>OLSE01000639.1_pt1 | contig 39805 bp, 42 predicted proteins | sample 1673191 | NCBI WGS metagenome assembly OLSE01 (sample SAMEA3136764, study PRJEB25190) | human gut metagenome | biome: human gut; feature: human-associated habitat; material: faeces | place: Austria | collected 2013
TACTCTTAATTATAAAACAAAAATGTCAGGGTGTATGAATTAAATTTCTTACACCTCAACATTTATTATAGAACCTAAAAAACCTCCTTCTGCCCGTCAATTATGACAATCAGAAAGAGGTTTTCCGCACACCCATCACTGGGCGATTAAAAATCTGCCAGTATACCATCAGTGGTACAGATTTTCCGTTATTCTCTTACACATTTTCTAATTCATTATCTCAATAAAGCCTTATTTTAAGCCATTTCTGGGAGGTTTTCCCTTATCTCTCGTCTGTATCCCAGTTGTGGTACACCGCCTGGACGTCGTCGTCTTCATCCAGTAAATCCAGGGTGCGGTTGATTTTCTTAATATCTTCTTCGCTGGTCAGTTCTACCCATGTCTGAGGAATCATGGTAATATCGGCCTGAGCCATTGGAACGCCTGCTGCTTCTAAGGCTTCGCGGACTGCGCTGAAGCTGTCCGGATCGGTCAGCACTTCGTAGCTGTCCTCTTCCTCAGAAAAGTCCTCTGCGCCGGCATCCAGAGCTGCCATCATCAGTTCGTCTGCGTCCATATCGCATTCTTCCTTGTCGATGATGATCTGGCCTTTCTTATCAAACATATAAGATACGCAGCCAGGAGTTCCTACGTTGCCGCCTCCCTTGGTAAATGCGCTTCTTACGTTTGCTGCTGTACGGTTCTTGTTATCGGTCAATGCATCAACAATGATTGCAACGCCGCTTGGTCCGTAACCTTCATAGGTAATTACTTCGTAGTTTACAGAGTTTGCATCGCCTGCTGCCTTCTTGATTCCTCTGTCAATGGTATCGTTTGGCATATTGTTGGCCTTTGCCTTTGCGATGACATCACGAAGCTTGCTGTTATTTGCCGGATCTGGGCCGCCTTCTTTTACTGCAACTGCAATTTCACGTCCGATTACAGTAAAAATCTTGCCCTTAGCGGCATCGTTTTTCTCTTTCTTATGCTTAATATTGGCGAATTTAGAATGTCCTGACATACAATAAACAACTCCTTTTTTCTCTCTTCCGTGTCAAATCCCCTCATATCTTAGCACTATTGATGGGCTTTTGCAAGTGGGAACTGTAAAAGACTTCACAATCCCAGCCGCCTTTTCGACAGCTTCTTTCGTATTTTCTTTCATCAGAACCTGAACCTGCCAGTAATAACCGCCGCAGTACAGGGCGTAGCGAAGTTCGTAGCGATAGTCTGTTTCGTCTCCGGTATATACAATTTCTGCAAAATAGCAGCTGGCTTCCGGATCTGTGTCAGAATCTGCCAGTCCGGCCTCAAAACCGGCCAGTTCAAACTCACTGCTGGCTCCAGTATTTAAGATCAGTTCTTTGCAGTCTTCTTCCGAATCAATATAAGGGAAAATCTCCTGGGCTTCTTCCTGTTCCATATGGATAACGTCCACTCTGCCGCCCTTTCCGGCCAAGCTGTCAATGCCGGAATCCCCCTGGGCTTCTACCTGCCAGCTTCCATCCGGAAGGGTAAGGGAAAATCCGTCTGAAAGCTGAGAGCTCTGGTATACCCAGGGTTCTTTGGAATACTCGTATGCAGACGCCACATCTTCATACGGAATAAACGCAGACCAGACTCCATCGGATTCTGCAAAAATCGTATCGGATTTTCCGTCTTCCCTGATATAAATGGCATCTCCCTCTTTTAGACCGACTGCCTCCCAGTCGGTTTCCGGCATGGTTCCATCTGCCACAGAAACAACGGTTCCTGCCAGCGCGTAATCTTTTGGGGCAGCAGAAAAATCCACATCATACACCCAGGCGTAAACTCTGCCGTCTGCCATGACTTTTGCATTCCTGCGGGCCGGTTCTCCCACGGCATCGGTTTCTGTCAGGGTTTCTTTTGTATCCTTTGCTTCTGTCTCTCCCCTGCTTTCCTCTGCGGAAGATTCTGCCGCAGACTCTGTTTCTATCGGATTTCTTTCTTTCTGGCAGCCGGATAAGGAAATTGCTGCAGCACACGCAGCTGCTGTAAGGACTGCCGTCCATGTCTGTTTCTTTTTCAATTTTACCATTCTTTACTCCATTCTATTGTCCAAGCTGCTTTTTCACACAATGATAAAAAGCCGGTACTAAAAAGCAATCTGCAAAAATCCAGGCAATCGGGCTTCCAATGCAGGCAGCCGCATAGCCAAAAATCGGAACCAGCACAAATCCTGCCAGAGAACGGCCTACCATCTCGCATACGCCTGCAGTAATGGCAAACGTGCTGTATCCCATTCCCTGAATGGCAAACCGCATAACGTTTACCAGAAGAAGGGGAATATAGAATATGCTGTTGCCCATCAGATACATCCACGCCTGATTTAAGATTTCCGTTTCTCCCGCATCTACAAAAAGCAGGGAAATCTGTTTTCCAAAGAAGAACAAAATCACGCAGGCAGCAACTGAATACACTGCTCCGATCCTATTGGCATAACGGACTCCTTCTTTTACCCTGTCTACCTTTCCGGCGCCTACGTTCTGGCCTGCCCAGGTAGCCATGGTTCCGCCCAGAGCGTCAAAAGGCGTGCAGAAAAACATACTGACCCTGCTTCCGGCCGTAACGGCTGCAACTGCCATAGACCCTAGGGAATTGACTGCAGTCTGCAGAATTACGTTTCCAATAGCAGTAATGGAATACTGGAATCCCATGGGAAATCCCATGCCGCACAGTACTGCCATCAAATGTTTGTTGACCTTCATTTCTTCTTTGCTCATCTTTAAAATCTGGTATTTCCGGCGCATAAAGAAAAAGCAGAGGATGCCGGAAACTCCCTGGGAAATAACGGTTGCATAAGCCGCGCCTGCAGGCCCCATCTTCATTACGATAATCATAAATAAGTCCAGGAAAATATTTAATACAGACGCCATTAACAGAAAATACACCGGCGTCTTGCTGTCTCCCAGGGACCGGATAATTCCAGAAGTCATATTATAAAGGAACGTGGTCGGAATCCCTAAAAAGATTACAAAAATATAGCTGTACGCTTCCTGGATAATATCATCTGGAGTTTTCATCCAGACCAGAATATCCATGCAAAGTACCGATACTGCTGCCGTCAGCACAATCGAAATCCCGATAGACAGCCACGCCGCATTGGCGACAAAACGCCTGAGACCAGAATAATCCCTTGCGCCGAATTTCTGTGCTACCGGAATGGCAAACCCGCTGCATACTCCGATGCAGAAGCCATTGATCATAAAGTTAATGGATCCCGTAGAGCCTACTGCTGCCAGCGCATTCACGCCCAGATACTTTCCTACAATAATGGTATCTACCATACTGTAAAACTGCTGAAATAACAGTCCCAGAAACATCGGAACGGCAAATCCAATAATAAGCTTTAAAGGAGCGCCTTCTGTCATGTCTTTTACTTTTTCCTGTGCCATTGCGTGTAATCCTTTCTCAGTCGAATTTTTTGCGCTTATTATCATAACGCAACTTTCAATTTTTTCAACTGTTTTTTACGATATTTCTGATTTATCTTTCCTATATACTATTTCATCATATGCATTTCTCAGTCTTCTTTTATTTCCTTCTGTAAGTTGATAACTCATTTTCCCCTCTTTATTGATATAACAAAAGCAGGAGAATCAATCCCCTGCTTTCTGCAAGAAAAGTCAATGAATTTTCGAAACGTCATCCCTTTAACAAGTACCCTTTTCGCCTTGGAAAACCGCCCTTACAAGCCGTATAGTCTTATTTTCCACGTTTAAAATCTGGAATTCATAGCCCAGACAGGATACAACCGGATTTTCTCCTTCGGCAGGAATCCGGCCCAGTTTGGAAATCAGAAAGCCGTTTATGGTATCGTAGAGTTCTTCGTCTTCTTTCTCAAAGGTAATGCCCAGTACCTCTTCTGCCTGTTCAAGAGGCGTCATTCCATTCATCAGGAAGCTTCCGGACTCTTCGGCTGTAATAAAGTTTTCTTCTACATCGTATTCATCCATAATGTTTCCTACAATTTCTTCCAGAATGTCTTCCATTGTGACAATTCCCACCGTCTGTCCATACTCGTCTACAACGATTTCCATGTGGATTTTCTGGGACTGCATCTCCCTGAACAGATTGTCCAGGTTTCTGGTCTCAGGAATAAAATGGGCTTCCCGAAGAAGCTGGGGAATTTCTGCCAGCGGCATATCTTTATAATCATCCTTCTCAAAGAATACCACCGCGTCCCTCATATGTAAAATGCCGATAATATCGTCGATTTTCTCTCGATAAACCGGATAACGAGAATTTTTTCCTTCTTTCAGGATAAAATCCAGGGCTTCTCTTAAGGTCAGACTGCCATCCAGGGCAACCAGGCTCTTCCGGTGGGTCATTACGTCCTCTGCCGTCTTATCGTCCAGTTCGAAGATATTGGTAATCATCTCTGCCTCTCCTGCTTCCAGGATTCCCTGTTCATGGCCCTCATTTACCATGGACCTGATATCTTCTTCGGTTACGTTATCAATATCCTTTTTCATATCTAATCCCATAAGCTTTAAAATCAGCCAGGATACCCCATTAATCAGCCCCGTCATGGGAAGGCAGATTTTCATCAGAATATCAATCAGCGGAAGCAGCTTTTCCGCCCATTTTTCTGGATTCTTCACTGCCAGTTCTTTTGGAATCACAATCCCAAAAGGAATAAATACCAAAAGAAGCACAATCACGGACGCAATCATGCAGACTGGCAGAATCCAGGCTCCCTCTATGGAAAACCGGACTTTTAAAAAGGTTCCCAGCCACACTGCCAGGCCTTTCCAGATCATTAATCCAGCCGCCATCCCCATAATGCTGGTAATTAATAAGACCGTGGCAATAAACCTCTGCGGATGGCCTGCCGCCCATAAAAGCTTCTCTGCCTTTGCATCCCCTTTTTCCTTTTCTTCTTCCAGCTTTGCCTCATTGACGTGCTGGATCGCCGCTCCGAATCCATAAAGAACCGCGCTTAACGCAACAAATGCAAGTAAAATCGCCATATTGATCGGCGAATAACCATCGTCCATCGGACTTTCAACACTCCTTTTTTTCTAAATTAACTGAGTCATCTATACTTTGCCCATCATATCATGTTTATCCATGTTCGTCAATCAGTGGAAAAACAGCCTGGAACCTTTATGTATCCAGTTCCAGGCTGACTTTCAGCGCTGCGTTTACTTTCTCCTGCAGCTCGTCGTCAATATGACAGATTTTTTCTTTTAAACGCTGTTTATCAATGGTACGGAGCTGTTCCAGCAGAATAACGGAATCTTTTACCATGCTGCACCGGCTCATTGGCAGTTCTACATGGGTGGGAAGCTTTGCCTTATTCATTCTGGATGTAATCGCTGCGCAGATTACAGTCGGGCTGTGCCTGTTTCCCACGTCATTCTGAATAATCAAAACCGGACGGATGCCGCCTTGTTCGGATCCTACTACCGGTCTTAAATCTGCATAATAAATATCTCCACGTCTGATGATCACGTTTTCACTCTCCTATCCTTCGGATAGTATAGGCAGAAACGGCGGATCTTATACACCGTCAGGTACCCTTATTCCATTCTATGAGTGAAAACAGGCTATCGTTCCGTTTTTTCTGTAAATTCTCGGAACCCGCTTATTGATATTGCATAAAATTTCATAATGAAATCCGCCGGACAGCTCTGCCAGCGTCTCAACGGAAATCGAACGTTCTCCGCTGGTTCCTAGTAAAACGGCTTCTTCCCATTCTGCCGCTTCCGGAATATCCGTCACGTCTGCCATAAACTGGTCCATGCAAATCCGTCCCAGAATGGGCGCCTTTTTTCCATGAATCAGCACATATCCTTTTCCGGACAGGTTTCTGGGATAACCGTCTCCATATCCGGCTGCAATCGTCGCAACCCTGGTCGGTTTCTGGGCTGTAAACGTTCCTCCATAGCTGACGCTGGTTCCAGCCGGAATCGTTTTGATGTAGGTAATACGGGCCTTCCAGGACAAGGCGGGAATCAGGGAAATCGTTGTTTTATCTACTTCATCTGACGGGTACACCCCGTAAATAGAAATTCCAGCCCGCACTGCCTGAAATCCGGTTCCAATACCTTCTAAAATTCCAGCGCTGTTGGCACAGTGGCAGAGAGGAATCCGGATTCCCCTCTGTGCAAGTTTCTCACAGAACCGGCGATACCGTTCCATCTGATGGTTTGCAGAAGTTTTGTCCGTTTCGTCGGCTTTTGCAAAATGGGTAAATAACCCTTCTATCTCGATCCCTGGATAAGCTGCAATCTGAGCAGCCAAATCTGCCGACTGGCTGGAATCGTCCATGCCAATCCGGCTCATTCCCGTATCCAGAGCCAGGTGAATCCTGCCTGGACGCCCCAGTTTACAGGCAGCTTTTCCAAAAGCGGCCGCCGCTTCTTTTGTAAAGATAACCGGCCTGATTTCCTCTGAAACCAGTTCTTCATACCGGCTTTCATGAACCGGCCCAAGGATAAGAACCGGTTTTGTTATCCCATGACGCCTAAGCAGTATTCCCTCATCTGCAGTTGCTGCTGCAAAACCAATGACGTAAGGGTCAATGGCATCGGCTACTGCCTCTGCCCCATGTCCGTAAGCGTCTGTTTTTACCACGCCTATGATTCCGGTTCCTTCCGGAAGGCTTTTTTTCATGGCTTCCATATTATGACAGACTGCATCCAGATCGACGACCGCACAGGTCCGGTCATATGGAATGGTCATTCTATCTGCCTGATTCATTCTATCTCATCGGTCTCCTCTCTCCAAATCCGCTAATTCTCCTGCCATATCAGCCAGCTCGCTGGCTAACAGGCTGGCCTTCCCCCTTTTTTTCCAATACCGGTCTCCTGCCAGGCCATGAAGGTATACGGAAAGGGAAGCTCCTTCAAAGGGTTCCATTCCCTGGGCGCACAAAGCGCCGATGATTCCGGCCAGTACGTCTCCAGATCCGGCTTTTGCCATTGCGCTGTTTCCGCTTGTGTTCAGATACAGGCGGCCGTCCCGATCCGCTGCGGCGGTAGCCGCATCTTTTAGTACGCAGTGAATCCCCCAGAAGGACGCGTATTCTGCCGCTGTATCGCTTACGTCCTCCTGGATTTCCTCTATAGTTTTTCCAGTCAGTCTGGCCATTTCTCCCAGATGGGGCGTAATTACAATGTTTTCCGTATAATATCGGGTCAGTTCCGGATTGGCTGCAATCACATTTAAGCCGTCTGCGTCAATGACAACCGTTGAACAGGCTGCAGACAGCACTCCCGCTACTAGTTCTTTTACATAGGGTTCTGTTCCAAGCCCAGGCCCCAGCACTACCGCATCTGCCCAGACACACTGGTCTTCTAACAGCTTTCCAAAGCCCTCCGGATCCTCCCAGGCCATTTCCGGATTGTAAACTGCAAGGATAGCCTCCGGAAGAAGCTGCTGTAAAATCTGCCTGTTTTCTTCTACCGTTAAAATCTTTACCAGTCCGGCTCCGCATCGGTAAGCGGCTTTTGCGCTGAAATAGGCGGCTCCGCTCATGGTTCTGGAACCTGCCACAATCAGGACATGGCCAAAGGTTCCTTTATTGGAATACTCCGGCCGCTGGGGAAGCAGCGACAAGTCTTCCGGCTCATACGTAAATACCAGATTTTGCTCCTGGCTGTTTTTTAACATCACATTTTCATAAGCCAGCGCTGGAAATCCAATATCTCCAATTACCACTTCTCCTGCATACTCTCTTCCTGGGAACAGAACCGTCCCGCATTTTTCCCATCCAAATGTAACCGTTACATCTGCCTTCAGCGCGGCTCCCATAATGGTTCCTCTGTCAGAATGGATTCCGGAAGGAATGTCTATTGCCACAGTCAGAACGGCAGGCTGGGACGCCGCCCATTGGATGCACTGACGGAACTCTCCTTCAATCTCCCTGGTAAGCCCCACTCCAAATAAACCGTCCAGAATGACTCCTTCCAGTTCTTCTGCTTCCTGCCAGGAGACGTCCAAAATCCCCAGTTTTTTTGCAATGTTTCTCTGGATCCGGCATTCCTCTGTCTCTTTTTCCCGATCGCCCGCTAAAACCAGCGTCGCCGGATACCCCCACAAATCCAGTATCCTGGCCGCCGCTATGGCGTCAGCCCCGTTATTTCCCGTACCGCAGACCGCCCATACCCTGGTTCCTTTTTTTACCCGCTTTTTTACCTCTGACGCCGCCCAGAGAGCTGCCCTCTCCTGAAGCACCAGGGAAGGAACTCCGATTTCTTCGATTGTATACTGGTCAATCCGCTTCATCTGTTGTCCGGTTACCAAATTTCTCATGAAGCACCCCCTTTGCCAGAAATGCCGACAGAAAAAAGCCTGTAGCTTTGTCTCTGCCGGCACTCCTGCGTTATTTTTTCTTTGTCTTTTCTGCTTTCTCTGCTTTTTCTGCTTTTTCCCTGGCACGTCTTTCTTCTCTGTCCTGCATACTGCATACCCGATAAGAAAGACGCATTAAGCTTTCTGAAAGATGCACGTTTTCTACTACCACATCATCCGGAACAACCAGATCCGTATGAGCAAAATTCCAGATTGCCTTTACTCCGGCTTTTACCAGTCTGTCGGCAATTTCCGGCGCTTTTGTCTTTGGAATGGTAAGCGCTGCAATCTGCACCTCATTCTCTACAATGAATTCTTCTAAGTCTTCCACTCCCCGAATCTCGATTCCTCGCACAACCAGACCAATCAGCCTGGGATTAATATCAAACATTCCTTTAATAATAAAACCCCGTTTTTCAAAATTGGTATAGTTTGCTATGGCCTGTCCTAAGTTTCCGGCTCCAATAATAATAATATTGTGCTGCCGGTCAATTCCCAGAATCTTTCCAATCTCCGAATAAAGATATTTTACATTATAACCGTATCCCTGCTGCCCGAAACCGCCGAAATTGTTTAAATCCTGACGAATCTGGGAAGCAGTTACCTTCATTTTGCTGCTCAGCTCATTGGAGGAAATGCGCTCTACCCCGTCCTCCAGAAGTTCTCCCAGATACCGATAATACCTAGGCAGCCTGGATATTACGGCTTTTGATATAACTTTTTCTTCCACGTATTCCACCTGACCTTTCTTTTTACCTGTTATCTATTATAGATTTTTGTCAAATTCCTGTCAAACTATTTTTTTCAAACCTGCGCAATTTGTTGCAAAAAAGGCCTTCCTATATTATACTGTTACGTAGTTTTGTTTATTTTAGGAGGTTGTGATGATTTTATCGTGCAGTAATATCTGCAAAGCATTTGGAAGCGAAACCATTTTGGATCATGTGTCCTTTCACATAGAAGAGCATGAAAAAGCGGCCATTGTCGGCATCAACGGCGCCGGCAAATCCACGCTGTTAAAAATTATTGTCGGCGAACTGGAAGCAGACAGCGGCGTCGTTGCCTTATCCCGCGGAAAGACTCTGGGATATCTGGCCCAGCACCAGGATCTGGACAGTTCCCGCACCATCTATGATGAAGTCCTGGAGGTAAAGCGCCCCATTATCCAGATGGAAGAGCGTCTCCGCCAGTTGGAAGTAGAAATGAAGGGAAAATCCGGCGAAGAGCTGGACACTATGTTTAAGGAATACAACCGGCTCAGCCATGAGTTTGACTTAGCAAACGGGTATGCCTACCAAAGCGAGGTAACCGGCGTCTTAAAAGGACTGGGATTTTCCGAAAAAGACTTTGCCAAAACCGTCTCCACTTTATCCGGCGGTCAGAAAACCCGCGTCGCCCTAGGCCGTCTCCTTTTGGTCAAACCGGACATTCTTCTGTTAGACGAGCCCACCAACCATCTGGACATGGAAAGCATCGCCTGGCTGGAAACCTATCTGTCCAACTATACCGGCAGCGTCATCATCGTTGCCCACGACCGGTACTTTCTGGATCGTACCGTTAAAAAAATCGTGGAACTGGATCGGGGACAGTCTACTGTCTTTACCGGCAACTATACGGCCTACAGTGAGAAAAAAGCCATGCTGCGCCAGGCTCAGATCAAGGCTTATCTCAATCAGCAGCAGGAAATCCGCCATCAGGAAGAAGTCATTGCCAAATTAAAATCCTTTAACCGAGAAAAATCCATCAAGCGGGCGGAAAGCAGAGAAAAAATGCTGTCTAAAATCGAGGTGCTGGAAAAACCTACGGAGATTGACGACGCCATGGATATCCGGCTGGAACCTCAGGTAGTCAGCGGCAACGACGTCATGACGGTTACGGATCTTTCCAAATCCTACGGCTCTCTCCGTCTTTTTGAACACGCAGACTTTGAAATCAAACGGGGCGAGCGGGTGGCTGTCATCGGCAATAATGGGACGGGAAAGACCACCCTATTAAAAATCATCAACCAGATGGAATCTGCTGATTCCGGAGAAATCCGGCTCGGTTCCAAGGTGCAGATTGGCTACTACGACCAGGAACACCAGGTTCTTCACATGGAAAAGACGGTATTTGAAGAAATCCAGGATACCTACCCCAATATGAACAACACCCAGGTACGCAACTGTCTGGCTTCTTTTCTGTTTACCGGAGACGACGTATTTAAACGGATCAGCGATTTAAGCGGCGGCGAGCGGGGACGGGTTTCCCTGGCAAAATTAATGCTGTCTGAAGCCAATTTCCTGATTCTGGACGAGCCCACCAACCATTTAGACATTACTTCCAAAGAGATTCTGGAAGACGCTTTAAACCGGTATACCGGAACCGTTCTCTACGTGTCCCATGACCGTTATTTTATTAACCGGACTGCTACCCGTATTCTGGAACTGACCGGCCAGAACTTTTTAAATTATATTGGAAATTACGATTACTATCTGGAAAAGAAAGATGTGATTCAGGGACTTCAGACTGCAGCAGCCGGAACACCTGCTTCCGGAACGGATCGCCCCCTCTCCCCTTCTTCTGCCTCTTCCTCTCCTTCTTTGGGAGTCATGGACTGGAAAGCGCAGAAGGAAGAACAGGCCCGTATCCGCAAGCGCCAGAACGAACTAAAACGCACAGAAGAGGAAATCCAGAAGCTGGAAAGCCGGAATGAAGAACTCGATTCCCAGCTGGTTCGCGAAGACGTCTGCAGGGACGTAGCAAAGCTGATGGAACTGCACAAAGAAAAAGAAGCGTTAGAGGAACGCCTTTCTGTTCTTTATGAAACCTGGGAAGCTCTGGCTATGGAGGAAAACTGACTATGAAATATACTAAATTTCAGCGCCGCCTGGCTTTAGGCGGCGCCGTCCTGCTGGTTCTTTTATATCTGGCAACCTTGATTTTTGCATTTACAGACAGTCCCCTGACTCCTAACCTGCTGGGGGCCTCCATCTTTTTAACCGTTGTGATTCCGATTAGTCTGTATGCCTTTATTTTAATTACAAAAATCACAAAAAAGAAATAATGTTATCCGTATGCCATTATCCTGCAGCTAATCTCAGCTCCGCAGGATAATGTCGTCTCTGCCTGGTCCATTGGATACCATTTTTACCGGTACGCCCAACTCCCGTTCAATAAACTCAATATATCTGCGGCAGTTTTCCGGAAGTTCGCTGTAATTCCGAATTCCGCGGATGTCGCATTTCCAGCCTGGAAGAATGGTATAAACCGGCTTTGCCTTCTTTAATTGTACGGTCGTCGGAAAGTCTTTTGTTACCGTTCCATCAATCTCATATCCAATGCAGACGGGAATCTGGTCTAAATATCCCAGGACGTCCAGAACCGTTAGTGCTGCTTCTGTTGCTCCCTGAATCCGGCAGCCATAGCGGGTTGCCACTGCGTCAAACCAGCCCATTCTTCTTGGACGGCCTGTTGTCGCGCCATACTCTCCGCCGTCTCCGCCTCTTTTTCTCAGTTCATCGGCTTCTTCGCCAAAAATCTCGCTGACAAAATCTCCGGCTCCTACGGAACTGGAATATGCTTTTACAACAGCTGTAATGTTTTTAATCTCATAAGGAGGAATTCCGGCTCCAATGGCTCCGTACGCTGCCAGGGTAGAGGAAGACGTTACCATTGGGTAGATTCCATGATCGGGATCCTTTAACGAACCTAACTGGCCTTCCAATAAGATATTCTTCCCTTCTTTTATAGCGTCATGCAGATATCTGGACACATCGCAGACATAAGGGGCTACCATGTCCCGATACTCTGACAGGGTTTTCATCAGCTCATCCGGATCTAACAGCGGCTTATGATACAGATGCTCTAACAATACGTTTTTTGTCTCGCAGACACGGACTACTTTTTCCCGCAGGCTTTCTTCATCATCAAACAGCTCGCTGACCTGAAAACCGATTTTTGCATATTTGTCCGAATAAAACGGAGCAATTCCAGACTTGGTGGAACCAAAAGATTTTCCTGCCAGACGCGCTTCTTCATATGTGTCAAACAGGATGTGGTAAGGCATTAAAATCTGGGCCCGATCCGATACCAGGACTTTCGGGGTGGGAACTCCTTTTTCTACAATCGACTGAATTTCCTTGAATAAATATGGGATATTTAATGCAACGCCATTTCCAATAATACTGGTTGTATGGCTGTAAAATACGCCGGATGGAAGCAGATGCAAAGCAAATTTTCCATAATTGTTGACAATGGTATGGCCTGCATTGCTGCCGCCCTGGAACCGGACAATAATATCGGATTCTTTTGCCAGCATATCCGTAATCTTGCCTTTTCCCTCATCTCCCCAGTTTGCTCCTACAATTGCGCGTACCATAATAAGTCCTCCTTTTTATTGTTATACGGTAATCTCTGTCTTCATTCCCAGAAGTTCTTTGTTTTCCTCTAATACCGGCTGAATGACTTCTTTTAGAAACTCTTCGGTCTGTTCCGGAGCCCTGCCTACGTATTTTTTCGGATCCATGGTTTTTTCCAGTTCCTCTAACGTCAGTCCGAATGCCGGATCTGCCGCGATTAATTCTAAAAGGTTGTTGTCTTCTCCCAATGCCTTTACCCTGTGGCCTGCTTCCATTGACAGGGCGCGGATCTTTTCATGAAGTTCCTGACGGTCTCCGCCGGCCTTTACCGCATCCATCATAATGTTTTCCGTTGCCATAAACGGCAGTTCTGCCATCATGTGTTTTTCAATGACTTTCTCATAGACTACTAATCCATCTACTACATTCAGATACAAATCCAGAATGCCGTCTACCGCCAGAAATCCTTCCGGAATGCTGAGACGCTTATTGGCAGAGTCGTCTAAGGTCCGCTCAAACCACTGGGTAGATGCCACCAGCATGGGATTTACCATATCTGCCATTACGTAATTTGCCAGGGAAGCAATCCGTTCGCTTCTCATAGGGTTGCGCTTATAGGCCATTGCCGAAGATCCAATCTGATTTTTTTCAAAAGGCTCTTCTATTTCTTTTAAATGCTGGAGCAGACGGATGTCATTGGAAAACTTGTGGGCGCTCTGGGCAATTCCGGCTAACACGCTGACAATCCGGCTGTCTACTTTTCTGGAATAGGTTTGTCCAGACACTGGATAGCATCCTGGAAATCCCATTTTTTCCGCAATTTTTTCATCGAGCATACGGCACTTTTTATGATCGCCGTCAAACAGTTCCAGAAAACTTGCCTGGGTACCGGTAGTTCCTTTCGAACCTAACAGGCGCATGGAACCAATGAGATATTCAATATCGTCTAAGTCCATTTTTAAATCCATCATCCACAGTGTCGCCCGCTTTCCTACGGTAGTCGGCTGGGCCGGCTGAAAATGGGTAAAAGCCAGGGTAGGCAGATCCTTGTATTTCCATGCAAATCCGGACAGTTCAGAAAGAACGTTTAACAGCTTTTTCCGGATTAGCTGAAGGGCTTCTGTCATAATAACCAGATCTGTATTATCGCCTACATAGCAGGAAGTGGCTCCTAAATGAATAATCCCTTTTGCTTTTGGGCACTGGACTCCGTAAGCATACACGTGGGACATTACATCGTGACGCACTCGTTTTTCCCGTTCTCTGGCCACGTCGTAATTAATATCCTCTGCATGGGCCTTTAATTCTTCTATCTGCTCTTCCGTAATCGGAAGTCCCAGCTCCTTTTCTGACTCTGCAAGGGCAATCCACAGCTTTCTCCATGTGGAAAATTTCTTATCCGGCGAAAAAATATACTGCATTTCCCTGCTTGCATATCGTTCAGACAACGGACTTTCATATCGTTCTCTCATTGCGGTTCTCTCCTTTTCTTAATGATTTTCTTCCCGATAAAACTCGATTCCGTCTGAATGGATCCGAATTCCCCAGGTGGTTTCCTGATTCTCAATCTTCCAGCCCTGCTTTTCTCCGGTTTCCTGCTCCATCCGGATTCCCATCTTATGTAGAAATGCCTCTGGATTTTCCCAGACTGTCCTGGCTCCATATAAAAGTTCTGCCACCAGAACCGCAGCTGCCATCTTCCATAGAATCCGGTTTTTCTGGGAAATCCGGTTTTTCTTCAGGTACCGTCTGCGCCAGCCGCTTTTTTTCCGTTCATACCACGGCTTTTTTAGCTGCCAGCAAACTGCTTCCATTCGTTCTGTCATGGACATCCTCCTTTATCCTTATTATACTCTGACGGCTGGATTCCTGCAAGAAAAAGTAAAAGAGACTGTCCCCGAAACAATTGTTTCAGAGATAGCCCCTTTGCTTATCTCAAACACCTTTATCTGGCAGAAGTTTCCCCAGCAGTGGTTCCATTTGTCCCTTCTACTGCCCGTTCCACGTTCTGCACTCCATCTTCAATTTCGTTTCCTACGTCGTTGATCAGACCGTCAATGACTCCAGAGGACTCTGTTTCTCCTGTTCCCGTACTGCTTTCGGAAACGGATGCAGACTGGGAAGGTCTGGAAGTGGTTCCCATTGTTCCATTATCACTGCGGCCGCAGGCGCTGACGCCAACCATAGTCAGCAGACACAGAAATGCCAGACAACCATATCTGATTTTTTTCATAACCATATCTCCTTTCGCTTTCTGTCCTTAGTATGCACAAAGAAGATACCGTTCATAATGGAAAATTCAGGAAATTTTATCCAATCACATCACTCATGGTATAAAGTCCCGCCGGTTTTTCTGCCAGGAATTTGGCTGCTGCCAACGCTCCTTTTGCAAAAATCGCTTTTGAATATGCGGTATGCTGGAAGGTAATTACCTCGTCCGTACCTGCAAAAATCACATCGTGCTCTCCAACAATAGTGCCCCCTCTGACAGAAGAAATCCCAATTTCTTTTGGATCTCTTTTTTCATGGCTGCCGCTCCGGTCAAACACCTTATGATACGCCTGATCCATTGCCTGGTTTAACGCGTCCGCCAGGGCAATCGCCGTTCCGCTGGGCGCGTCTTTTTTCTGATTGTGGTGCTTTTCTACAATCTCCATGTCAAATCCGGCTCCTGCTAAAACCTTCGCTGCTTCGGCAACCAGTTTTAACAGCAGATTTACGCCCAGAGACATATTGGCAGAACGCACGATGGCAGCAGACTTCGACACTTCTTCTGCCCGCCTGATCTGGCTGTCGCTTAATCCTGTGGTGCACAGTACAACCGGCATCTTCGTCTCTTCGCAAAAGTCCAGCAGTTCATCCACTGCGGCGGCAGCAGAAAAGTCTACAATCACGTCTGCTTCTCCCTTCCACTCTTTCAGGGAAGAAAATACTGGATAAGTATACTGGCCTGCACCCATTTTGTCAATACCTGCTGTAATTTCAATTTCATTATCTTCTGCGGCCAGGGACGTAATGACCTTCCCCATGGCTCCGCAGCATCCGTGAAGCAATATTTTTATCATAATAAGCCGTACTCCTTCATTGCATTTCTAAGAACTTCCTGGTGCGCCTCTTCCATCTCTGTCAGAGGAAGACGGAGCGGCCCTGCCTCCATACCCATCATATTTAAGGCGGCCTTTACTGGAATTGGGTTAACCTCGCTGAACAGGCTGTTGATTAACGGAATGGCCTCCAGCTGCATCTGGGCGCTTTTCTTTACGTCGCCTGCAAAATAGGAGGCGCAGATCTCGTGGGTCTGTCTGGGCGCTACGTTGGAGAGGACAGAAATAACTCCTTTTCCGCCTAATGACAGAAGCGGTACAATCTGATCATCGTTGCCGGAATACAGATCCACGCAGCCGTCTGCCAGATTCATCAAAGAAGCAATCGCAGAGAAATTGCCGCTGGCCTCTTTTACGCCTACGATATTTTCCACGGTTCTGCACAGGGTTACAATGGTTTCCGGCTGGATGGTAACGCCGGTTCTGCCTGGGATGTTGTACAGAAGGATCGGGATGTGGACAGAATTTGCCACGGCTGTAAAATGGGCAATCAATCCTTTCTGAGTAGCCTTATTGTAATAAGGAGAAACTAACAAAAGTCCGTCTGCCCCTGCTTTTTCCGCCTCCTGGGACAGATAAATGGCAGTCTCCGTCCAGTTAGAACCGCTGCCTGCAATCACAGGAATTCTGTGATTTACCACCTCGCACACAAACCGGATAGTCTCAATATGCTCTTCATGGGTCATGGCAGACGCTTCTCCTGTAGTGCCGCAGACTACAATGGCGTCTGTTCCTCCTTCAATCTGAAACTCCACCATTTTTCTCAAATTATCAAAATCAATGCTTCCATCTGCCTTCATCGGGGTAACCAATGCGACTCCCGCTCCCTCAAAAATTGACATTTATCTTCCTCCTTTAATGTTAAAAAGGACTGACCAATGGCCAGCCCCTAAAGTACAAATCATGTTCTGCTCTGTCTTTTCGTAGCTCCCCATCCGTCTGGATGACAGTCGCAGAATTCTTAATCCTGCGCCCAGGATGAATGGCTCGGAATCCATCCGTCCTTCGGCGTCTTTCCCTTTCTCTGCCTTCTCCTGCATCCGACGCATCCGGCAGACTACTCTTGATTGACGCAACCTCTACTTATTTTTCTGTTTGCAATTATACTATCATTATTCCATACCCTTGTCAATGGCAAGGCATCTTAAAATTTTGTAAACCTCCAGCGGATCTGCTCCCGCAGGCCTTCCAGTTCACTGGTTTCCATCTTTCCCACATCGTCTTTATGGGCGGTCTGAAAGTGATCGCTGCTCTTATGGTCGAGCGCCCAGGCAAACAGGGTCAGCAGACTATAAATACCGAACAGAATATAGACCCAGATGTCGCCTCTCATACTTTCCAGGGCAGGCGCCGTCCGCAATGCCAGAAGGAACCCGACTCCAGCCAGGGTCATCAGGTATTTCGCCAGTTTCAGCTTAGAAATCTTTTTCATAGGTACCTCCTTTTGGATTGTTGCCATCAAGGGTTCCAGCCGTCTTCTCCTGAAAGGACCGCTTCCTTTGAAAAATGCTCTGCTTCCTGCTTCGTCAGACTGCGCACCCAGGACGGCCGGTGCTCCATACCGGCTCCGGAACCGGTATTCTGATATTCTGCAAACAATACGGTTTCCCTGGCAGGAATTTTGTCCCAGTCATGCCAGCCTTCCCGACAAATATGGCCGCCCAGTTCACTATTTAAAATCACGGTTTGGGCAAAGTCCCGCCACGGGCGTCCCAGATAAACGGTTTCCCGAGGACAATTGCCGGTAAACCGGCAATTGCAGAATACATAGCCGTATTCCTGGCCTTCCGGTGTGGACGCAGCGGTTACGTAACCGTTTATCTCCTGGCCGGTATTTACCGAATACAGCTCGCAGTTTTCAAAATAAGCCGTTGCGCTGCCAAAAATAAAGTCGACCTCTCCCCGAATCAGACAGTTCCGGTAATACTGGCGGCCGTTGATTCTGGGTGCATACTGCTTGGGACCGATAAATCCGTTTTTTTCTATCTCTTTTGGCGGCAAGGGACCGGTAAACAGCGTATCCTGGTTGGCTAAAAGACGGCAGTCTTCAAACAGCAGCCGGTCGCCGTCTGCATACAGCGCCACTGCCTGGCCTACGTCCTTTCCAAATCCAGCCGTATTTTCAATGGTAAGGCCCCTGACCGTAACGTCATGGGTATCTATCAGTACCGTATAAGTCCGAAACGTCCCGCGCTTCATCCCGTCTTCCATTTCCATTCTGGCATATAACCCGCCGGTAATTACCGTATTCCTGGCGTCTTCCCCTTCCAGAATCAGGTATGGAGCAGTAATCTCTGCCCGCTCTTCATAAATTCCTTTTTTCAGGAATATGGTTACCCAGTCTTTGTTGTCAGCAGGAACGCGCGCCAGGGCCTCTGCCAGGGAAGAAACGTCTCCGGTTCCATCTTTTGCCACAATCACATTCTGTCCCATAGGCTACACGTTTTCCAGGCGGACAATGGTATCTGCCTCTTCTTTTAATTCTTCTGGAAGTACGGTTCCAGTCAGCACCAGGCTCATGGTCTCTTCCCGCGCAGACAATAGCTTTTGAATTTCTTCCAGAGGGACAATATTCTGATCCACCAATCCCAGTACGCCATCCAGAATCAGGATGTCACATTCCCCAGTTGCCATGACCTTTTTTGCAAAATTCAGTCCGTTCTGGATATTCATGAACTCCCTGCTTTTTGCTTCTTCGCTTAGCTTTGCAAAAGACTCCGCCGACTTTTCAAAACGGAAAATCTGCAGTTCCGGCTCCAGGCGGGTGTAAACTGCCATCTGTTCTTCATCCAGGCTGCCCTGAAGGAACTGGATCAGTACGGCTGTCTTTCCATTTGCAACCGCGCTTAATCCCTTGCCCAGAGCCATGGCTGTTTTCCCTTTTCCAGGACCGTAGATAATTTGCATATATCCCTTTTGCATCGTTCTGTCACCTCGTACTTTTCTGCATCTTCCCTTGATGCCAGTTTGCCTAATAATAGCATAATTCCTATGTAAATGCAAGAATTCCTATTCTGCTACTTCCAGTTTGCTGATGGAAACCTCGTAAGCCACCCGTTTTTCGCACTGGGTTTCGTTCAGCTTTTTGGTGTATTCCCTGCTCTGGACCCGACCCCACACCTGGACTCTGGTTCCTACTTCAAATCCAGACGCGTATCTGGCATTTCTTCCCCAGGCAATGCAGGGAATGTAATCGGATTTGCCGTAAGGCCGGTTAACTGCCAGCAACAGATCGGCAATCTCCCTGCCCAGGGGCGTCTTTCTGTACACCGGAAGCTTGCAGATATAACCGTCCAGGAAAATCTGGTTGGTCTTGGTATAATCGGTAAATTCTTCCATAAAGCTGATTTCCCTGACAAAGACAGACAGCACCAGACGGTTTTTTGCCCCTTCATGGCGATTGTAGGAACGGAACTGTCCAATTGCTTCCACGGTACACCCGCGATAATCCTTTTCCACATCTAAAAGGCGTTCAGAAACCATCAGGGGAATAACGTCTGCCTGTTCGCTGAGCCGGTTTACAGACAGATCCACCATATAGAATCCCTCTCCAAATACTTCGTGGCTGAATGTGAATCCGGATACGATGGTTCCAATGACGCTGACCTTATTGTTTTCAATTACTTTTTCTGACATAGTATTTCTCCTCTTCTCTACTTACATTTACTTATCGCACATAGTAAATTTATGTGGAAAAGGATAATTTTATGAAGAATATAAAAAAGAATCCTGAAGAAGTTCTCGACAGAATTCTTTTTTATTAAGCGATAATTGTCTCTTTTTGCAGATTATTTCTTAAAAGAAGCTCTCTTTCTCAGCATTGGATCCAGGATCTTTTTGCGGATTCGAAGGCTCTTTGGAGTAATTTCCAGAAGCTCATCCGTATCGATAAACTCCAGGCACTGCTCTAAGCTCATTACCTTAGGCGGAGTTAAGCGGAGCGCGTCGTCTGCGCTGGAAGAACGGGTATTGGTCAGTTTCTTGGTCTTGCAGACATTGATTTCAATATCCTCTGCCTTTGGATTCTGGCCGACTACCATTCCGGAATACACTTTTTCGCCAGGCCCGATAAAGAGAACGCCTCTCTCCTGGGCATTGTAAAGTCCGTAGGTAATGGCTTCTCCCGCCTCAAATGCAATCAGGGATCCGGTCGGACGGTAGGTTAAATCTCCCTTGTAAGGGCCATAGCCGTCAAACATGGTATTTAAAATACCATTTCCCTTGGTATCGGTCATAAATTCGCCTCTGTAACCAATCAGGCCTCTGGACGGAATGGAAAATTCCAGTCTGGTATAGCCGCCGGATACTGGGCTCATACCCTGAAGCTCGCCCTTTCTGGAAGTCAGCTTCTGGATAACTGCTCCGGTAAATTCCTCCGGAACGTCTACATAAGCGATTTCCATTGGTTCCTGCTTCTGGCCTCTCTCATTGTATTTGTAGATAACCTCTGCCTTGCTGACTGCGAATTCAAAGTTTTCGCGGCGCATATTTTCAATCAGGACAGACAGATGCAGCTCGCCTCTTCCGGATACCTTAAAACAGTCCGGAGAATCGGTTTCTTCTACACGGAGGCTGACGTCTGTATTTAATTCTCTGAACAAACGCTCCCTGATATGGCGGGAGGTAATATACTTTCCTTCCTGGCCGGCTAACGGGCTGTCATTTACCATAAAGTACATGGAAATGGTAGGCTCTGAAATCTTCTGGAATGGAATCGGATCCGGAGCATCCACTGCGCAGATAGTGTCTCCGATGTGGATATCCGGAATACCGGAAATGGCCACAATAGAACCTACGTTGGCTTCTTTTACTTCCACGCGGTTTAATCCGTCAAACTCGTACAGCTTGCCGATTTTAATCTTTTTAAACTTGTCCGGATCGTGATGGTTGACCAGAACGCACTCCTGGTTAATGCGAAGTACGCCGTTGTCTACCTTGCCTACGCCGATACGTCCTACGTATTCGTTGTAGTCGATGGTACTGATCAATGTCTGGAGAGGCGCTTCCGGATCGCCTTCCGGAGCTGGAATGTAGTCGATAATGGTTTCAAACAAAGGAGTCATATCTACATTTTCGTCTTCTAAATTTTTCTTTGCATAGCCGTCTCTTGCAGATGCAAAAATAAACGGGCACTCTAACTGCTCGTCAGAAGCGTCCAGATCCATAAACAGCTCTAAAATTTCATCAATTACTTCATTTGGTCTTGCTTCCGGACGGTCAATCTTATTAATGCAGACAATTACATACAAATCCAGCTCCAGGGCTTTCTTTAATACGAACTTGGTCTGCGGCATTGCGCCCTCATAAGCGTCTACCACCAAAATAACGCCGTTTACCATCTTTAAGACACGCTCTACCTCGCCGCCGAAATCCGCATGGCCTGGGGTGTCGATGATATTAATCTTGGTTCCCTTATACATAACTGCAGTATTCTTGGAAAGAATGGTAATGCCTCTTTCCCGTTCAATGTCATTGGAGTCCATGACACGTTCTGCTACTTCCTGATTTGCCCTGAAAATACCGCTCTGCTTTAATAAATTATCGACCAGGGTCGTTTTGCCATGGTCTACGTGAGCAATAATTGCAATATTTCTTACATCTTCTCTCTTAATTTTCATCGGTTTACTTCCTTATATCAGACTGTTTTCTGCCACGGTTACCTAGTATAGCATCCGTTTTTCAGGAATGCAAGGTGTTTTGCCCAGGTTTTACGGAATTTCTTCAAAAATCAGGATCTCCTTTTCCAGATTTCCATAATAAAGGCGGCACACTGTCTGAATCTTTGCTTTTCCGTTGGTTCCCTCTGTCAGCGCTGCCTGAAAAGCCGACGCATCTTTTACCGGAACCAGAAATGTAAGCGCTACTTTGTCGGTATACTGGGTATCCAAGGTCATGATTCCCCGTTCCGCTGCAATGTACTGGATCTTTCCCAGTCCGTTGTAGTCGGTATCTACCTGGATTTTTTCTGCCAGCTTTTTCTCTACTACCACACTTGCTTCCAGGCCGGCCTTTGCCGCGCCGGAATACGCTCTTACAAGGCCGCCCGTCCCCAGCAGCACTCCGCCGAAGTACCTGGTTACCACCACGCACAGATTGGTTACTTCCGCTCCGGATAATACGTCCAGCATCGGCTTTCCGGCTGTCTGGCTGGGTTCTCCGTCGTCGCTGCACCGCTTTTTCTCTCCCCGTTCTCCAATTACATAGGCCCAGCAGTTATGTCTGGCGTCCCAGTATTTTTTCCGCATTTCTTCTACAAAGGCAAGGGCCTCTTCCTCGCTTGTTACCGGACGGGTATTGGCAATAAAGCGGGATTTTTTCTCTGTCAGTTCCCCGCTGCCTCCCTGGTATAAAATGAAATAGGATTCCGGCCTTTTGTCTGCCTGACTGGTTTCTCCCATGGTTCTCCCTCCATTCTTCTCCCACACAGTATACCAGAGAGTTTCTTAAGGAACAATACCTATGAATCTTAAGTTGAATTAATTAGGATATTTTGCTATAATGTACCGGTAAAGGAGGATTTCCATGAACTCGAATAATTACGGCAGAAAGGCCACTGAGCAGAATCTGAAGGCTGTCCGTTCCAAATCCCAGAAATATAAAACGCGGATGATTCAGTTTATTTCCCGAATGTTATTTATTTTCTGTCTGGTCATTGCAGTTACAGGCGTCAGCGCAGGTTTCGGCATGATAAAAGGCATTATTGATAATGCTCCGGAAATTGACCCCAACAGCTTCGGTCCCAGCGGCTTTGCCACCAAGGTATATGACAGCGCAGGTAATCTGACTGATACTCTTGTTATGGAAGGTTCCAACCGAGAGGCAGCCACCTATGAAGAACTTCCCCAGGATTTAATCGATGCCTTCGTTGCCATTGAGGATTCCCGTTTCTGGGAGCACAACGGAATCGACATCCGTTCTATCCTGCGTGCGGCAGTAGGCGTGCTGACCAATGACAATCGGGGCGGCGGCTCTACCCTGACCCAGCAGCTGATTAAAAACAACGTCTTTAAAGGCGGAAACGAAGCGACCTTTGCTGCCAAGCTGGAGAGAAAGCTTCAGGAACAGTATCTGGCTGTCCAGCTGGAAAAGGCTCTTGGCCCTGATAAAACGAAGGCCAAACAGAAAATTATTACCGATTATCTCAATACCATTAATTTAGGCAGCAATACCCTGGGAGTAAAGGTAGCCGCCAGGCGGTATTTTAATAAGGAAGTATCGGATCTGACTTTATCGGAATGTACCGTACTTGCCGGAATTACCCAGAAGCCTACTTACTATAACCCGATTACCAATCCGGAACACAACGCGGAAAAGCGCAAAGTCATCCTTCAGTACATGAAGGATCAAGACTATATTAGCGCTGACGAGCAGGAAGAAGCTCTGGCAGACAATGTGTATGACCGGATCCAGCAAAACAACAATATGGTGATTGCCAACCAGGAATCCACCATGTACAGCTATTTTACAGATGAACTGACCGAACAGGTCCAGAAAGCTCTGATGGACAAGCTGGGATATTCCGAAAGCCAGGCTTATAACCTGCTGTACGGCGGCGGTCTGACCATCTATACGACCCAGGATCCAAATATCCAGGCTATTGTAGATGAAGAGATCAACAATCCGGAGAACTATGCAGCCGCTAAGTATTCCGTAGAATACCGCCTTTCTGTAACCCATGCCAATGGAGAGACCAAGCACTATTCCGAAGAAACTTTGAAAAAATACCATAAGGAAGTGCTCCATGACGGTTACGCGGGACTGTATGCTTCGGAAGATGAAGTAAAAGCTGATATTGAACAATTTAAGGCTTATCTTCTGAAAGAAGGCGACGAAATCCTGGGCGAACGGATGCAGACTACACTCCAGCCCCAGGCTTCCTTTGTAATCATGGATCAGGCCACTGGACAGGTAAAGGCCATCAGCGGCGGCCGTGGAGAAAAGACTGCCAGTCTTACCTTAAATCGGGCCACCAATACCCTGCGTCAGCCTGGATCGACATTTAAAGTCATTACTGCCTTTGCGCCGGCTTTAGATACCTGCGGCGCAACTCTTGGAACGGTTTATTACGATGCACCGTATACGGTCGGTACAAAGACTTTTAAAAACTGGTACAGCCAGGGCAAATACCAGGGCTATGCCAATATCCGCAGCGGTATTATTTTCTCGATGAATATCGTGGCAGTGCGTTGTCTGGTAGAGACGGTTACTCCTCAGTTAGGCGTAGAGTATGCGAAGAACCTGGGAATCACTTCCCTGACTTCTAATGACCTGAATCCGGCGACGGCTCTGGGCGGTATTACAGACGGCGTCTCCAACCTGGAACTGACCGCTGCTTATGCTGCTATCGCCAATGGCGGCGTTTATACAGAACCTGTTTTCTTTACGAAGATTCTGGATCACAATGGAAAAGTTTTACTGGACAACACGCCGGAGACCCATCGGGCTTTAAAGGATTCTACCGCTTTCCTGCTGACCGATGCCATGGCTGATTCCATGCGGACTGTCAGCAGCTTTGCCAGAGCGGGTGCAAGTATTTCTTCTACCAGTACACGGGCAAGACTTTCCGGTATGTCCGTTGCCGGCAAGAGCGGTACGACTTCTTCCAACAACGATATCTGGTTTGTCGGCTATACGCCTTATTATACTGCCGGTATCTGGGGCGGCTGCGACAACAACCAGTCTTTAAGCAGCAACGGAGGAACCAGCTTCCACAAGGACATCTGGCGGAAAATCATGGAACGGGTACATGAAGGGCTGTCTGATCCTGGTTTTGCCGTTCCGGACAGTGTGGAGACTGCCCAGATTTGCCGCAAGTCCGGCAAACTGGCTGTCAATGGCGTCTGTACCAATGACCCAAGAGGCAATGCTGTTTATACAGAATATTTTGCCAAAGGCACAGCTCCTACCGAAGTCTGCGACAAACACGTTGTCGTAACAGTCTGCTCTGCTTCCGGCCGGAAACCTACAGAATTTTGTCCGGACCGTCAGTCCAGGGTATGTATGGCTCTGCCCCAGGACGAGGAAGGCAGCACCGATGATTCTGCTTTTGGAATCCCTGGTTACTGCAATATCCATAACGGAGTTAACACCATCCTTCCTCCAGTTAATCCAGACGGTTCTGCCCCGACAGACGCTCCTACGGATCCTTCTGTCGTAACTCCTATCGGGCCTGGTTACTCCCAGACCAATCCGGTCATTATCGGCACTATGCCGACAGAATATGGCCCTGGAGTAAACTAAATGGAATAAATTAAGGTTTGCATTTCTTTAAAAACAAAAAAGTCGGCTGACAACTCGTTTTCTGAGTCTCAGCCGGCTTTTCATATTATGGAAAGCTGTACTCCTATCAAGATACAAATATACAATTATTACCTGGCAGCTGCCGTATTTCTCCCAATCCACTTCTGGACTGTCTCTGCGCTGACTTTGACTACTTCTGCAATTTTGTCTGCTGACAGGCCCATTTCATTCAAAGACACTGCAGCTTCTTTTTTTGCTTTCAGTTTCCCCCGTCTTTCTCCTCGCTTTTCTCCTCGCTTTTCTCCTCGTTTTTCTCCGTATCGCTGGCCTTCACTGAAAATCTGTTCCATCTCCTGGCACATACTCTCCACTCCTTCCTGGGTTTCCTTTAGCTCATAGACCCGTTTTGCTAAAATCCTGCTATACATCTTGTCTGCCCTTTTACAGTGTAAATCATGCATAAGTCTCCCTAATTCTGTGTCATCCTGTATGCTTGAATTTACAAATATAATATGTGACCCATCTTTAAACTCCTGATTTGTCTCCCGAACCACCCTATCAACATGATAAATTTGTAAATCCTGTCCTAGTTCATCCTTCTTAGTAATAAAAATCACATAATTCTCTGGCAATTCACAAAATTCCTGTCCAGGAACTAATGTGTTCATATCCATTAATCCGCTGTGATACCGCGCCCTTTTGGGAGATGCACCTTCGCTCCCCTGCTGAATCTCTATATCAAATTGTCTGCCATTGGAGTCACACGCGACACAATCTAAGATAGCAGATCTTCCCTGTAGATTTTTATAGTCTTTCTGTAAAACCTGTTCCCGAACCTTCAGTTCCCAGTCTCCCATAATTACCTGCAGCATATATTCTGTACATTCCATCTGTTTGAGTACATTACGCATAAACATATCGCTCATAATCGTAAGATTCCTTAAAATCTCCCGATACTTCTTATGGCGCAGATACAATTCTTTATCTTTATCCTTCTCCGGACTTTTATAACCAGCCGTATTGTTCACCTGACCAACTGTTCCCCTTTCAACTTGCATATCGCGATTTCATGCCTTTTTTTCATAATACCATCTGCTCAAACCATTTGCAAGTTTTCGACTTTTTTAAACTTTTTCAGACCTTCGGGGCGTTCTGTCTTCTGTTTCATTTGTATCAGCCGAATCATTTCATTTTAGAGTTAAACAGCAGCGAACCCAGGTACCCGAATACCATAGCTCCGCAGATGCCTGCCGAACTGGCAGTCAGACCTCCTTTAAAAATCCCAAGAAGTCCTTCTGTTTCTATTCCTTCTTTTACCCCTTTCCACAGAGTATTGCCAAATCCCAGAAGAGGTACTCCCGCTCCCTGACCGGCCCAGTCCAGAAATGGCTGATATACTCCGGCAAATCCTAATATTGTTCCGCTTACTACCAGGATGACCATGATTCTTCCTGGCATTAGTTTTGTTTTTTCCATTAAAATCTGTACCAGGGCGCAAATCGCTCCCCCTACTAAAAAAGCTTTGAAATAATCCATTTCTGATTCCCTTCTTTTAAAGTCTCCGATGCTCAATAACGACTCCATGAGCGATTCCTGGAACGCTCTGTCCTTCATTGAAGCTGACCGTTGATAATAAAGCGCCTGTCGGTACAAATAGAACCCGTTTCCAGATGCCTTCTCTGATGCGTGGCAGCACGTAAGAGCAGAACGTAACTGCAGAACAGCCGCACCCACTTCCTCCGGCATGGGTATCCTGTGTTTCGGGATCAAAAATTTCGATTCCGCAGTCCATATGGATCGCTTCCAGATCATGTCCTTTTTCTTTCATAAAGTCCAAAAGAATGGTTCGCCCAATCGTTCCTAAATCTCCCGTAATAATCTTGTCATACCAGGTTTCGTCTACCTGAAAATCCTCAAAATTCTGGCTGATAACAGAAAAGGCGGCAGGCGCCATAGCCGCTCCCATATTCATGGAATCCTTAACTCCCAAATCTACAATTTTCCCCGTTGTAACACCGGTAATGACGGCCTGCCCTCCTGCGTCTTTCCTCTGTTCCAATCCAGCAGCCTGAAGTATGACAGCCCCGCATCCAGTTACCGTCCAGGTCGCAGAATAAGGCCGTTGATTTCCATAGCCTAGCGGAAAACGGAATTGCTTTTCTGCTGTAGCAAAATGGCTGGATGCGACAGAAGCCACTCTGTCGGCATAGCCTGCCGCCACCAGCATAGCGCCCAGGCTCATGGCCTCTCCCATGGTAGAACAGGCGCCATACAGCCCAAACAACGGAATTTCCAACTCAACTACCCCAAATGAGGTCGCAATCAGCTGTCCTAATAAATCTCCTCCAAGCAAATAACGGATATCCTCATTTTTTAGTCCTGCCTTGGAAGCCGCTATCTCAACCGCCTGTTTCTGCATCTCGCTTTCCGCTTCTTCCCAGTTGGCTTTTCCAAATTTGTCATCCTGCTCTACGCGATCGAATAGAGCTCCCAGCGGCCCTTGCCCTTCCTTTTTTCCTACAACGCTCCCCTCACTTAAAATAAGGGGAGACTTCTCAAATTGTACGCTTGCCTTTCCTGCCTGCATACAAATCTCCTTTCCAGTCCTTGTCAACTTTGTTTTTGTTTAGTATGGCTGGATTGAAGTTTTATATTCTGTCAGGAAACAAGCAAAATTCCGATAAATAGCAAAATTGCGCTAAAACAAAGCTGTGATAGGACTTTGTGCTTTTCATAATCGTCCTGATTGTCTGCCCTGACTGCATCTATTACCTGCCCTGGAAGCATATATCCTAGCACTGCCACAATTATCACGATAATGCTTACTGCCATCATACGATTCCGTCCTTCCTTCCAAAATTCCCCGTTCTTTCGTTAATTCCATTTCTTCCACACTTCAGGCTGATAGTCCAGTGTAGATTGTTTTCCATTTCTGACTACCGGCGTTCTGATTACCTGTGGATGTTCCAATACCTTTGCCATTTTTTCCTCTTCTGCCAGGTACTTAATAAGAGCAAGCAGTTCTTTGTCTCCGCCTCCCCAGTTAATCATATTTTCAAGACCGCCGTTTGCCTGTAAAACAGAAGTAAACTCCCCTTTGCTCATTCCCTTTTCTTTCCCGTCGCCTGTTCCTTATTTTCCTGTATTATATCCTATGCTTCCTTTCTTTGTCCAGCGTCCGTTTTTAGAACAAATAAGGCGGGGACAGCTCTTTTAAGCCGTTCCTCGCCTTGTTTTATATTACCTGTTTTCCGGAAATCTCATTCCCATAATCAAAATTCATATGGAGGATTGCCCGAAAAATCCGCAATCACGCCATGAGGGTCGCCCAGATAAAAAACTTCAAAAATAGGATTGCCAGCCTCGCCGTACTGTTCCTTGACAATCGGATTCGCCATACACTGTTCTTTTACTTCCATGTTATTTTCAAATATTGCTTTTCCATGCAGACGGATCCATGCATAGGATGGACTAGATACAGAAATTTCAATTTCTGGATTTTCCTGCATATCCTTGTAAACATCCTTCTGGTTGTTGGTGCAAAACCACAATTTGTTGTTCCACTCGCCGGCAAACATAAAAGGACGGCATTTTGCTTTTCCATCCCTTCCAACCGTGGCCAGATACTGTACCGGATTTTCATTTAAAAATTCTACAACTTTGTTCATAATCAGTACCTCCAAAATGATTTCTTATGGAAAGGTTATGTGTTTCCTCTCACAGCTACATCATAAGGCCTTACAAATGGTTTGTAAAGTAAGCACCTTTTTGTGCTGTAGTTACCAAAAGGAAACTAATAACGATAAAGTTGTTCTACCATTTCCAAAAAGGCAATTCTATGGTACACTTACATCAAAGGAGGGAAACCTTATGGAACATTACAGCTTGCCTCATCAGCATAACCAGTCTATGTCCCAGATCATGGAGCATATACCTGATACAAACGATTTTCAAATTGCAGCAACCATTTTCAAACAGCTTAGCGATCCCACCCGAATTCGTATTTTCTGGATTCTCTGCCACTGTGAAGAATGCGTCATAAATATATCGGCTATGATGAATATGAGCAGTCCGGCAGTCGCACATCATCTCAGGCTGCTGCGCTCAAGCGGCTTGATTGAATTTCATCGAACAGGCAAAGAAACCTACTATCGTGCCAGCAAATCAAAAAAAGCGCAGGCGCTTCATCACATGATTGAACGTATTATGGATATTTCCTGCGTAAACAAGGGGGAGGCTTATGAATAGTTTTTTTCACGAGCCGGCAAAACAGCTTTCCTCTCTCCGCAAAGGAACTCTTACGCATTTTCCTGTTTTTGAGGGAATTGAGTTATCCTTTACTAATTTTATCGCTGAAGAAATTTCATTGCACCATAGCTCAGATGAGCATATTCTGGAAATCAATTATTGTCACAGTGGAATTATCGGATGGGATATGAAAAATAATACTTCCGTATATCTAAATCCAGGCGATTTGGAAATTCATACGTTAGATTGCTGCGCCTCATCCGTAATCCATCTTCCATTGTCATATTATGAGGGAATTACGGTTCTCATCGATCCTCAGCGCTTAGACCCCTCTTTATTGCAGCTCTTTAGAGAATGGAATTATGAACCTCAGAATCTGATTAGCAATCTCTGTCCTTTTAAAGAACCTCTCTCTTTATCTGCCAGTCTGCAAATCAGTTCCATTTTTTCAAGTTTATATAGTATGCCGGACCCCTATCTTCTCCCTTACACCCGTCTGAAGATGCAGGAGCTTTTGTTTTTTCTTACAACCATTTACCGAAAGACCATTCCAAAGGTTCAGCCGTTTACTTCCGGTCAGGCAGAACTGGTACAGGAAATTCACGATTTTCTGGTTCAAAATATTAAAGAGCGTTTTACAATTGAGGAATTATCTAAAAAATATCTTCTCAATACAACGACTCTAAAACAGATTTTTAAGGGGATTTACGGAAAACCTATTGGCGCTTATCTGAAGGAATACCGGCTCCAGCTTGCAATGAAACTGCTGACAGAAACCACAAAAAACATCTCAGAAATTGCCTCTGAAGTCGGATATGAAAGTCCAGGAAAATTTACAGAAGCATTCCGCAGCTATACCGGACTCCTTCCGACAAACTATCGAAAACAGTATAAACCGATTACAAAAAAGGAAACGCAATTATGAACCTTCTTTTATCAGGGAAGTATCTCCACTGCCAGCGGAGATATTTCCCTGATTTTGTATGATTCATCAAAAAGGATAAGCTTGTCCGTCTTTTAATAATTCTCAGCTCTTACTTCAAAATAACTCTGGGGATGTGCACACGTCGGACAAATTTCCGGTGCAGCGGCTCCTACTACAATATGTCCGCAATTTCTGCATTCCCATACTTTTACTTCGCTCTTTTCAAATACTTTAGCTGTTTCTACATTTTTCAGCAAAGCTCTGTATCGTTCCTCGTGATGCTTCTCAATCTCAGCTACAAGACGGAATTTTGCTGCAAGCTCCGGAAACCCTTCCTTCTCTGCCGTCTCTGCAAATCCTGCATACATATCTGTCCATTCGTAATTCTCTCCTTCTGCTGCAGCAGCAAGGTTCTGAGCAGTATCTCCGATACCATTCAGCTCTTTGAACCACATTTTTGCATGTTCCTTTTCGTTATCTGCTGTTTTCTGGAACAACGCAGATATCTGCTCGTATCCCTCTTTCTTTGCAACAGAAGCAAAAAAGGTATATTTATTTCGTGCTTCGGATTCTCCGGAAAAGGCTGTCTTTAAGTTTTTTTCTGTCTCTGTTCCTGCGTATTTATTCTGTGCCATAACATAACCTCCTCTACATCATCACATTTTTGATGGAAATCGCTTATCCTGGCTTTATTTTACCATATTCTTTTCCTAAACGAATACCCTTTTAGAAAGATTTTTTACTCAAAAATTTGCTCACTATAGTTTGTGTACCCGCAATGCCCGAATTGCATTTAATTCAGCCAGGATCATAACGCCTACATCTGCAAAAATAGCAAACCACATATTTGCGATTCCCAGTGCGCCAAGCCCCAGGCAGGCAAACTTGATGATTAAGGCAAACGCAATATTCTGATAAACGATTCGCAGACACTTCTTTGAAATCTTAATCGCTTTGGAAATCTTTAGAGGATCATCGTCCATCAATACCACATCTGCCGCTTCAATCGCCGCATCAGAACCCATAGCTCCCATAGCGATTCCAATATCTGATCTGGTCAGTACTGGCGCATCATTGATTCCATCTCCTACAAAGGCGAGTTTTTCCTTTTCATTCTTTCCGGCAAGCAATGCTTCTACTTGTTCAACCTTATCGCCAGGAAGCAATTCGCTGTATACCTCGTCAATCCCAAGTTCCTTCGCCACCTGCTCTGCCACCCGTTTTATATCTCCAGTCAGCATTATGGTCTTTTTAATTCCTGCCCGTTTTAGTTCAGCAATCGCTTCTTTGGAATGTTCTTTTACACGATCTGAAATCACAATATGACCTGCATAGGACCCATCAATCGCCATATGAACAATGGTACCTACTTTATGGCAATCGCGATATGCAATGCCCAGCGCTTTCATCAGCTTACTATTTCCTGCTGCAACCTCGTGACCGTCCACCAAGGCAGTGACGCCCTGGCCACTGATTTCCCTAATCTCCGTTACTCTGTTCCGATCAATTTTCCTTCCATATGCTTTCTGCAGACTTAAGCTAATGGGGTGGGAAGATGCGCACTCCACCAAAGCTGCATATTCCAGAAGCTTCTTTCCTTCCAATTCATTATGATGAATTGCACTGACTTCAAATACGCCATGCGTCAGCGTTCCCGTCTTATCAAACACAACGCACTTTGCCTGAGAAAGCGTTTCCATATAGTTGGATCCCTTGATCAGAATCCCTTCCTTGCTTGCGCCGCCGATTCCGGCAAAAAAGCTTAACGGAATACTGATTACCAACGCACAAGGACAGCTGATGACAAGAAATGTCAATGCTCTGTAAATCCAGTTTCCCCATTGCGCCGTCTGTCCCAAAAGCAGAATCTGCACAAGCGGAGGAAGAACGGCTAATGCCAATGCTCCATAGCAGACTGCCGGTGTATAAACTCTTGCAAACTTCGAAATAAAATTCTCAGACTTTGATTTTCTGGAGCTGGAGTTTTCTACAAGCTCCAAAATTTTGGAAACTGTCGATTCTCCAAATTCTTTTGTAGTGCGGATTTTCAACACACCGCTTAAATTGATGCAGCCACTGATGATTTCATCCCCCTGCTTCACGTCGCGAGGCAGGCTTTCTCCGGTCAAAGCGCTTGTATTTAAGCTGGAATGTCCTTCTAATACAATCCCGTCCAATGGCACCTTTTCTCCTGGCTGTACTACGATTACACTCGCAATCTCTACTTCATCCGGATCTACTTTTTCCAGCTGTCCATCCCGTTCTACATTTGCGTAGTCCGGCCGGATATCCATTAAGGCGCTGATATTTCTGCGGCTTTTTCCTACCGCATAGCTCTGGAACAATTCTCCAATCTGATAGAACAGCATTACGGCAATTGCTTCGTTGTAATCTCCGCTTCCCGAGTAAATCGCCAAAGCAAACGCGCCTGCCGTTGCAACCGCCATCAGAAAATTTTCGTCGAATACCTGACGGTTGCAGATTCCTTTTCCGGCTTTTTTCAAAATGTCAAAACCAATAATCAGATAGGCTGCCAGATAAAGCGCAAGTTTTGCGATACCACTTACCGGAATCAAATTCAGTAACATTACCATAACTGCTGCGATGATAATTCTGGCAAGCATCTTTTTTTGTTTTTTATTCACAACAGCTGCCTCCTTCCAGATAAACAGTAACTAAATTTCGATTTCGCAATCCGGCTCCACCTTCCTGCAGGCTTTTAAAACATCCTTCATCACTGCTTTCGGTTCTTTTCCTTCTGCAAATTCCACAATCATTTTCTGGGTCATGAAATTTACTGTTGCATCTGCAACTCCTTCCACCTTTTTTGCTGCATTCTCCATCAGGTTTGCACAGTTGGCACAGTCCACTTCAATCTTATACGTTTTCTTCATGATACGAATCTCCTTTTTCTTCTTTATTTTACAATTAAACATTTGTTTAATCTTTATAGCTAAAGTATATGCTTCAGACTGCTTAAAGTCAATACTTCTGTCTGATATGCTTCTAATATGGATAGAACAATTTCCTTTTGGGATATTTCTCTTACAGTATCTGCTTAGTTTTCTTGATTGTACGTTAACAAATTGCTCACTATGAACTGTCGTTTTTACAGAAAAATCCTTTCCTTTTTCGAAAAGTACGCTTTCAATGTCCACTTTTTCACTTTCAATATCCACTTTTCGTTCTCCAATGTCCACTTTTTCATCAGTCAGAAGTCCGCTTATATGCAGAGTTCAATTATGAAGTTCATTGTTTTCGTTTAAGAGCAGATTTCTCAGGAACAGCTCAAGATACTCTGTTGTTTCGTGGATATTCTTTTGTAAATTTGTATAATTTGCCCGAACAAGTGCATTTCTGAAATACCAGGCATTTTCTGCAAAAATGCTATTTGCTGCCAGAAAGCCAAGTATTCTCAGGTATTTGATAAAGAACACCGCTGTTGTCGGGCTATTTGGTAAATTTTTCACTTACCTCAACCACCACGCTGTAGTTGAGGTGAGACATCTACTTTTCAATATTTTATATCAAATTTTGTCTTCAAATCAAAAAAAACAATCTATGTATTATAGAGACATCTCTCCAACTTGATATTGTATTTTTACATCAAATATATCTATTTTGTTCTTTGATTCGCAGTGATTCCTGCAATTTTTATAAATTAATTAGTATTTTGGGGTATATAACATAATTGGTGCTATTTGCTTGCATAATTATTTCGTTCATTAAAACTATGTTGCAGACAGCCGCAGGAAATAAGATTGTAAGATAAAATGAAACTACCGCCCAAAGAGAATCCCATTTGAACGGTAGTTTGATAAATTTCTGGTTTGATTATTTTAGATTTAACATCATCTTGGCTTTATGCATATTTTGTAAATAATAATATCGAGACAAGATATTATTAAAATCCCCACAATTCTCGTCATGTTTAAAGAAATATTCATATACATAGCCAAACATATTAGAATTATCCAACTAAACACAAATATATTTATAAGCATATCTGGACTGATATCTTTAAGGTATCGCGTTTCCATTTTATAGGTACAACATCCTATTATACAAATTAGGGATAATTGTATAAATAGTATTCCTATGTTTTGAATTATATTGTGACGATACTCTGCCCAAACGGAATATATTTCCATCACGAAATCTTCCAACCCTGATTCCTTTAGTGCTTGATAAATAGAATTCCGATTATCGTCTGTTATTTTTATTAGGTAATCCTGATGAGTTATATAATGAGGAATTTGAGCATCACTTACATTATCATTCGTAACTATTTTCACAAGAGGTTCCTTTACTATTGCATTTAATTTTCCACGTCCATTCATATTATATACTTCGACAAATTGCTCATCTTTAATGTAAATCAGATTTAGTGGTATAATTTCGTGAACTTGGTTATGAGCTGCTTCCATGCCCATTTTTTTAGAATCCTCTATGAAATACCGCAAAAATGTATTATTTTCTTCATGGTACGTTTTTAATTTCTCAGACATTGACCTATATTTTTCCGGAACCAATAAATAATCCTGATCTAGATTTTCTGTAATTCTTACCTCATTTCCATTTAAATCATAGATTGGACATTCGCGCAAATAGGTCTCATTTACAGTGACGATAAAATCTTTTGTATCCATTTCTTCAAAGGAAATAATACCGTTATCATAGAGGGAAATTTGAGTTCCCACACTTAACAAGCGACTATTATCTCCATTTGTTGCTTTAAAGAAACGAACAAGAGCCTCGTCTAATTTTTGAAGACCACTCTCAGAAATATCAATCTCTGGAGAAATACGTATTCCATAATAACCATCCAATGCATGATATTGATCATACTTTCTAAAGGTTTGAAACAAGCGATTACTGTTATTTAGTATTAACAAGAGTAACAAGAGCATGGTATATAAGGCCACGCCCTTAAATAATGCCAATATTACTAAATAAACTTTTTTTCTATGCCTACCTTTTGTCATAACTACTGCTTGTTTTCATCTACTCGCCAATAGGCATGATTACCATCGAGCCATATTGTTTGGACGGAAGCATAGGACATAACATCTTTAGGAACCAATTCACTTCTGTCAAGTCCAGCTGAGCCACGGGCCGATGAACCGTGCCAATATTTCGGGTTTTTATAATATGAATATACGATTCCATCTGGTGTAACTCCATGAAGCCATGGACCTTTATCATCTGGACCCTTTATAGTTCCTGTTGGCGGAGAAACTCTTTCTTCTGCTCGACAAATACTCTTTGCCTCTAGTTTATCGCGTTTTACTCCTGCAAGAGCATCTTCAACCGAATAATAAACAGAACCATTTACTAATTCTCCATTATCATATTTTCCATCTAGCAACTCATGTCCAGGTGAAATAAGTTCTGCCTGCCCTCTAGTTTCTAAGTGATATTGTGATTCATTAACCTCTAATAACTGTTCTAACTCTTCCTCTGGACTTAGCATTGTCTCAGCATTTGCAAACACAGATATAGGCGAAACCATTGTTAGCATGAGGCAGAGACCAAAAATCCCAATACTTTTTCTCATAACCTTTTTCATTCCTTTCTAAAATAGTTTTAAAAATCTTTTATATATTTCAAAAAAGCTAAGTATTATAACTATTCACTCCAAAATTTATTTAATCTTTCAACTCATATCCGTATCACTAATTGAATTTTATTGAAACTCCAAAAATCTCACTGTTTGTCTTAGTTATAGCAATTTTCTCAAAACCAAATTTACTAACTTCAAGATGAACATCCACCCCAAAATAGCGCGACCATTAATATCATCTCCTGTTGTTCCTAATATGCATAGTTCATTCTCATATATTCTTTTCTGGTAAAAAGCACTTCTAATCCCCATCTATTTTTTTGATATTTTCATCCGTATCTTTGCAGATAATATCAACAATATAACATATAAAATAGGCGTTACCGTTAAAAATGTATGCTTTCCTATTTCCGCTATGGTCCCTGTGTCCGGACTGGCATTATAGTATATGGCAAATGCGAAACCAAATCCCGCAATAACGCAATGAAAAGCAAATAAAATAGTCGCCGTAACTACAATAAAAGTTACTATAGATTTCAACTTTTTTTCCAGTATTTCCTTCCTTTTGAACCAAATGAACAGAACATCTATCAACATAAGAACGAACGTAAAGCAATGTAAGTTATCGCTGAACTGAATTGGATAATTATCCGCACTTGTTACAGGAAACAATCCCGATGTTTTTTCTCCAAAGAACCCTTCTAATTCCGTTGTAACCTCTTGCTCATCCATATTCTCATCAAAATGAAATGTATCTACCAATTCTTTATCAACAACCTTTACCAATGTAGGAACTCCATCAATTTTGTATTTACGCAATATATTGTTATACCTCGAATTTTCTTTCCAATACTCTGTATTAAAATAATAAACAACCCAACGGTTATTCTGTAGAAACTCATTTAAATGGTCTTCAAACACTACACAGCTCGGACATGTAGGTCGTCCAAAATATACATAAAAAGTTCCTGGCATATCGTCGAAAAAAGTAATACTTGTAATCCCTATAATACGTTCCGCTTCTGCTGCAAAGGTTTGTATTGATAGCATACACAATAAAAATATAATAACTAGTACCCGTTTTATTTTCATTATCTTATTTCCCCCGTAGGATTACACTTATTAAAATACTTCATACGCTATGGTATTAGCCTATATGATTTTAAAAGTTTCAATATAATTATATAGTAATTTATGCCTCTTTTACAGAAAACACCATAAATAGTACATTTTAATAACATAATTCAACTTTTTAATCATTCACTGCTTTTTCAATGTATAGAAAATAAAGTATTTCGTTAGAAAAATAAAAAGGTAAACGATGCCATCAAAGACAAAAAAGGCGATGATCCTTGTTTATGTTTCATCGCCTTTTAATATGACCTTTTTACTATTTTTTCATCATTGTTCTATATTCTATAATTATTCTATTTTATTTGATAAATACATCATAATATTAATACGAAATCGCTTTGCTGTATGTTGAATATCTATGGTTCCATTATATTTTTTCACAATTCTCTTTACATTTTTTAATCCATATCCATGCTTCGTCTTATCCAATTTTCTGCTAATAATTTTTCCGTCTTTTTTACTGATATTACCATCAAAGCTATTTTCAATCGTAATATACATCAATGACTTTTCAGAATATATTTCTAAATGTAAATACTGTTCTTCTGAATGCTCTGCAGCCGTAATCGCATTATCTAATAGATTACTCAGTAATACATTCATATCAAATGATGCAATATGATCGCCCTCTGGAACTGCAACTTTTGCAGATACATCTTTTAATCTGTGATGAGCTTCTCCTAATAAATAATTCAAATTTCCATCCAGTTCCTTATTTCCAGAATAACTATATTCATCTGAATTAATTGTCTCTTTATTCATTTCTTCCAAATACGATACCATTTCTTTCATATTCATAGAATTTGCCATTGATAATAATTCTCTAATATGATATTTCATGTCATGCTGCAAAGAGCGGATTTGTTCCTGCGTATTCATAATAATATCCAATTGCTGTTTATAAATTTTAGTTGTTTGAAGACTCAGTTCATTCTCCATATTCGTCAAATATACACTTTCCATGGCACTATAAAGATAAAACGATACAACATTTATAGTCAATAATCCCACTCCCATGACCACAATGAGATTTCTATCTTCAATATTGTTCGATATACAGTAATGAATCATAAGTATACTGCATAAAGGAATCAGTAAAAGGAGTGCCCACTGGGGAGTTATATATTCCGGATTCCTCTTTTTGTTCACTATCTTTTCTGAAATAATCTGGCAAACTGTAATTAGTAAAACTGTCATTGTTCCCTGCAACTCGTTAATTGCCGGCGCAATTCCATAATCTCGAAAGGACAGAATTATTACAACATCACTCAGCATGTTACATGTATAAATAAGAAAAACAGAAAAAAACTTTTTTTGGATGTTTCCTCGGAATGTAAATGCAATCAATAGCAAGCCAACAATATTTGTAAACATATTAATTTCACGAGTATGGAATAATATGTACCCTGCACTGGTAATCAGAAAACAAACGAAACCGCTAATGAATCTTATTTGTCTAGAATAATCATCTGACTTCTTCAGAAAAATTTGCATAAACTTTATATTCACATAAACACGGAACAAATTTGTCGGAATAAATATTACCAAATTTTGTAAACTCATTATCCTATCTCTTTTCTATGACTTATTTTCTCTCGTACCTCTTTTTGATATGCTTTACTAATTGTTAATATATCATGATTCTTCATTTCTACAAAATCAAAAGTATATTTTATAACATAATCTTGATTAACAAGGTATGATTTATGGATTGCTAAAAACTGCGGTGGTGCATCACTGGCAACTTCTTTCAATTTTCCATAAAATATAATTTCTTTACCTTTTGTCACTGCCACTACCTTGTGCCTATCACTTTTGAAGTATAATATCTCGTCATATGCAACTTTATTAATTTCCCTCCCACTTTGGTACTGAAACATCTGGTTTTTTGTTTCAATAACTTTTAAGATACCAGAGATTACATCGAATAAATCATTTTGATTTATTGGTTTTACCAAGAAATCATATGGCTGGGTCTTAAAAAGTTTTAAAGCATAACTTGTTTTCGATGAAATATAGACAATTTGAGTTTTTACATCATATAAAGTACAGTTTACAAGGGACTACACAGGGTAGGTATCTGACGGGAGGGGTGCCGCCAGTCAGATTTTCCATGTGATGTTCAAGCTGTCGCTTGTGGCGGCTATGGTGGTGATCATCAAATCCACCACACGCCGCTTGTCATCAAAAGATACATTCTCCCAGGTATCGAGGTAGCCGGAAATCTGGCTGACCTGTTCCGGGCTGATGGCCTCCACAGTCAACTCCGCTATCCTTGCCAGAAGTTCCTGCTTGCGCCCGTCCAGTTCCGCTATCTTCACATTCACATAGGAGAACAGGACATTGTTTGCCCCCGTCAGACTGTCCACCAGCTTTTCAATCTCGCTGTCTACATGGGCAAGTTCCACTTGCAGGGCGGTGATTTTCGGGTTTGCCTTTGCCGCTTTCTTTTTTCCTGTCAGCGTCTTGTAGCTTGCCAGCTTCTTTACCATCTGCTGATAAACAACCGCTTCCAGTTCCGAAGTGATGATTTTCCCACAGCCAGGACAGCTTTTATTGTCCAGCCGTTTCGTGCAGCGGAGATACTGTTTGCCGGAGGGATTGTAGATACTCATAAGAGCATACCCGCAATTCCCGCACTTGATTTTTCCTGCCAGCCATGTGTGGGTGGCTTTCCGGGCAGACTGGATTTTCATGTTGTTCATCAGCTTCTTGCGGCAGGTCAGCCAGGTGTCGGAGGGGACGATACCCTCATGGGGAGCCAGTACCAGCATTTGGTCTTTTAAGTCGTTTTTCTTGCTGGCCTTTACATCTCGCCCTTGATACAGATAGCAGCCGTTCATGCCCGTAAAATCGGCAACGTCATTGACAATGACTGTACCTTGACTTTTGAAAAATTCGTACACATCAAGGTCTGCCTGCACATAGACAGGATTGCGTAACATCTGCGCCA
>OLSE01000641.1_pt1 | contig 39574 bp, 27 predicted proteins | sample 1673191 | NCBI WGS metagenome assembly OLSE01 (sample SAMEA3136764, study PRJEB25190) | human gut metagenome | biome: human gut; feature: human-associated habitat; material: faeces | place: Austria | collected 2013
TTTGCCAGCGGATATTTCGGTTTCCGCAGCGCTGCCGCAGCCGGGGGCTTGTCCGGGTCAATCCCAAAGTCATACGCCAGCTTTTTCGCTGCGTCATAGCTGCTCAGGTTGAACAGCTTTGCCACAAGGTCGATCACATCGCCGTGGGCTCCGCACCCGAAGCAATAGAAGTAATCCTCATTCAGCTTCATACTGGGTGTACGGTCGGCGTGGAAGGGGCAGCAGACCATGTTGCCACGATTTACTTCCAATCCGTAGTATTCGGCAGCCTCTTTCACGGAAACTGCCATCTTGATTTGTGTAAATAAATCCATACCTGTTTCCTCCTGTAAAATAATTAAACTTCGCCGTTCTACCCAATGCCGTTCCTGCCCGAGTCCTTACCCCGGCGTTGCCTCTTCCTTGGTACGCGGAATGCGATACTTCTCCGGAAGCATATCCTCATCGGACGATCATGAAATTTTCAAGGTGCTGTGTGGTTTACGTCTAAATTTTAGTAAGAAAACAGGCCCTTTCCCGTATATCCAAGAGGTAGGAAAAGTGGGGTAGAAGTTGAAATTTTCCATGCTTTGAGACACAAAACGGAAAAACATGATATAATACAGAAAAATGAAAAAGGAGGCTGCTGTATGCAAGTCAAGCTGACAATCGGAGAGAGATTGAAAGATTTACGAGTAGAACGAAAGCTGACCTTGGAGCAGCTTGCCGCCGAAGTGGGCATCTCGAAATCCGCACTTGGCAAATATGAATCAGATAACGGCAAGGACATCAGCCCGTACAGCATTCTGCTGCTGGCTGACTATTACGGTGTTTCCTGCGACTATCTGATGGGGCGGACGGAAACAAAAAATCACCCAAACACAGCTCTGCATGAGCTGCATTTGAGTGATGCTTCGATTGATGTATTAAGAACAGGCAAGTTCAACCACCGGCTGCTGTCGGAGCTGATCTGCCACAAGGATTTCCAGCGGTTCATGCTGGACGCCGAGATTTACATTGACCGGATCGCAGATATGCGGATCAAGGATATGAATACGGTTCTGGAAGCTACCCGCCAGATGGTTCTGATGGAACATGGCGAGGAAGCTAACGATCTGTACCTCCATACTCTGAAAACAGCTCAGATACACGAAGAAGAATATTTCGGGCATCTTGTTGCGGACGATCTGAGTAGCATTCTGCGGGACATCCGAGAGAAACACAGGACGGATGCTCTGACCGCAGACGATGACCTGTCTGCCGCCGCTGTACAGAAGCAGTTGATGGAGGCCGTACATTTTGAGGGCAGCTCCGAGGAAAAGAAAATCTGCGCATACCTTGCAACACTTGGTATTGATTACGACACGCTCACGAAAGAAGAGTTTGTTTCGCTGATTGGAATCCTCAAGAAATCCAAGCACCTGAAAAGTCCTATCAGCCAGCGTGGGAAAACGACTATGACCCACGGCAAAGGGAAGCGGAAGAAGCGCTGAAACAAAGGCAGCGCTGCAACGGGACGAAGGCTTTTATATACCTCTGCTTCCTTTTCCGGCCAGTCGGATTTTGCTTCTCAAAAATCCTGCGTTTGCACTGTATCTCACATCACAAAATCCGCCTGTCCTACTGCCGCGAAAAAGCGTTTGTTGTCACACTCTGCCACACCGCAGAGTATGCCGCCATCCCCCCTTTCCCGCGTCAGCCGGAAGCAAAGGTATAACACACTAGACTTTGCAAAGCAAAATCGTGTGCCAACAGGGATGCTGCGCGCCCCTATTGGAAACCCAGTGCAAAAAGGAATATTCCCTTTGCAATCCCTCATTTTCTTCGCAGGCGCATATGCAAACTGCAAAAGCAACAGCTTGAAAAGAAAAAAACGCTGCAATCTTCGCCATATAATTGGACGAAAATTGCAGCGTTTTATCACACTCAATGTAAATAAAAAGTGGGCAGCCATTTCAACAGCATTGATATAAGATATCCAATCAGCACGAACATCACCATTACGGAGAGATAATCGATCAGAAAGATGAGCACCGGCTCGGTATAATCGTAGAATACGAAGTGGCTTCTAAGCAGCAGATATAAACTAACACCTCTGTGTCGGAAAGCGAACGTGCCATACGCTGCCCAGAACCAGCCGATCAGCCGCAGGCTCCATGTTCGCATGGATGAGGGCTGCAAGTGTTTGCGTGCCATCGCCAGCATCATGCTCCAGTGAAACCCCAGATGCAGGCTCATACAGATGAAGCCCCAGTAAGCGCAGAGGATATGCACCTGCTGTGCAAGCTCATAGCCACCGTGCTTAGGGAGAAACGCAAACACATGGCGGGACAGCACAATGCCGCTGATCATGGAGCCGACCATGCACAGGAAAATCAGCCCTGCCAGTGCCGTCTGCACGATGCGCAGGGGCGTGTAGCGCCCCCGCGGCACAGCTTGAATCCATCGGCGGTTCAAAACATGGTGTGCCACGAACAGAGCGAACATTCCCATACCGATCCACTCGTGGGCTGCCTCGCCCACAAGACCGTAGGCCATCAGAAGCAGCATGGACACCGACATGGCCACATCTACGGCGATTTTTATTTTGAGAATTGGTTTCATGTTCTCATCCTTTGCTGTGAGAGATCACCCAGTTCAAATTGTCCGGGTCGTCAAAGACCACATTGGCTCCGCCGTGGTAGTTATAAATGCCCTTTTCGTTGAAGAAGGCGTTGTCGGGTGTTTCGATACGCAGAACTTTGTCGATGTCGGTATCGCTCCAACCGGCGTTTTCATAGGCTTCGTGGAGATTTTCGTAGGCCGAGCGAGCCTTGGCGCTGCCGTAATACTCGTCGCCGTCGGCCATGTAGATATAGATTGCCACACTATTCTCCGCAATGGGTGCATAGCTGCCATCCCACTGAGAAGCGCCGTGGAGATAGGCGGCGTAGAGGTCGGGGCGCAGGGCCACCGCCTGAGACATGGTTTCGCCGCCAGCCGAATACCCTGCGGCATAGACGCGGCTGGTGTCCACTGAAAAGTGGTCGATCATGTACTCCGCCAGTTCGTTGGCCTGCCGTGCGGACTTTGCGCCCCAATCGGTGAGCTGACCGGAAACAAGGATCACAGGCTCCGACAGCTTCGTCCACGCCTGCACGCCGTTCCAGCGAAGGTTGCTGCCTGCGGAATCCTCCCCGAACCACATCTCCCCATACCCCGGCATAGCCACGATGAGGGGATAAGTCTTTGCGCTGTCATAGCCGTCCGGCAGATAGTAGCTGAAATGGATGATGCCATCCGCACCGTCCAGCGTCTGGTTTTCGGTGAAGCCGCCCTGTACGGCGGCGTTCTCCACAGGCTGCTGCGCGACGGCGGCAGTATCGTCACTTTTTGCCGCCGCCTGCGCCGTACAGCCGGAGAGCAGCAGAACTCCCTCCAGTAAACCCGCTAACATTTTTCGCATACCTTGCCCTCCTTCCGAGGAAATACTCGGTTAATCAACCGTTCAGGCCAAGGCCGCTGACCCAATCGGCCACATCGCTCTGGCTGGCACCGCTGGAGAAGCGCTGACCGTCCTGCCAGTCACCGGTACCCGCCATTTCGGAGAGCAGCGTACCGCTCTGGCCCATGCCGGAGGACGAAGATGTGGCAAAGGGAATGACGGTCTTGCCGGTGAAATCATTGTTTTTTACAAAGGTGTCCACGGGCCACGCTGCGATGCCCCACCAGATGGGATAACCGATAAACACGGTGTCGTAATCGTCCCAGTTTTCGACCTCGGTGGTGGTCAGGGGCACATCCCGCAGGGATTCATCGTCGTGCTCGCGGCTGACTCGACTGTCGCTGTTCGTCCAGTTCAGATCGTCGGAGGTGTAGGGTTCAGCGGGCGTAATTTCAAAGAGATCACCGTCTGCGGCCTCGGCAATATCCTCTGCCACGCGCTTGGTGTTGCCGCTGGCAGAGTAATAGACCACCAGCACCTTGCCGCCGGAGGCGGTATTGTCCGCATCTCCCGTGGCGGCATCGTCCGGCGTTTCGGCAGGAGTGTTCTCGGTGGGTGTGCCATTGGACGGCGTCTGTGCAGGGGTATTATTCGTCTTGCTGCCGCAGGCGGTCAAAGACAGGATCATCAGCGCAGCCAACAGCAGGCTGCCGAATTTTTGAACGCTTTTCATAAGATCATCCTCCTATCGCTTTTATTTCACATTTTCCTGAATCCAATTTTCAATGTGATTCGCGATCACATCGTTGTTCAGGTCTTGGAACATGAAGTGGTCATTGCCGGTGATGCCTTCCTGAGGGAGATCCACCACGGTGCAGTTTCCACCCTGTTCGTTGTAAGCATCCCGGAAGTCATAGCACGCCTGACGCATGGCTTGCCACATCATAGTCGCCTGAATCGCAGGGTCACCGTTGTCGATGTAATCGCCAAAGTACATGGTAACAGGGATGTTCTTCTCCAGCACGGCCTTGAAGTCCTCGCTGTCCGCGCCTGGGGCCCCGCCGGGTTCAATGGCGACAATGGCGGCAATATGGTCGGTGTAGCGGGCTGCCGTCCAGCCGGGGCCGCCGCCCTGAGAGTGAGTCACCAGAATGGAGTTCTTGCCTGTACGCTCATATACCTCATCAATGGTGGCGGCTACGGCCTTTGCCACGGTCTCGTTATCAAAATCGCCGCCCATATCAGAGGTCATGCCGGTGTCCGGCGTCATCTGGCGGAAGAATTGATCCACGGAAGCGGCATCGTTGGGGAACTGAGAGCCTTCGTTGACAACAGACTCGCCATTCTCCCAGCGGCCAATGCGGAACTGGGTGTACCAGCGCTGATCCAGCGTCTTGGTGCTGATGTCACCACTGACCGAGGTTGCACCTGCTTCGCCCCGTCTGGGCTCGTCAATGAGGAATACGCCGTGACCCTTGCGAAGAAACATCTCCGACCACCCCTCACGGCCGTCCGGCGTAGTCATCCAGCCCATGCGGGACTGGCCGTAACCGTGGAGGAACACCATGGGAAGTCCGGTTTCCTCTGCGGGGATCTGATAAAGTACATTGGCGTGATCCACATGGGCGGTCTGACCGGCTCCGGTCTCCTCCCACTGGTTCTCCGGGTCAAAGGTTCCGTCGGAGGTCACGGTAATGCCGCCCGCAGAGAAAATGCCCTGCTCTGAAAGGTATAGTGCTTTGATGCCGCCTTCGGTCGTCTGGGCGTTATCGTTCTGCGAGTTGTCCGCATCTGCTGTGTTACTGGCGCAGCCCGCCAGCAGAGAAAGGCTCATAATACCGCACAGAAACAGCGCGGCGATCTGTCTGTTCTTCATTGCGTTCTCCTTTACTTCTGCTCGTCTACGGGCGGAACCATTTCCGCGTACTTTTTCAGCAGTTCGGGGGTGTTGGTGTAGTAGCGTACATTCTTGTTGAGGGCGGTGACCTGCGCCATTTCATCATCGGTCAAGGCAAAATCAAAGAGGTCAAAGTTGGACTTGATATGCTCCGGATTCTTGGAGCCGGGGATGACGATGTTGCCGCTCTGAATGTGCCAGCGGAGAATGATTTGGGGCGCGGACTTGCCGTATTTCTTGCCAAATTCTGCGAACAGCGGCTCCTCCAGCAGCGCCTTGTCACCGTGGCCCAGCGGATACCATGCCTGCGGCACGATACCGTTCTCCTTCAGGAAGGCTTTCAGTTCAGGCTCCTGATGATAGGGGTGCAGTTCGGTCTGCAAAATCGTGGGTTTTACTTCACAGAAGGAAAGAATCTCCTCAATCTGCTCCTTTTTGAAGTTGGACAGACCGATGGCGCGCACCTTGCCCTCCTTGTACGCCTTCTCCATCTGACGGTAGCCCGCCACATAATTGCCCGCGGGCTGGTGGATCAGCAGCAGGTCGATGTAGGGGGTGTCCAGACGGGCAAGGGTCTTGTCCACCGCATCGGGCTGCTCATAGAAGCTGGGCCACAGCTTGGTTTCCAGGAAAATCTCCTCCCGCTGCAAGCCGGACTTCTTCATGGCGCGGCCAACGGCCTTTTCGTTTACATAGGCGTTGGCGGTGTCGATCAAGCGGTAGCCGTTCTGCAAGGCGCTGACGCAGGAGGCCTCCGCCTCGTCCGGGGTCAGAAGAAAGGTGCCGATACCGGCCATGGGCATTTTCACGCCGTTATTGAGAGTTGCGTATTCCATAAAAGATTCCTCCTTAAATGTTCTTTCCAAGTTTCGTGGCTTCGTTTTCATTGGTCGCCATGCCGCCGTAGGTCATGCCATAGAGCGCGGCAAAACGCTTCATGGTATACTCACCGGCTTCGAGCATCCACTTTTCCGGAGCCGCACCCTGGAAAACAAAGTACAGCTTGCGGCCGGACAGCGAACCATTCTCCACCTTGCCGTAAAAACGGTCGAGCACATTGCGGACGCCGCCGCAGATGTTGTGCCAGTACAGGGGTGAGCCGATGACGATGGTGTCCGCCTGCTTCATGGCACCAATGACAGCATCCAGCCCATCGCCGGGGAGGTTCTGGCCGTATGCACCGATGGTGTAGTCCGTAAGGTTCAAAGTCGCATATTCGTGACCTTTCAGCAGCTCCGCCGCCAGTGCGGCGGTGTTCCCGTTTTTGTTGGGACTGCCGTTGATAAATAAAATACTCATAGCAATGCTCCTTTACACATTTTTGCCCATTTTATAGGCCTGCTCCATAGCGGGAGTATTCTTCACATTGCCCGGCTCATAGACTCCGCTGCCGATGATAACACCCTTTTCGACCGCCCCCTCTACGCAGTCAGCATAGCCGCGGAAGCATGCAAGCGTGGTGTCAGCGGAGGTTTTTGCCTCGTCTGCCATGGTGACGATGTAATAGAACTCCTTGTTTTTGACCTCCAGCCAACGGGCCACAGTGCGGTCAATGACCGCCTTTAGTTGGGCATCGATGGAGTAAAAGTAGACCGGGCTTGCCAGCACCAGCACATCCGCATCGATCATCTTTTGCTGGATCGCGGCCATGTCATCCTTGTGAACGCAGGCTCCGCCGTGATCACGGCAGTAGTAGCAGGCGGAACAGGGATGGATTTTCTTGCTGGCAACACGGATTTTCTCCACTTCGTTTCCCGCTTCCTGTGCGCCCCGTGCGAATTCGTCACACAGAATGTCCGAGTTGCCGCCCTTGCGGGGGCTGCCGGACAGGATCAAAACTTTCTTGCTCATGTTGGTCTGTCTCCTTATTTCAGTTTTCGATATTCTTCTTCGCTCACCGGTTCACACCACCGGCTGCGGCAGTTTTCTCCGGGTACTTCCACCGCCAGATGGGAAAACCAGCTGTCCGGCGCAGCGCCGTGCCAGTGCTTGACACCGGGCATAATGTTGATCACATCGCTGGGGTGCAGCTCCTGCGGCTCCTTGCCCCATTCCTGATAGTAGCCCCGGCCTGCCACGCAGACGAGGATCTGCCCGCCGCCCTTGTCCGCCTCGTGGATATGCCAGTTGTTGCGGCAGCCGGGTTCAAAGGTCACATTGAAGATTTTGACCTGCTCCGTGGAAACCGGTGCAAGATAGCTCTGCCCGCTAAAATACTGTGCAAAGCCGTCATTGGGTGCGCCGATGGGGAAGACCATACTGCTCTGGTGCAGCTGCTTTTCGTCGGCACTTTCCTCGTCTGCCCAGATGTCCTTTGCCATGCGGAATGCTGCCCAAGCCTTGGGCCAACCCGCATAAAACGCAGCGTGCGTCAGGATTTCCGCAATTTCACTGCGGGTGATCCCATTTTCCTTTGCCATTGCCAGATGATGACCGAAGGAAGTATCCGTCAGCCCCTGCGCCATCAGTGCTGTCACGGTGATGAGGGAACGGTCGCGTGCGGAAAGCTCGCTTTCCCGGCTCCAAACCTCACCGAAAAGAACATCATCATTGAGCTGTGCGAACTTCGGCGCAAATTCACCAAGCACATCTCTGCCTGCTGTGATTTTCTTCATGGTCACCTGCACTCCTTCAAAATTTCGTAAATCTCGTCATGGCTCAGCTTCTTGCAGCAGCCGGGGGTGAGAACGGTGGAATCCGCGATGGCGCGAAAATCGGTGTCATCGGGGATACCCAGCTCTGCAAAGCTGGTCGGCAGACCAATTTCCTTGATGAACGCAGCCAGTGCGTCGATACCGGCAGCAGCCGTCTCCTCAATGCTGCCCTTGGGTGCGATACCCCAGACATTCTGCGCAAACCGTGCAAACCGCGCCGCGCCGGACTTGTAGATATGGCGGTACAGAACGGGGTGGATCACCGCCAGACCTGCACCGTGGTTGCAGTTGGTGTACGCGCCCAACTGGTGCTCCAGCATATGGCACTGGAAGTCCGTGACTTTTCCGATCTTCAGAACGCCGTTCTCTGCCATCGCGGACGCCCACGCCAGCTCACTGCGGGCATCGTAATTCTCCGGGTCGGTCAGCAGAACGCGGATGTTGCGGATGACGCTGCGCATGACGGCTTCGTTAATATCGTCGGACAGGTTGTTTTCATCCGGCTTGCCGAAGTAGGTTTCCATCGCGTGGCTCAGCGTGTCGAACGCGCCGGAAATAACCTGCTTCATGGGAACGGACAGCGTGTAGCTGGGGTCAAGGAACGCGAACTCCGCCTGCGCGCCCCAAAGAGCGCCCTTGATCTTCTTTCCCTCGTGGGTGATGACGGCCCCGTTGTTCATCTCGCTGCCGGTACCGAACACCGTGACAATCGTGCCGAGGGGAATAAGCTTGGTCGGCAGCGTGTGCTTCGTGTACTGCATCTCCCAGATGTCCTCGTCCAGCTTCGCCTGTGCGGAGATGACCTTGCAGCAATCGGACACGCTGCCGCCGCCCACGGCGAGGATGAAATCAACATGATTTTCCCGCGCCAGCTTTGCACCCTCCTGCACCTTGGCATAAGTGGGGTTCGACATGATACCGGAGAACTCCACGATGCGCTTGCCTGCGGCATTCAGGATACCCATGATCTCATCGTACACGCCGTTGCGCTTGATCGAGCCGCCGCCATACGCCAGCATGACGGTTTCCCCGTAGTTCACCAGCAGACTGCCGAGGTACTCTTTCACGCCGCCCTTGCCGAAATACACCTTGGTCTTGTTTTCAAAAATAAAGTTGTTCATAAAAACGCATCCTTTCTGAATGTTATTTCTTCATTTGCTGTTCCCAAAAGGCCACGGCATCATTGATCCAGCCTTCGGCGCTGGTTCCAGTCCCAAGTCCAAAGCCGTGCCCCAGACCGGAATACACATGAAACTCCGTATCGATCCCGGCCTGCTGCATGGCTTCGAGTCGCGCCTGCATGACCCGCCAGTTGGCGATGCCGTCCCTGTCACCGACACAGGCATAGGTGGGCGGATCACTTTCGGAATACTCGCTCAATCCTGTGTACTGCATGATGACCGCACCGGGACGGGGCAGATCGCCGCCGCCAAAGGCCTCCGGACCGTAAGTCCCCAGCCACGCCGCCATTCGCGCTCCCGCCGAGCCGCCCCATAGGGAGTAGCAATCGGTGTCCACTTCCAGTTCGTCCGCATGGTCAAAGATGAAGCGGATAGCTCTTGCCAAGTCCTCGCAGGCGGTCTGTGCGCCGGGGCGATAAATGAGAGCGAAGGCGTTGTAGCCCTTTTTGGAAAGCTCTAGCGCATGAGGGAAGCTGTCCTGCATGGCCCCCACATAGGCAAAGGCACCGCCTGCATTGCAGATAGCGAATTTCTCGCCGGGGACTCCCTTGAAGAAAAACAATCCTGTATCTTCTTTGGCAGGGTCAGCCGCCTTTTCCTCGTCGGTGTAGATGTCATAGAAGATGGTTTGGCCGTCCGCTGCCCGCTCTCGCAGGGTGTTCACGATCTCCAACGTTTCGTCTGGATCAATATGGCTGTAGTAGGTCAGTTGAAGTTCTTCCAGAGTGTCACCGCTGTAATAATACTCGTCCGTTGGAAACAGCAGCCGCCCGAAGCCGTCAAAGGACGGAGCATTGATGACATCTTCGATTTTTGTATTGCGGGTAAAGGGTTCGGTTTTATTTTGCACGGATTCGTTCACTTCCTCGTCTACCGCACCAGAGCTGCATCCGGTCAAGAATAGCATAACACATAGAACTATTGCCATGTATGAGACTGGTTTCATGGTATCGACCACCTTTTGTTTTCTGCCATTATTATAAGAAAAGCGAGACTTCCGCGGAAGTCTCGCTTCGTTCATCAGTATATACCTTTGGGTTATAATCAGTTGTACAGCTCTTTGCTGATGATTTTGGCTGCATCCAAAAAGCGCTGTACCGTCGGTGTCGGCTCCGGGGAATGGAGAATGCCATAAGGAATGCTGTAATTCCATTCCACTGGGATTATCTTCAGAAGCGGATGGACAGTTGCCCAACCGGGAATAGCCAGCAAAACGTCATTGGTGTTCTCGCAGCGATTGAACACATCCATGTTGTAAAAGTCGAAATCTACGATATGGATCTGCGGATGGTGCTGCCAGAGGTCATCCCGGAGTTGATCCACATAATGGCTCCAGCCCCGGTGCATCAGCATGAGATTTTCGCCATAAAGATCTGTGATCTGTAATTTATCCTTTGCTGCCAGTCGATGGTGAATGGAAACAGCACAGTGGAACGGGCCTCTGACCAATTCCAACCCAGCACAGCCCCGCAGGTGCAGCATGGTCTCATCAAAAATACCGCCTACTACATCAATGTTCTTTCCGAGATTGGCAAGGATCTCTCTCGCATTTTCCGGGGTGTTCTCAAAGGGCACGATCTGGAATTTAATATCGGGGTGCAATGCTTGCACTCTCGACCAGAGATCCATCAAAAGCTGTGCGGGCGTCATGGGGGACGAGCCGATGCGGATGATATTCTCATCCTCCTGCATGGCGTTTTTTGCCCGAGTCACGGAGTCCCGGCAATACTGGATGATATATTTTGCATCCTGGTACATAGAGCGCCCAGCTTTTGTGAGTTGCAGCCCCCGGTGGCTACGGTCGAAGAGCTTCACGCCGAGGGATTCTTCTAAAAGATTGATTTGCTTGATGACAGCCGTGGGCGTGATGTAGCTTTCTTCGGCGGCTTTGTTGAAGCTGCCTGCATCCGCCACGCGCAGAAAAGTTTCAAGCTGTGGGTTATACATGAAGCACCTCCTTTATTTTATAGCATTCCAAAATGTTTCAATGCCTCCGTAATGGCTCTTTCCTTTTCCGGTGGGCATTGTGGCTGCCTGGCATCCTCAGATTTCGGTTTATTGTAGTTCTCGCGCTCAATAATGCCGTGTTTCTGCTTTACCTGCGCGATATAAAGACTACTGACCTTCAATCCGCTGTGTTCCAGAACATACTCCTTGATTTGCCCATAGGTTGCCAGTCCTCTTTTATCCTGCACCATTTCTTCCACATCCACATCAATGTTGATATGTGTTACCGGGTTTCTCAGAACTAAGAGACAAACCGTCTCCACATGTGCCGTGTGGGGGAACATATCTACGGGTTGGATTTTTTGGGCTTTGTAGGGGCTGTTTTGGGTTAGGTAGGCTAAATCTCTTGCCAATGTTTCGGGGTTACAGGAAACATAGACAACCTTTTTCGGAGACATTTTGATTAGTGAGTCGAGAAATTTTCGGTCACTTCCGGCCCTTGGCGGATCCATGAACACAACATCGGGCTTTTCGTCCTCGTCTGCAGCTTCTCCCATGAACTCGCCCGCATCGGCTTTGTAGAAACGGATATTTTTCAGATTATTTGCTCTTGCGTTTACGATTGCATCCCTGACGGCATCGCCGTTAAGTTCTGCACCGATAACATTGCCTGCACCGTTTTTGGCGGCAATTATGCCGATTGTGCCGATTCCGCAGTAGGTGTCAAGCACGGTTTCGTTGCCTTTGAGATTTGCAAATTCAATTGCTTTGCCGTACAAAACTTCGGTTTGAACGGGGTTAATTTGGTAAAAGCTTTTCGGCGAAATTCTGAACCTGCAACCGCAGAGAATATCCTCAATATAACCCTTGCCGTACAGCACTTTCTGATTGTCACCGAGTACAAGGTTGGTGCGGTAGGGGTTTATATTTTGCACAATGGTTGTGATTTCGGGAAACTGTTTCAGAATCGCTTTTACAAAATTGTTTTTTGACGGAAAAACAGGTGTACCTGTCACAAGCACAAGCATAATCTGATTTGTCGCAAAGCCTCTTTTTACAAGAATGTGACGGAGAAAACCTTTGCCTGTGTCCTCGTTATAGGTGGTCATTCTGAAAGAGGGTAGGAGCTTGCGTACTGCAACGATGATTTTGTCGGCAATAACATCCTCTGTCTGACAGCTGTCAATTCCGACAACATGATGACTGCCCGACTGATACACACCCGAAATGATTTTGCCCTTTTTGTCCGTATAAAAAGCCGCCTGAACCTTGTTGCGGTAGTGGTAGGGAGTTTTCATTCCGATAATTTTTTCAACGGTGCAAAAGCGTTTGAGAAGTTTTTCGACTTTCTTCTGCTTGAATTCAAGCTGTTCGGGATATGACAGATTTTGCAGCTGACAACCGCCGCATTTTTTGTAAACGGGACAGCTTTGTTTATTGGTTTCAGGTCTGTTACTCATAATATTTCCTCACATTTTATTGCATTGTATATATCCTTTATTTTATCATCAATCATATTGATATGCAACAGAAACAAACCCTAAATGACAAAGAAAAACGCAGGAGGGAAATCCGCTCCTGCGCTTTCTGATTATTAACCGGTATATCGAAAAAATTGAGGATTATCAGGTTATTTGTAATCAATTAAAGATTTGTGTATCCCATAAGGCTTTCGTCAACCTCTTTGGCAACATCTCTGCCCTCACGAATCGCCCAGACAACAAGTGACTGTCCTCTGTGCATATCGCCTGTAACAAATACATTTTCAACATTTGTCTTGTGTGAGCCTTCTGCCGTTGCAACATTGGTTCTTGCGTTTGTTTCAACACCGAATGCCTTGGTTACATAGTTTTCACTGCCGAGGAATCCTGCCGCAATGAGTACGAGTTCAACATCAACCTTGTATTCTGAGCCTTCAACCTCTTTCATCATAAGTCTGCCTGTTTTAGCATCCTTTTCGGGTTTAAGCTTAACAAGCTCCGCACCTACAAGATTACCGTTTTTGTCAGCAATGAACTGCTTAACGGTTGTCTGATAAACTCGTGGATCGTGACCGTAAACTTCAATAGCCTCTTCCTGACCGTAGTCTGTTTTGCAGACTCTCGGCCATTGCGGCCATGGGTTATCGGCACTTCTTGTGTCGGGAAGTTTAGGCATCATTTCAAGCTGGAGAACGGATTTTGCACCGTGTCTGATGCTTGTGCCGACGCAGTCGTTACCTGTGTCGCCGCCGCCGATTACCATTACATTCTTGCCTTTTGCGCTGATGAATGTACCCTCTCTGAGGTTGCAGTCGAGAAGTGACTTTGTTGTTGATTTGAGGAAGTCAACGGCAAAGTGAATGCCGTTAGCCTCTCTGCCGGGGACTTTGATATCTCTCGGATTTGATGCACCGCAAGCAAGGATTACACGGTCAAAGTCCTTGAGAATTTCGCTTGCTTTGATGTCTTTGCCGACATTTGAGCAGGTTTCAAAGGTTACGCCTTCTTCTTCCATAATGTTAATCTTGCGTTCGATAACATCTTTTTCAAGCTTCATATTCGGGATGCCGTACATAAGCAGACCGCCTACTCTGTCATTGCGTTCAAATACCGTTACAGAGTGACCGCGCTGATTGAGCTGGTCGGCAGCGGCAAGTCCCGATGGACCCGAACCGATGATTGCAATTTTCTTGCCTGTTCTTACCTTTGGAATTCTTGCGTCTGCAAGACCTTCTTCATAGGCATTTTCAATGATTCCGTATTCGTTGGCTCTTACGCTGACAGCGTCACCGTTTGCACCGCAGGTGCATGCCTTTTCACAGAGAGCAGGACATACACGGGATGTGAATTCGGGGAAGTTGTTTGTAACTTTAAGACGGTTGTAAGCCTGTTCCCAGTTGCCTTTGTAGATGAGGTCATTCCATTCGGGAATGAGGTTGTTAAGCGGACAGCCTGAGAATGCAGAACCAATCTGCATTCCTGCCTGACAGAAAGGCACGCCGCAGTCCATGCATCTTGCACCCTGTTTTTGCTGATCCTCTTTGCTGAGGGGATCGTGAAATTCGTCAAAATTTTTGATTCTTTCTTTTACGGAGTATGCCGGGGCATCCTCACGCTTATATTCCATAAATCCTGTTGGCTTTCCCATAAATATCCCCTCCTTATTTATTATTCACAATTTCGTAGAAAGCTTCAATCTGTGCCTGCTCGTTTGTAAGACCTTTTTCTTCATAAGCGGCAATTGCAGCCATCATTCTCTTGTAGTCGTGCGGAATAATCTTCTTGAATTTCGGAAGATACTCGTCAAAGTTATCAAGGATTTTCTTGCCTCTCTGTGAACCTGTTGCTGCAACATGTTCTTCAATAAGCGTCTTGAGTTCGATTATATCGTACTTTTCGGATACTTCCGAGAAGTGAACCATTTCCTTGTTAAGCTTTGTGTAAAGATCTCTTTCTTCATCAAGAACATAGGCAACACCGCCGGACATACCTGCGGCAAAGTTTTTGCCTGTTTTGCCGATAACGACAACCCGACCGCCTGTCATATATTCACAACCGTGGTCGCCGACACCCTCAACAACTGCTGTTGCGCCTGAGTTTCTTACACAGAAACGCTCGCCTGCAACACCGTTGATGAATGCCTTGCCGCTTGTTGCACCGTAAAGTGCAACATTACCGATGATGATGTTGTTACCTGCGTCAAATGTTGAGTTCTTCGGAGGATAAACTACCAGCTTACCGCCTGAAAGACCCTTGCCGAAGTAGTCGTTTGAGTCGCCCACAAGTTCAAGTGTGAGTCCCTTTGGAATGAATGCGCCAAAGCTCTGACCGCCCGAACCGTTGCAGACTACTGTAAATGTATCGTCATCAAGGTTGTTGTAATGCTTTCTTGTAACCTCAGAACCGAAGATTGTACCGAATGAACGGTCTGTGTTCTTAACATTGACTTCAACCTTTTTCTTTGTGCCTTTTGCAAGAACCTTTGCAAATTCTTTGCAGAGGATTCTCTCGTCAAGTGTTGATTCAAGCTTGAAATCATAAAGGCTCTTTTTGTTGTATTCAACCTTTTCCGAAACAAAGTTTGTATCAAGAATGTTAGAAAGGTCAACCTCGGCAGCCTGTCCCGTGATGCCTTCTTTTCTCTTGATGAGGTCAATTCTTCCGACAAGCTCATCAACGGTTTTTACACCGAGCTTTGACATATATTCACGAAGTTCGCTTGCTACAAACTTCATAAAGTTTATTACATATTCGGGCTTGCCGCAGAATCTTTTTCTGAGCTCGGGGTTCTGTGTGGCAACACCGAACGGGCAGGTATCAAGGTTACATACTCTCATCATTGCACAACCGAGAGTTACAAGCGGAGCAGTTGCAAAACCAAATTCCTCTGCACCGAGCATTGCTGCAATTGCAACATCACGGCCGTTCATAAGCTTACCGTCGGTTTCAATAACAACCTTGTTACGAAGGTCGTTCATAATGAGCGTCTGATGAGCCTCGGCAAGACCGAGTTCCCACGGCAGACCTGCATTGTAGATTGAGTTTCTCGGAGCAGCGCCTGTACCGCCGTCATAACCTGAAATAAGAATTACGCCTGCACCTGCTTTTGCAACGCCTGCGGCAACCGTACCTACACCGCATTCCGAAACGAGCTTAACAGAGATTCTTGCGTCTTTGTTAGAATTTTTGAGGTCGTAGATAAGCTGTGCAAGGTCCTCGATTGAGTAAATGTCGTGGTGCGGTGGGGGAGAGATGAGTGATACACCGGGTGTTGAATGACGGGTTTTTGCAATCCAGGGATAAACCTTTTTGCCCGGAAGATGTCCGCCTTCGCCCGGCTTTGCACCCTGAGCCATTTTAATCTGAATTTCGTTTGCAGATGTGAGGTATCTTGATGTAACACCGAAACGACCTGACGCAACCTGCTTGATTGCAGAACATCTGTCAACCTTCTGTCCTTTTGTGAGAAGTCGTTCAAGGCTTTCGCCGCCCTCACCGGAGTTTGACTTGCCGTGAAGCTGATTCATTGCAATCGCAAGTGTTTCGTGAGCCTCCTGTGAGATTGAACCGTAGGACATAGCGCCTGTCTTGAAACGCTTTACGATTGAATCAACGCTTTCAACCTCATCAAGCGGAACAGGAGTTTCTGCAAAGTTGAAGTCGAAAAGGCCTCTGATATTTACAGGATCCATTTCTTCGGAAATCATATGAGAATACTTTTTGTAAAGCTCATAGTCGCCTGTTCTTGTTGCCTGCTGGAGCATATATATAGTCTGCGGATTGTAGAGGTGTTCCTCTTTGCCGCTTCTGAACTTGTGTGAACCACGGGATTCAAGCTCATCGCTTACGCCGAGGTCAAGCGGATCAAATGCCGCTGTGTGAAGTTTGTCAACATTCTTTTCAATATCCTTGATTGTGATACCGCCGATTCTGCTGACTGTGCCTGTGAAGTATTCGTCAATAACATCCTTGCCGATACCGATAGCCTCAAAAATCTGTGAGCCATGATATGACTGGATTGTTGAAATACCCATTTTTGACGCAATCTTTACGATGCCGTGGAGAACTGCGCTGTTGTAATCGTCAACTGCTGCGTAGTAGTCCTTGTCAAGAAGGTCATCACCGATAAGCTCGTGAATTGTTTCCTGAGCAAGATACGGGTTGATTGCACTTGCACCGTAGCCGAGAAGTGTTGCAAAGTGATGAACTTCTCTCGGCTCACCGCTTTCAAGTATCATTGCAAGTGAAGTTCTCTTCTTTGTTGCAACAAGGTGCTGATGAAGAGCGGATACTGCAAGAAGTGACGGAATTGCAAGATGGTTTTCGTCAACTCCTCTGTCGGAGAGGATAAGAATATTTGCACCGTCATTGTAAGCTTTGTCAGCTTCAATGAAAAGTCGCTTAACAGCCTTTGAAAGTCTTGTGTTCTTGTAGTAGAGAATCGGGATAACCGCAACCTTAAAGCCCGGAATGTGCATATTCTTGATTTTGAGAATATCGGTTGATGTAAGAATCGGGTTGTGAATCTTCATAACCTTGCAGTTTTCGGGACGCTCCTCAAGGATGTTGCCGTCCTCACCGATATAAATTGTTGTTGATGTTACAACTTCCTCACGGATTGCGTCAATCGGCGGGTTTGTAACCTGTGCAAAGAGCTGTTTGAAGTAGTTGAAAAGCGGCTGCGGTTCTTTTGAAAGAACTGCAAGCGGACTGTCTGTACCCATTGCGGCAATTGACTCTGTGCCGTTCTTTGCCATAGGAAGGATTGATGTCATAACATCTTCGTAGGTATATCCGAAAGCTTTCTGGAGCTTTTGTCTTTCTTTATATGAATGTTCCTCAACCTTCATATTAGGAATTTTGAGGTCTTTAAGACAAACAAGATTACTGTCGAGCCATTCACCGTAAGGCTGTTTTGACGCATAATACTCTTTGAGTTCATCGTCATCAATGAGTCTGCCTTGAACCGTATCGACAAGGAGCATTTTGCCAGGGCGAAGTCTTTCCTTTGTAACAATCTTTGCAGGATCAATAGGAAGTGCGCCGACTTCCGATGAAAGAATGAGGTTGCCGTCATCCGTGATGTAATATCTTGACGGACGCAGACCGTTACGGTCAAGAACCGCACCCATAATGTCACCGTCAGAGAAAAGGATTGACGCAGGACCGTCCCACGGTTCCATCATTGTTGCATAATACTGATAGAAGTCCTTTTTCTTCTGGCTCATTGTGCCGTTATTATCCCACGGCTCCGGAATTGTAATCATAACGGCAAGAGGAAGCTCCATACCGCTCATTACGAGAAATTCAAGTGTGTTATCAAGCATTGCAGAGTCTGAACCCTCTGTGTTTACAACAGGAATAACCTTGTCAAGGTCGCCCTTAAGATGCTCCGAACGCATTGTTTCCTCACGGGCAAGCATCTTGTCAGCGTTGCCTCTGATTGTGTTGATTTCACCGTTGTGAACAATCATTCTGTTAGGATGAGCTCTCTGCCAGCTTGGATTTGTGTTGGTTGAAAAACGGGAGTGAACCATAGCGATTGCAGACTCGTAATCCTCGTCCTGAAGATCAAGGAAGAAGTTACGGAGATCGCCGACAAGGAACATACCTTTATATACAATAGTTCTGCTTGAAAGCGAAACTACATATGTGTCTTCATTACTCTGTTCAAAAACTCTTCTTGCAACATAGAGCTTTCTGTCGAACGGAAGACCTCTTTTTACACCGTGAGGTCTTTTGATAAAGCACTGCATAATTGCAGGCATACATTCAACAGCTCTGTGACCGAGTACCTCGGGCTTTGACGGAACATTTCTCCAGCCGAGAATCGTAAGTCCCTCTTTTTCTGCAATGATTTCAAACATCTTCTTTGCCTGATTTCTTGCAAGCTCATTCTGAGGGAAGAAGAACATACCTACAGCGTAATCTCTTTCGGAACCGAGCTTAATGCCGATTTCAGCAGCTGCCTTCTTAAAAAATTTGTGTGAAATCTGGAGAAGAATACCTACGCCGTCACCTGTTTTGCCTTCGGCATCCTTACCTGCTCTGTGTTCGAGAGTTTCAACAATTGTCAGAGCGTTTGCCACGGTGTCGTGTGACTTGATACCCTTAATATTAACAACAGCTCCGATACCGCAGTTATCATGTTCAAACTTCGGAGAATACAGAGTCTTGTTGTTCTCTCTGACTGTCTGTTCCATTAATGATCACCCTTTCCTGTTAATCACAAAAATTATTCAGCGGACTTTTTATATACATATATATGTAAAAGGAAGTTTGCTTTCGTAAACTTATCGGTTCAAAGTGGCAATTAATGTTCTGCCGGTTAATAATCAATCATATATATGTAATTGTAAAATGCCCAATCTCTTCTCAGCGGTAAAACCGCTATGCTCAGCCTGTGCTATATCCTGCAAAGGTGAATGTGCAGGTCGGCTGATGTTCTGAAATGCCCTGTCATCGTTGATCAAGAAAAATCAGCACTTAGATTATATAACTATACATTGTGCTTTGTCAAGGGAAAATAGAGGAAAATTGCAACTTTTAAGGGTAAAACTTTCATTTTACTGTGATTGTTGTAGAAAATATGCAACTCTTATTGGTATTTCAGTTTAATTTTGCAGGAAATTTAATAAAACTTGCAATTTCAAAACTTTTTTCAAAAAATGTATTGACAAATTCGCAAAAGTGGAATATACTAACAACATCAAAGACAGCAAGGGCGCTGTGAGCTGAGGCTTACAGTGTCCTTTTCTGTTTTTATAAAGCAAAAATCAGACCATTAAAATTTATTTTCAAAATGGATAGGAGAGAATTAAAATGGCAAAAGTTCCCGAAATTTTTGGCAGCATGGTATTTAATGACCAGAAGATGCAGGAAAGACTTCCAAAGTCAACTTACAAGGCTTTGAAAAAGACAATCCAGAACGGTGAACCGCTTGACCTCAGCGTTGCAAATGTTGTTGCGGCTGCTATGAAGGACTGGGCAGTTGAAATGGGCTGTACCCACTACACACACTGGTTCCAGCCGATGACAGGTATCACAGCCGAAAAGCATGACAGCTTTATTGCACCGAACGGTGAAGGTCAGGTTATCATGGAGTTCTCAGGTAAAGAGCTTGTAAAGGGCGAGCCTGATGCTTCTTCTTTCCCAAGCGGCGGTATTCGTGCCACATTCGAGGCAAGAGGCTATACAACATGGGATCCGACATCATATGCATTCGTTAAGGACGGAACACTTTACATTCCTACAGCATTCTGTTCTTATACAGGCGAGGTTCTCGATAAGAAAACTCCTCTTCTTCGTTCAATGGAGAGAATTAATACAGAGGCTGTAAAGATTCTTCATCTTCTCGGCAAAGAAAATGTTACAAGAGTTACAACAACAGTAGGTCCGGAGCAGGAATACTTCCTTATTGATAAGGACGCTTACGATCAGAGAGAGGATCTTATTTATACAGGCAGAACACTTTTCGGTGCAAAAGCTCCTAAAGGACAAGAACTTGATGACCATTACTTCGGTGCAATCAAGACAAGAGTTGCTGCTTATATGAAAGACCTTGACGAGGAACTCTGGAAACTCGGTATCCTTGCAAAGACAAAGCATAACGAAGTTGCTCCTTCACAGCACGAGCTTGCTCCTATCTTCACAACAACAAACATTGCAACCGACCACAACGAGCTTACAATGGAAGTTATGAAGAAGGTTGCCGAAAGACACGGTCTTGTTTGTCTTCTTCACGAAAAGCCGTTCGCAGGTGTTAACGGTTCCGGTAAGCACAACAACTGGTCAATTTCAACCAACACAGGTGAAAACCTTCTTGATCCCGGCAAGACTCCTGAAAACAACCTTCAGTTCCAGCTTTTCCTTGCAGCAGTTGTAAAGGCTGTTCACGAGTATCAGGATCTTCTCAGAATCACGGTTGCATCGGCAGGTAACGACCACCGTCTCGGCGCTAACGAAGCACCGCCTGCAATCATTTCAATGTATCTCGGTGATGACCTCGGCGAACTCGTTGATTCAATCATCAATGACAGAGAATATGTAAGCAAGGGTAAGCAGAAGATGAGAACAGGCGTTGATGTTCTTCCTGACTTTATGAAGGACACATCAGACCGTAACCGTACATCACCTTTTGCATTCACAGGTAACAAGTTTGAATTCAGAGCACTTGGTTCTTCACTTAACATTGCCTGTCCTAACTATATGCTCAACACTATGGTAGCCGAAGAACTTTCAGAGTTCTATGATGAGCTTAAAGATGCGGATGATATGGACGCAGCTATCAAGGCTCTTGTTAAGAAAGTATTCACAGAGCATCAGAACATTATCTTCAACGGCAACAACTACGCTCCCGAGTGGGTTGAAGAGGCTGAAAGAAGAGGACTTCTTAACCTCAAGTCACTTCCTGACGCAATGGAACACTTCCTTGACAAGAAGAATGTTGACCTCTTTGTTAAGAATAAGATTTGTTCGGCAGACGAAATCCGTGCAAGATATGAAATTGAGCTTGAAAGCTATTCTAAGCAGATTAACATTGAGGCTCTCACAATGATTGATATGGCTAAGAAGAACATTCTTCCTGCCGTTACATCATATGTAAGAGATCTTACGGATACAGCACTTGCCAAGAAGGCACTTTCAGACGCTATTCCTACAAGTGTTGAGGAAGACCTTATTACAAGCCTTTCAAACAAACTTGTATGTTTCTCAAAGAAAACTGCAGAGCTTGAAGAGGCTGTTATCAAGGCAAGCGACTACAGCGATGATAACCTCAAGTATGCTAAGTACTACAGAGAAACAGTATTTGCACTTATGCAGGAACTCAGAGCTGTCGGTGACGCAATGGAAACAGAAACAGCTTCGGAATACTGGCCTTATCCTTCATACGGCGAACTTCTTTTCGGTGTGTGATTGATAGAACCTCTATTTATACTAAATAACATTATTTATATTGTATAACAGGTAACACAACGGCGTGTGATTGACAGAATTAAACTGTCAACTCCACGCCGTTTTTGTTATTTTGATAAAAGGAGAGATTTATATGGCAGAACTAATTTACGGAGGCACAGGCGTCTGGTTTATGATCGGCGCATTACTCGTGTTCTTTATGCAGTGCGGATTCGCAATGGTTGAAACCGGTTTTACAAGAGCTAAAAACGCAGGCAACATCATTATGAAAAACCTGATGGACTTTTGTATCGGTACGGTTGTATTCAGCCTGTTAGGCTTCGGACTTATGATGTCTGAGGACTATGTTGCAGGATTCATCGGTGTTCCAAACCTCAATATGTTCACAGACTGGATGAACTTTGATTGGAACTCATTCGTATTCCAGCTTGTATTCTGTGCTACAGCAGCTACTATCGTTTCAGGTGCTATGGCAGAGCGTACAAAATTCTCAGCATACTGTGTTTACAGCGCAATTATTTCACTCGTTGTTTACCCGATTGAAGCTGGTTGGGTTTGGAACGGTCAGGGTTGGCTTGCACAGCTCGGCTGTATCGACTTTGCAGGTTCAATCGTAATTCATATGGTCGGCGGTATCTCGGCACTTGTCGGCGCAATCATTCTCGGACCCCGTATCGGTAAATACGGCAAGAACGGCAAGGTAAACGCTATCCCCGGTCACAGCATCACACTCGGTGCTCTCGGTGTATTCATTCTTTGGTTTGCATGGTACGGCTTTAACGGTGCCGCTGCTGAAGACGGCGCTCGTCTCGGTCAGATTCTTCTTACAACAACAATTGCTCCGGCAGTTGCAACAGTAACAACCATGCTCTTTACATGGATCAAGAACGGCAAGCCTGATGTTTCAATGTGTCTTAACGCATCACTCGCAGGTCTTGTAGCAATCACGGCAGGTTGTGCAGATGTTGATGCAATCGGCGCAGCAGTTATCGGTATCGTTTCAGGTATCCTCATCGTAGTAGCAGTTGAATTCGTTGATATCAAGCTTAAAATAGATGATCCTGTCGGCGCATTCTCGGTACACGGCGTAAACGGTATGTGGGGCGGCCTTGCAGTAGGTCTTTTCGCAACAGGTAACGGTCAGAACGGCATCACAGGTCTTTTCTACGGCGGTGGCTTTGCTCAGCTTGGTAAGCAGGCTCTCGGTATTGTTACAATCGTAGCTTGGACAGTTGTTTGCATGATTATCGTATTCACAATCATCAAAAAGACAGTAGGTCTTCGTGTTACAAAGGACGAAGAAATGAAGGGCCTCGATATCTGCGAGCACGGTCTTATCAGCGCATATGCAGACTTTATGCCAATCGGTGTCGGTACAGCTTCACTTGATGAAACATTTGATGTTGACTGCAATGTTCCTGTAACTCAGGCAGTTCCCGTTCAGCTTGCCGGCAAGTATGATATGGCTACCGACGGCACAAAGATTACTAAGATTGACATTCTTCTCAAGCAGTCAAAGCTTGAAGCTCTTAAAGAAGAAATGGATAAGCTCGGCATCACAGGTATGACAGTATCTCAGGTACTCGGTTGCGGTGCTCAGAAGGGTAAAGCAGAGTATTACCGTGGTGTTGCTATTGAAAGTAACCTCCTTCCTAAGATGAAGGTTGAAATCGTAGTTTGCAAGGTTCCTGTAAAGGCAGTTGTTGATGCGGCTGTTAAGGCACTTTACACAGGTCACATCGGTGACGGCAAAATCTTTATCTATGATGTTGAAGATGTTGTTAAGGTTAGAACAGGCGAAACAGGCTACGACGCTATGCAGGATATTGAATAATCCATGGTAGCTTAATTAACCTATCCTTTTTAATTCACATAAACCGAGACGCCCCGAACGGCAATAGCTGTTCGGGGTGTTTTGGCATATAAATGTTTAGCAAAGATAATTGACTTTGTTTTGTATATGCTATATAATGATAGTGTAAAGAATGATATTTGACACTATTAAGGCGGTGGAGCGTATGACTGATTACAGAAAGCTTTGTATAGATTTGTTCGGAACAGATAACGAAACCGAGTTAAAGGATATTGCAGGCAGGCTTAAAGGCGGAAGAAAAAATAAGTTGACCGAAACGGATGTTAAAAATGCAATTGAAATGCAGAAAAACGGTAAAACTACTGCTGAAATAGCACAAACTTTTAATGTAAGCCGTCAGACAATTTCAAAATATCTTAACAAGCCCTTGAACGGCAATTATGTTATGCGGCTTGATTTTATGTTCCGTCAGAAGGTGTGTACGGAAATATATGTCAACTTTGCCGATAAGAAAATAAAAATTGTGAATCGCACCAATGATATAATGAAAAGGGCTTTCGGTATAAATGAAAATCCGGATTGGAACGATTTTGAACAGTTTCTTGAAGAAAGATGTTTTCCGAAATCAAGGGCATTCCGAAAAACTATTTTGAAAAAAATCGGAGCGGACGGCTACGATACTTTGCAGATACTTGAAAAAACAGACGGAAGAACGGCTGAGGATAACCAATATGTAAGGTTTACACGAAAGGAGCTGTACGCTTTTTGATTAAGGAAATCAATCTTGACAATTACTCACTTATAGATACAAAATCTGCTTCTTCAAAAGGCAATCAGCAAAAGTGGCTTGTAAACGACTTGTGGTACAAAGCAGACCATATGGGATATGAAGGCTTGTGTGAGGTTATTGTATCTGAATTGTTAAAGAAATCTAATGTAACCGATTTTGCGGAATATTTTCCTATAAAAATAGAATTTGCAGGTCGAAAGCTTAACGGTTGTTATTCAAAAAACTTTCGCCAAAAAAATGAAAGCATTGTCACGCTTGAGCATTTGTCAAAGCAATGGCTTGCGTCATCAATGGCGAAAAATCTTTTGAAGTACGATGATGTGAAGGATAAAATTTCCCACACCGTTGATTTTATCGAGAATAAAACAGGTTTGAAAAATGTCGGAAAATATATAACAGCAATGCTTGAGCTTGACGCATTTTTTCTGAATGAGGACAGGCATACCAATAATATTGCGTTTATACTGAATGATGATACAGGCGAATACAGATTTTGTCCATATTTTGATTTCGGACTTTCGCTGCTTGCCGACACAACCGAGGATTACCCTCTCGGAGAGGATATTTACAACTTAATCCCAAAAATTCACGCAAAACCTTTTGATGTAGATTTCGATGTACAGCTTGATGCTGCTCAGGAACTGTATGGTGAACAGGTAAAATTTTCGTTTATGAGTTCCGATATAGAAAAATCTTTTGAAAAAGTCAGCGGATATTATCCCGATGAAGTTGTGGTAAGAGTGAAAAATTTAATCTATAATCAAAAACAAAAATACAGTAATATGTTTGAGTAATGTTCAAATGGAAAATTGCCCGAAAAATGTTGAAAAGTGTAAAACAAATTTGCAATGAAAATGTTTTTACAAAATTGTAAAAAATATTGTCATAATTCCTTTAAGTAAATAACAATAGGGGTTAATCTTGTAAAATAATAAGATGAATGAAACAATATGCGGTGGTGAGGTTCTTGAAAAATGCTTTGTTGATTTCACACTCTGAACAGAGTGCCGTTTCTTTGTCGCAATTGCTCGGAAGCGAAGGCTATACGGAGATTTCCGTCTGCCAAACCTCACAGGAGGCTAAGGAGCTTGCAAATGGTGAGGTTTTTGACCTCATCTGCGTCAATGCACCGCTTGAAAAGGAAAACGGCATTGAGCTTTCAAAGTACTTTGCCGGAACAACCCGTTCAAGTGTTGTGATTATCGTTCCGCAGCGTAATGCGGATTATGTGAACGACGCACTCACTGAGCACGGTGTTCTTGTTATTGCAAAGCCCGTAAACAAGCACCTGTTTCACCACTTTTTGCAGTTTACGGAATGTTTTAAGATGCGTATGTTCCGTGTGATTGAGGAAAATGAAAAGCTCAAGCATATGGTTGCGGATATGAAGATAATAAACAGAGCAAAGTTCCTGCTTATTACCTGCCTTAATATGTCCGAAGATCAGGCGCATCGCTATCTTGAAAAACAGGCTATGGATCTCAGAACAAGCAAGCTTGAGGTTGCAAAGCAGGTTATCAGAACATATGAGAACTGACTGCGATTTTTTTAGTTTATTGAAAGGAATGTGTTTTTATGAGCCGTGCGGCATACTTAATCCTTGAAAACGGAACAGTTTTTGAGGGCAAGGCGTTTGGTGCCGAAAAAGAAACTACGGGAGAACTTGTTTTTACTACAGCAATGACAGGTTATCTTGAAACACTCACCGACCCCAGCTATTACGGTCAGGTGGTTATTCAGACATTCCCTTTAATCGGCAACTATGGTGTTATCCCTGCCGATTTTGAGAGTGACTCTCCGTCGCTGAAAGGTTATATTGTACGAGAATGGTGCCAAGTTCCTTCAAACTTCCGTTGTGAGGGTGATCTTGACACCTTTTTAAAAGAGTCGGGAATTCCCGGCATTTACGGAATTGACACCCGTGCGCTCACAAGAATTGTGCGTGAATACGGTGTTCTGAACTGCAAAATCTCCTATTCTCCCGATGTAACAAAGGAAGAACTTGACGAGATTAAGAACTATGTTATTACAGAGGCTGTTGAAAGCACTACTATAAAAGGAAAAGAGCATTTTGATGCTGAAAACGGCGACCTCAATGTTGTGCTTATGGATTTTGGCGCAAAGCATAACATCGGCAGAGAGCTTGTTAAGAGAGGTTGTAACCTTACAGTTGTTCCCGCCCACACAACAGCGGAGGAAATTAAGGCTATGAATCCCGACGGCGTAATGCTTTCAAACGGACCGGGAGATCCTTCGGACAACACAGAGATTATTGCAGAGCTCAAAAAGCTTTGTGACTTCGGGATTCCGACCTTCGGTATATGTCTCGGTCACCAGCTCCTTGCGCTTTCACAGGGTGCAAAAACAGAAAAGCTCAAGTACGGTCACAGAGGTGCAAACCAGCCTGCAAAAGAGGTTGAAACAGGCAGAGTTTACATTACATCACAGAACCACGGCTACGCTGTTGTAAGCGACAGTATGCCCGAAAACGGCAAAGTAAGCTTTGTAAACGGTAATGATAACACCTGCGAGGGCGTAAACTACACAAATATGCCTGCTTTCTCGGTTCAGTTCCATCCGGAAGCTTGCGGCGGTCCTCACGATACAGCATTTTTGTTTGACCGTTTTATTGAATTGATGAAGAACAACAGAAAATAAGAGTCCGAAATTCGGATTACTATTCAGCATAAGAACAGATACAATAATTACTTGAACGAGGAATGATTATATGCCACTCAAAAAGAATATCAAACGAGTTATGGTAATCGGTTCGGGCCCTATCGTAATCGGTCAGGCTGCCGAATTTGACTATGCAGGCACACAGGCTTGCCGTGCGCTTAAAGAAGAAGGACTTGAGGTTATTCTCGTAAACTCAAACCCTGCTACAATTATGACTGATAACGCAATGGCTGATAAAATCTATATTGAGCCGTTGACACTTGAAACAGTTAAGAGAATCATCAAAAAGGAACGCCCTGACAGCCTTCTTTCAACCCTCGGCGGTCAGACGGGTCTTACCCTTTCAATGCAGCTTGCAAAAGAGGGCTTCCTTGATAAATACAATGTTCAGCTTCTTGGTGCAAACCCCGAAACAATCGACAAGGCAGAGGACAGACAGCTTTTTAAGGACACAATGATTGAAATAGGTCAGCCTGTTATTCCGTCACTTGTTGTTACAGATGTTGAATCAGCTGTTAAGTTTGCCGATGAAATCGGTTATCCTGTAATTATCCGTCCTGCATTCACACTCGGCGGTACAGGCGGCGGTATTGTCGATAACGAGGAAGAGCTTCGTGAAATCACATCAAACGGTCTTGAACTTTCTCCTATCACACAGGTGCTTGTTGAAAAATGTATCTCAGGTTGGAAGGAAATCGAGTTTGAGGTTATGCGTGACAGCGACGGAAATGTTATTACTGTCTGCTCAATGGAAAACTTCGATCCTGTAGGCGTTCACACAGGCGACTCAATCGTTATCGCTCCTACGGTAACACTTGCCGACAAGGAATATCAGATGCTCAGAAGTGCGGCTCTCAACATTATCTCTGCACTTAAGGTAGAGGGCGGTTGTAACTGCCAGTTCGCACTCAACCCCGAAACATTTGAATATGCGGTTATCGAGGTTAATCCCCGTGTATCCCGTTCATCGGCACTTGCGTCAAAGGCAACAGGTTATCCTATTGCAAAGGTTGCCGCTAAAATTGCTATCGGTTACACACTTAATGAAATCAAGAATGCCGTTACAGGTACAACATACGCTTGCTTTGAGCCGGCGCTTGACTATGTTGTTGTAAAATTCCCGAAATGGCCTTTCGATAAATTTGTATATGCAAAGAGAACACTCGGTACTCAGATGAAGGCAACAGGCGAGGTTATGGCTATTGCTCCGACATTTGAGCAGGCTATTATGAAAGCCGTAAGAGGTGCCGAGATTTCTCACGATACTCTCAACGACAAGGAATTTGCAGAGCTTTCAAACGCATCGGTTTATGACAGACTCAGCGTTTGCGATGACAGAAGAATCTTCTGTGTATATGAGGCTCTCAAGAGAGGCATTACAGTAGAACAGATTCACAACATCACTCTCATTGACGAGTGGTTCCTTGAAAAGCTCAAAAATCTTATTGCCGTTGAAAACGAACTCAAGAACGGCGAGCTTACGGAGGATCTCTATGTTCGTGCCAAGAACAAGGGATTCCTTGACAGAACAATTGAAAAAATCACAGGCAGGAAGGTTGAAAATCCGCTTGTTCCTGTTTATAAAATGGTTGATACCTGCGCCGCAGAATTTGAGGCTGAAACTCCTTACTTCTATTCAACATTTGATAAGGAAAATGAAGCTGAGGAATTCATCAGAGAGCAGAAGAGCGATAAGAAAACAGTTATCGTATTCGGTTCGGGTCCTATCAGAATCGGTCAGGGTATCGAATTTGACTATGCATCTGTTCACTGCGTATGGGCGCTCAAAAAAGCAGGCTACGATGTTGTTATCGTAAACAACAACCCTGAAACAGTATCAACAGACTTTGACACAGCCGACAGACTTTATTTTGAACCGCTCACAACCGAAGATGTTATGGGCATAATAAAGACAGAGAATCCGTTCGGTGTAGTTGTTGCATTCGGCGGACAGACAGCAATTAAGCTTACAAAGTTCCTCAGCGACAACGGTATAAACATTCTCGGCACATCATACGATGCCATTGATATGGCAGAGGACAGAGAGCGTTTTGACGAGCTTCTTGAAAAGTATCACATCAAGCGTCCCCGTGGCGTAACGGTTATGACAACAGACGAGGCTCTCGATGTTGCAGACAAAATCGGTTATCCTGTTCTTCTCCGTCCGTCATATGTTCTCGGCGGTCAGAATATGATTATTGCATTCAACGAAGATGATGTCAAAGAGTATATGGCAATCATTCTTGCACAGAATATTGAAAATCCGATTCTTATTGATAAGTACCTTCAGGGTACAGAGCTTGAAGTCGACGCCATTTGTGACGGTGAAGATATTCTTATTCCGGGTATTATGGAGCATATCGAGCGTGCCGGTGTTCACTCGGGCGACTCAATTGCGGTTTATCCGGCATGGAATCTCTCAGACAGAATGACTCAGATTATTATTGAAAGCTCAAAGAACCTTGCAATCGAACTCCGTACAAAGGGACTTGTAAACATTCAGTACCTTATCTATAAAGACGAACTTTATGTTATCGAGGTAAATCCCCGTTCTTCAAGAACAATCCCTTACATCAGTAAGGTAACAGGCGTTCCTATGGTTGACCTTGCAACAAGAGCAATGCTCGGTGAAAAGCTCAAAGATATGGGCTACGGCACAGGTCTTTACAGAAAGAGTCCTTACATTGCGGTTAAGGTTCCTGTATTCAGCTTTGAAAAGCTTATCAATGTTGATAACCACCTTGGCCCCGAGATGAAGTCAACAGGTGAAGTTCTCGGTGTTGCAGGCACACTTGAGGAGGCTCTCTATAAGGGACTCATCGGTGCAGGCTACAAGATGAAGAAAAAGGGTGGTGTGTTCATCACAGTCCGTAATTCGGATAAGGCTGAAATCGGTGAAATCGCAAAGAAATACTACGACCTCGGATTCAGAATCTACGCAACAGAGGGTACAGCGGATGTACTCAAGAAGTATGGTATTGACGCCGTAAGCGTAAAGAAGATTCACGAGTCCAAGACAAACAATACTCTTACACTCATTGAATCGGGCAAGATTCAGTATGTTATTTCAACATCTGCAAAGGGCAGAATTCCTTCAAGAGATTCTGTTAAAATCCGTCGTAAGACTGTTGAAAGAAATATTCCGTGTCTTACATCTCTTGACACGGCAAACGCACTTGCAGATTGCCTCAAGAGCCACTATTCACAGCACAGCACGGAGCTTATCGACATTAACCACATGAGAGAGGAAAAGCTTATGTTAAAATTCACTAAGATGCAGGGTATAGGCAATGACTATATCTATTGCAGCACTTTTGATCAGGAAATCAGCAACCCCGAGGCGCTTGCCGTAAGACTTTCCGACAGACATTTCGGTATCGGCGGCGACGGTATTATTCTTGTTTGCCCTTCAAAGGTTGCAGATGCAAAGATGAAAATGTACAACCTTGACGGTTCAGAAGGTAAGATGTGCGGTAACGGTATCCGTTGCGTAGGTAAGTTCCTCTATGACCACGGTATGGTTGATATCAACGAAAAAGACGAAATTACAATTGAAACACTCAGCGGTATCAAGAAACTCAAGGCTTATACTTCAGGCGGAAAGGTTAATCGTCTCAGAGTTGATATGGGCAAGGCTATTCTTGAACCGAAGGAAATTCCTGTTCTTCTTGACGGTGACAAGGTTGTTGACAGACCTGTTGAAATTGCAGGTAAGAACTATAACATCACCTGCGTATCAATGGGCAACCCACACTGCGTGGTATTCATGGACGATATTGATAATCTTGATATTGAAACCGTAGGACCGGAGTTTGAAAACGATAAGCTCTTCCCTGAAAGAGTGAATACAGAATTTGTAACAGTTCTCGATGACCATACAATCAAGATGAGAGTGTGGGAGCGTGGCTCAGGCGAAACATGGGCTTGCGGTACAGGCGCTTGTGCCGTTGCGGTAGCCGCTTGTGAAAACGGTTTCTGCAAAAAGGGCGAAGACATCAAGATTAAGCTCAAGGGCGGCGATCTTATTATCAACTATACTGATGAGACGGTATATATGACAGGTAATGCGGAAAAAGTATTTGAAGGCGAAGTTGAGGTGTAATCGTGGAGATAACCGAACATAAGAAAAATAAAAAATATATATTTGTAACAGGCGGTGTCGTATCCGGTCTTGGCAAGGGTATCACAGCCGCATCTCTCGGCAGACTTTTAAAGGCAAGAGGGCTCAAGATTGTTGCTCAAAAGCTTGACCCGTATATCAATGTCGATCCGGGTACAATGAGCCCGTATCAGCACGGCGAGGTATATGTAACGGAGGACGGTGCAGAAACCGACCTCGACCTCGGTCATTATGAGCGTTTTATTGATGAGGACCTTAACAAGTATTCAAACCTCACAACAGGTAAGGTTTACTCAAATGTTCTTGAAAAGGAGCGTCACGGCGACTACCTCGGCAAGACAGTTCAGGTAATTCCTCACATCACAAATGAAATTAAGTCTTTTATCTACAATGTAGGTGAAAAGACCAATGCCGATGTTGTAATTACGGAAATCGGCGGTACGGTGGGCGATATCGAAAGCCAGCCGTTCCTTGAGGCTATCCGTCAGGTATCTCTTGAAGTCGGCAGAGAGAACAGCATCTTTATTCATGTAACTCTCGTTCCCTATATCAAGGGCAGCGAGGAACACAAATCGAAGCCGACACAGCATTCTGTAAAGGAGCTTCGTTCACTCGGTATCAATCCCGATATCATCGTTCTTCGTTGTGACGAACCTCTTGAGGAGAGCATTTTCAACAAGATTGCACTTTTCTGCAATGTAAAGCCGGATTGTGTAATCGAAAATATTACTCTCCCAACGCTTTATCAGGCACCTCTTATGCTTGAAAAGAGCAATTTCTCAAATGTTGTATGTCGTGAGCTAAATATTGTAACGGACAAAAAGCCTGACCTTTCCGAGTGGGAAGAAATGCTTAGCCGTATCAACAACCGCACAAAGAAATGCACGATTGCTCTTTGCGGTAAGTATGTCGCTCTCCATGACGCATATCTTTCTGTTGCAGAGGCACTTCGTCACGGTGGCTATGAAAATTCCGCCGATGTTGAAATCAAGTGGGTTGACTGCGAACTTCTTACAAAGTACAAGGTTGACGAGCTTCTCGGTGATGTTGACGGTATCCTCGTTCCGGGCGGCTTCGGTAACAGAGGTATCGAAGGTAAGATTATGGCTGCAAAATATGCCCGTGAGCATGATATTCCGTATCTCGGAATCTGTCTCGGTATGCAGACTGCAGTAATCGAATACGCAAGAGATGTTCTCGGCTATGCTGATGCCAACAGCGGTGAGTTTACACCCGAGGGCAAGCATAATGTTATTGACCTTATGCCTGAACAGGAGGGCGTTGAGGATATGGGCGGCACAATGCGTCTTGGTGCATATCCGTGTGTTATCAAGCCCGATTCGCTTATGGCTAAGGCTTACGGTCAGCATGAAATTTCAGAGCGTCACCGTCATCGTTATGAGTTCAATAACGATTTTAGAGAGGAAATTGAAAATGCAGGCATGAAGATTACAGGTACTTCACCTAACGGACTTCTTGTTGAGGCTGTTGAAGTTCCCGACAACCGTTTCTTCGTTGCTGTTCAGTATCATCCCGAATTCAAGTCACGCCCGAACCGTGCTCATCCGCTTTTCAGAGAATTTATTAAGGCATCACTTGAAAAGTAATTGATTTTTCCACTTAACTTTCAGATTTAAAGGACTGATTTTAATGAAGATTAACAGAAATTTTGACAATCTCGTTCCTAACTATCTTTTTGCAGATGTTGCAAAAAAGACAAATGCATATATTGCGGCTCATCCCGATAAAAAGGTTATCAAGCTTGGTATCGGTGATGTAACCCTTCCGCTTGCTCCTGTTGTTGTTGAGGCAATGAAAAAGGGCGCAGAGGATCTTGCTCACAAGGAAACCTTCAAGGGTTATCCCGATTATGAGGGTTACGAGTTCCTCAGACAGGCTATCTCAGATTATTACAAGAGCTTTGGTGTTGCAGTAGGCGCTGACGAAATCTTTGTATCAGACGGTGCAAAGTCGGACTGCGGTAACATAGGCGACATCTTCTCAAAGGATAATGTTGTTCTCGTAACAGACCCTGTTTACCCCGTATATGTTGACTCAAACATTATGGCAGGCAGAGAAATTGTTTATGCCACATCAAATGAGGCAAACGGCTTTGCCGCTCTTCCTGATGAAAATGTAAAGGCAGACATCATCTACCTTTGCTCACCTAACAACCCGACAGGTTCTGCATACAATGCCGAACAGCTAAAGGCTTGGGTTGATTATGCTCTCAAAAACGATGCAATAATCCTCTACGATTCAGCGTATGAGGCATTCATCACAGAGGATCTCCCTCGTTCAATTTTTGCAATCGAAGGTGCAAGAAAGTGTGCAATTGAAATGTGCTCACTTTCAAAGACAGCAGGCTTCACAGGCACAAGATGCGGTTACACAGTAATTCCTAAGGAGCTTGAGCGTGACGGTCACAATATCTATGCAACATGGTACCGCCGTCAGGCAACAAAGTTCAACGGTGTTTCATGGCCTGTTCAGTGTGCTGCTGCCGCTGTATTCAGCGAAGAAGGTCAGAAGCAGATCAAGGAGAACATTTCTTACTATCAGGAAAATGCAAGAATTATCGCATCTGCTCTTGATGAACTCGGCATCTACTACACAGGCGGTAAGAACTCACCTTACATCTGGCTCAAGTGTCCGAACAATATGGGCAGTTGGGAATTCTTTGACCTCCTCCTCAACGAGGCAAATGTTGTAGGTACTCCGGGTGAGGGCTTTGGCGAAAACGGTGCCGGCTACTTCCGTCTTACATCATTCGGTGACAGAGAAAACACGATTGAGGCTGTTGAGAGAATCAAAAAGGTTCTCACAAACCTCTCAAAGTAATTTGATTGAATTCAGATTATTATATTGAATAAAACACACAGCGGATAACCCGAATTTTAAGGTTATCCGCTGTTTTTATACGGTGAGCCGCCCCTACGCAAAAAAAGGACATTCCATTTGGAATGTCCTTTTGATATCATATTAAAATCAGAACTTAATCTTTTCAGCAATATAATCGTTGATCTTGTCAATTGCAACTCTTTCCTGCTGCATTGTGTCACGGTCACGAACTGTTACACAACCGTCGTCAACAGACTCAAAGTCATATGTGATACAGAACGGAGTACCGATTTCGTCCTGTCTTCTGTAACGCTTGCCGATTGAACCGGCATCGTCATAATCAGTCATAAAGTCGGCTGAAAGCTGTTCATAAACCTTGCCGGCCTGCTCGTTGAGCTTCTTTGAAAGCGGAAGAACGCAAGCCTTGTACGGAGCAAGCGTCGGATGAAGTCTTAACACAACTCGTGTATCCTTTTCGTCAATAACTTCTTCATCGTAAGCCTCAACAACAAGAGCAAGGAAAAGACGCTCAACACCGAGTGATGGCTCAATAACATACGGAATGTACTTCTCGTTTGTTGTCGGATCAAAATACTCAAGTGTCTTACCGCTTGTTTTGCTGTGCTGTGTAAGGTCATAGTCTGTTCTGTCGGCAACGCCCCAAAGCTCGCCCCAACCGAACGGGAAGAGATATTCAAAGTCTGTTGTGGCCTTTGAATAGAAACAAAGCTCCTCTTTTGCATGGTCACGAAGACGGAGATTTTCTTCCTTAATATTGAGAGAATAGAGCCAGTCACGGCAGAAACCTCTCCAGTATTCAAACCATTCAAGGTCAGTGCCCGGCTTGCAGAAGAATTCAAGCTCCATCTGCTCAAACTCACGAACACGGAAAATAAAGTTACCGGGTGTGATTTCGTTTCTGAAGGATTTACCGATTTGTGCAACACCGAAAGGAACTTTCTTACGGCTTGTTCTCTGAATGTTAGAGAAGTTCACGAAAATGCCCTGAGCAGTTTCGGGACGAAGATAAATTTCATTCTTGCTGTCCTCTGTAACGCCCTGGAATGTTTTGAACATAAGGTTGAACTGACGAATGTCGGTAAAGTTGTGCTTGCCGCAGTTAGGACACGGAATCTCTTTTTCCTTGATGTAATTCATCATTTCTTCATTTGTCCAGCCTGCAACATTTGTACCGTCAAAATCTTCAATAAGGTTGTCGGCACGGTGACGGGTTTTACATTCCTTACAATCCATAAGCGGATCAGAGAAACCGCCGAGATGACCTGATGCAACCCATGTCTGCGGGTTCATAAGAATTGCAGAGTCAAGACCTACATTATATTTGTTCTGCTGAACAAACTTTTTGAGCCATGCGTTTTTGATATTGTTTTTAAGTGCAACACCGAGCGGACCGTAATCCCATGTGTTTGCAAGACCGCCGTAAATTTCGGAGCCTGGGTAAACAAAGCCTCTGTTTTTACACAGGGCAACGATTTTATCCATGGTTTTTTTGCTGTTTTCCATAACTTAACCTCTCTTAACAGATAGATAGATAAAAATAACCATTAAAATAATACAATTATTTGCAACTGTTGTCAAGTAAAAACACCAAATGTTAGCGCATAACAATAGGTTTAAAACAAGAATTAGAAAAAATTTACAAACTTGCCAAAAACCACTTGTAAATGTGAGCATTTTGATATATAATGTAATTACTCGAAATTTGAGTAACAAAAAAGGAGGAATTAGCGATGAAAAAATCATCCAAGGTTCTCAGTTTGGTGCTTGCAGTTCTTATGGCTGTATCCTGTTTTTCAGGCTTGACCATATTCTCTGCATCAGCTGAAGAAACCGACACAAAAATCTATTTTGACGCATCTAATCTCCCTGCAGAGTGGGGAACAACAAAGACAGTATATTGTCACCTTTACGCTGTAGCAGGCGATGATTTACCTGAAACATCTTGGCAGGGTAAGGCAGAGAAGTGTAAGAAGGATACTGCTACAGGTCTTTACTACTTCGATACTGCAAAATTGAAGTCAGCTGACGGCACAAATCACGGCGGTCTTAAAGACAACGCTGACTATGCTGTAATTTTCTCAACAATTGATACTAAATCACAGAGTCACCAGACCTGTAATGTAACACTCGGCAAGCCTTGTCTCGGCGACACAATTTACCTCACAGGCGGTACAGTTGAGAATACCGAAGACTCATCAAAGCGTGACTTTGCTGCAACATGGAAGAATAACAGCGATAACTACGGTCCAAAGGCTGCAATCACATCACTCGGTCATGTAACTGAGGGCAGATTCCCGATTTACCTTTCAAGAGCAGAAATGGTTGCACAGGCTATTTTCAACTGGGCTGTTAAGAATCCTAAAAACTACACTCCCGAAACTGTAGCTGACATTTGTGCACAGGTTGAGGCTGAGCCAATGGATGTTTACAACGCTTATGCTGAAATGTATGCAACAGAGCTTGCTGATCCTGCAGCTTATCCCGACTGTGCTCCGCTTACAACAGTAGCTACACTTCTCGGTGTTGATCCTTCAGGTACAACAGCTCCTGCAACAGAAGAACCTACAACTGTTGAACCTACAACTGTTGAGCCCACAACTGTTGAGCCCACAACAGAACCCACAACAGAACCTGCAACAGAGCCTGCTGACGCAACACAGTATGTTGTGGCAGGTGTTGAGTCACTCACAGGTTATGAATGGCAGGGTTCTCCTGCACTCGCTCCCGAAAATGTAATGACAAAGAGCGGCGATGTTTATACAAAGACATTTACAGCTGTTCCGGTGGGCAAAAGCTATCAGCTCAAGGTCGTTGCAAACACAGGTGACGAGCAGAAGTGGATCGGTCTTGACGGTACAGACAACAATGTAACTTTCGATGTAGAAAGTGCTTGTGATGTAACTGTAACTTTCAATCCTGCTACAAACGAGATTGCTGTAACAGGTGACGGCGTTAAAATGGTTACAGACCTTGAAATCAACAGCATTACAGTTGTTGGTAACGGTGAAAACAGCTGGCTTAACGGTGTAGCATGGGGCGTTGACGCTGAAGTTAACCACATGACTCAGATTGCTGACAAGGTTTATCAGATTACATACACAGGTGTTGAATCTGCTGATGCTGCATACCAGTTCAAGTTTGCAGTTAACGACGATTGGGCTGCTAACTGGGGTCTTCCTGAGCAGAGCGCAGCTACTATAGGCGAAGATTTTGACCTTACATTCAATGGTGAAAATATGCTCCTTAACACAGTTTCTGCCGGTTATCCGGAAGATTCACTCGTTGATGTAACAATCACACTTGATCTTACTAAGTTTGATTATCCGTCACGCTCAGGTGCTAAGGCTAATATTAAGATTGACGGTAACCGTGTTCCGCTTCTCGGCGATGCTGACGGTGACTACTCAATTACAGTTGTAGATGCTACAACAATTCAGAAGATTGCTATCAACCTTATGAGTATTGCTGCTGATGATGCAAACGCATTCAAGACATGTGATGCTAACGAGGATGGCAGAATCTCAATCAAGGATGCTACTATCGTTCAGAAGTACATCGTTGGCGGTTACGAAACAGGCAATGTCGGTTCACCGATTTCTGTTGAATAATTAATCGCTGTTGATTAAATTCACAATTGCAATTTACCCCACAGGGTTCTCCTGTGGGGTTATTTTTTGCCGTAAAACAAGGAAATTTTGCCGATAAAGGTGCAAAGTGCAGTAATATGTGGTATAATCATAGTGCAGATGTTCCGCTTTACTCATACGATGGGTTCGTTCTGAATTTAAGCAGAGCTATATTTTACTTAGACTCTGAGGAGCTGATGCTCTGCGTGAATTAAAAATGTTCAAAAAGAGGCGAAGGATGTATGTATATTCATGATATTTCGAGAGATACTCTTACAACCGAAACATATCCGGGTGATCCCGAAACTGTTGTGACTCCGCTGAGAAGTATTGATGAAGATGACGAGTGCAATCTTTCGCAGATTTCTATGTGCGTTCATGCAGGCACGCATATTGACGCCCCTCTCCACTTTTGCCCTGACGGCAAAGGGATAACCGATTTAAGGCTTAACACTTTCTACGGAAAATGCACCGTAATAACGGTCAAGGGTGTGCTGACAGGCGAAGATATGGACAAGCTGTTGCCGTATTGCCGAAAACGCATACTCTTTCGTGGGAACGGCAAAACATACCTTTCACATTCTGCCGCAATTGTGCTTGCACAAAGCAGGGTGGTGCTTGTCGGTACGGATGCCGAGTCAATCGCACCTCCGTTTGATGAAGTTAAAACACATCTTGAACTCGGCAGAGCGGATATTGCCGTTCTCGAAAATCTCAATCTTTCGGGAGTGGCTGACGGCGAATATGATTTGTGTGCGTTTCCGATAAAGCTCGGCGGAGTTGAGGCGGCACCATGCAGAGCAATACTTTTTGAACAGGAAAAAGGATTAAACTAAGGTGATATTTATGGTAAAAATGGTAGTATTTGATCTTGACGGCACGCTTATGAATTCGCTTACCGATCTTGCTATAAGTGTGAACTACGGTCTGAAGCTTAACGGTCTTGAAGAAAAGCCGGTTGAAAATTATAAAACATATGTCGGAAACGGCAGAGAAATGCTCATCAGAAGGGCAATGGGAGATGCGTGGACCGACCACGAGCTTTTTGAAAAGGTCAAGGCTGATTACGACAGACACTATGCCGTGCATTGCAACGACCACACTGCCGCATATGACGGTTGTGCCGAAATGCTTGAAAAGCTTGCAAAAAAGGGTGTAAAAACAGGTGTGCTTTCAAACAAACCCGATGAATTTGTTGATAAAATGCTAAAAAAAGCATTCCCAAATCACAGGTTTACTCAGGCATGGGGGCAGAAACCACAGTACAAGACAAAGCCTGAGCCTGATGCTCTGCTTGCACTCCTCAATATGAGCGGTGTAACTCCCGAAGAATGTTTCTATGTCGGCGACAGCGATATCGATGTGTTTACGGCAAACAATGCGGGTGTAAAAATGGCAGGTGTTTCATGGGGATTCAGGGGAAAAAACGAGCTTATGAACGCAGGTGCGCCGTTTGTTGCAGACACAACCGAAGAACTTTTTGATTACATTTGCAAATTTATATAATAGTATGAACAAGATAAACTATCAGAAAGAACTTGACAGGGTGATTGAAAAAATAACGGAGGAGGGAAAAGTCCCTAAGCTGCTTTTGCATGTGTGTTGTGCCCCGTGTTCGTCATACTGCCTTGAGTATCTTTCAAAATATTTTGATATCACGGTCTATTTTTACAATCCGAATATTTCGATTGCGGATGAGTATAATTACCGCCTGAGCGAAGAAAAGCGTCTTGTGTCGCTTATGCCGTTTGAACATCCTGTAAAGGTGGTCGAGGGCGAATATTTGCCCAAGGATTACTTTGAGTATGTCAAAGGCCTTGAAAATGAACCCGAGGGCGGAAAGCGGTGTGAAAAATGTTTCAGACTGCGACTTGAATCCTCTGCACGCTACGCAAAGGAACACGGCTTTGATTATTTCACAACCACGCTTACAATCAGTCCGCTGAAAAATGCGCAGTTGCTCAATTCAATCGGTGCGGAGCTTGCCGAGAAGTACGGCATTCCGTGGCTGTACAGCGACTTCAAAAAGCGTGAAGGCTACAAGCGTTCAATCATCCTTTCAAAAGAATATGACCTCTACCGCCAAAACTACTGTGGCTGCGTCTTTTCAAAAAGGGATAGTATGCAGAGAAAAAACTAATTAATATACCAAAATCAAAACCACCCGTCCAACGGGTGGTTTGCTCTAGGGCTATAAGCCCATGC
>OLSE01000651.1_pt1 | contig 38970 bp, 39 predicted proteins | sample 1673191 | NCBI WGS metagenome assembly OLSE01 (sample SAMEA3136764, study PRJEB25190) | human gut metagenome | biome: human gut; feature: human-associated habitat; material: faeces | place: Austria | collected 2013
GATTGGACGCGCTCCAGCGGATGACGTTGAAGCGGTAGGCGTCCATGAACTGCCGTAGCGGGTTACGGTACGAGAAGATGTCCCTCAGTGTCCGCATCAATGCCCGCCGACCGACAGCGCGGCGGCCCATGTCGACGGCCTCTTCCGGGGTGAGTGGTTTGTTGGTTGCCATATATGCTTACAATTTACAGTTTTACTTGTCTTCCTGCGGCATGTTTCCGTTTGGAAGAGTTTTTTTTTCTCTTTTTGCCGATATCGGATCCCCCGGGGATATCCGCCGGACTCTCCAGCATGCGTGATATCCTGTCGGCATACCTCGTTTCAGACCGTGGCATCCCTGTCCGGACCCCCTCCCTTGCCAACAGGGCGGCGGCGATCTTCCTGGAAGTCTCCCGGAGCTCCGCCATCCTCTCCCCGAGGGGAAAGTCCGGATGGAGCTCCTTTTCCCTGGATAGCCTTCCGAGTTCTTTTTCCACGGGGGCGAACTCCCTCCTGTAGCGGAACGGCTCCTCCAGCGCCAGGTGGGCGTATCCCTTTTCTGCGATGTCCTGCAGGGTCATGATATCCAGGTTGCGTCTGGAAAGTTCCAGGGAGCCGGCCGTAATGAACCTGTCGAGGTTGGCCGCCGTGGGCGACAGGTCGAAGGAGGCTACCGGACGGTAATTTCCGAACACTTCCAGTCCGGGCTGGGAGGCGGGGAAACACCTTCCGGATTGCCGGGACATCTCCATCAGCCGTTTTGACGAGGTCTCGATGCGGAATATGGACAATGTCCCCGGTCCCTTTCCACAGGGTGAGTAGAAATTGTCGGCTATTTCCTGCAGGTATTCGCGCAGGTGGCGCGGACCGTGCAGCCCCCTGTTGAACACCCTGACGCCCTGGTCCGTCTTTACGGCGGTCACGAGGAATCGGGCGCTCTTTCCTTGAAGGATACGTTCCCGTGCGGTCTCGTATGCCACGAAGTCTTTGTAGCCAGCCGAGTGTTCCAGCCCTTCCAGGTTCCTGCGGTCCGTTTCCACACCGTGTGCCTCCAGGTAGGCGGCCCGTCTCAGCGGGACGGAGTTGCCGTCCGTGATCCCGCCGTTTTCGATGATGAAACGCCATGCCAGCCTGGGTTCCTTCTCCTGCAGTCCGCTGGCAGGGGGCAGCTCTTCTTTCCGGATGCCGGCATAAAAGAGCAGCAGGTTGTCGGGGACGCCCCGGGCTTCATCGAGTATGGCTTTACGGGCCGCTTCCTTGACAAACCGGATGAAGGGGTCCCCGCTCCGGGGCGTATGGTCCGTTATCATGAAGGAGGCTATCCGGTTGTCCGGACACAGTTCCAGGCAGAAGTCCTTCAACTCTTCTTTGTGGGGATGCGTTCTTTGCAGCCCCAGCTTTTCCAACCACGAGGCCATAATATTATCTTTCTATGTTAGTTTTTTACCTGTCTTTTCCGGTTTCTTTTCCCGCCTGCGCCTCGTATCCGGGGTGGGCAATTCATATCCCCGCACGTCGTATTCGTTCTGCAGGATGCGCCGTGCCGTATCGCTGACGGCTTGTCTCATGGAATTCCCCAGCAGCGTGTCCGCCTGTGAGGAAAGGAAGGGATGGTTCATCTGCGAGCGCAGGGAGGAAAAACTGCAGAAATGCCTGAATTTTCTGTTTTCCGGCATCTCGTCAAGATTTCCCGTCCTGCACAGCCTGTCCAGTATGCCGATATTGAAGGGAGTCTCACTTTCCATGAGCTTGAATGTCTTCAGCATCTCCCGGTATCGGGCGAGGTCGGGGGACATGTCGCACTCCACGGCGGGCTTGCATCCCTGCAGGATGTCCGCCCGGAGGAATTCCGCCATGGAGGGGATGAAACGGCACCTGTCATCTGGGGCAAACGTTCCGTCGCACTCCCGCGCCTTTTCCACCAGCCTTGCGTTGTCCGTGCTGAAATAATAGACGCCCAGTTTGTCGGTATTTCGGTGTATCGGGCTGAAGAAGTTGTCCGCATTATACTGAAGATAGCTCTCCGCCCGCTCCAGTCCCCGGCCTGTGTCGTCAAAGAGCAGCACGCCCTGTCCGGTCCGTATGGCCGTAAGCACACGGTTGCCGGTATCCTTCTCGCGGCTCCGGTGGAAGTCGTGGTAGGCTTCCAGCAGCCTGCCCGCCCTTCCGTTGCGGAGCGTCCGTTCAAGCTCGCCGACGATAAACTCCCGGCTGTCGGTCCTCCTGTAAGGGTCGGCCGTCTCATGGACAAATCCGATATCCCGCAGCCCCAAGTAGTCGTCTGAGGGCCACGCCCCTCCGTTGATTATATCCCGCACAAGGGATTCCACCCGGTTCTTATCCCCACCGGCGGCCTCGATGCAGTAGAGCCTTTCCTCGGGCAGGTAGGCCCCTTTCAGCTGTTTCCTGACCTGGCTGAAGCAGAACTCCCCGAACCGGCGGTCCAGGTCGTTTGCGTCAGAAGACAGCATCCGGCAGTATTCCAGCTTGTTCCTGCCGTTCAATATGAATCCGATATACATGGTGGTACTGTTTTAATTTATAATTTTCTGCCGGAAGGCTTCCGTCCGGTCCTTTTCCTTTTCTCCGATAACTCCTCACGCTGCCCTGCCGGATAACGAATACCGTCCTTTACCCGGTAGGTCCTGACAGGGAACGGTTCACCGGATACCAGCAATTTGTTCCGTATGAAATCCGCCATGCAGTAGAGCAGATGCCGTGAGGCGGGGCGGTCATTCTCCGGAAGGTACAGGGCGTGGCCTTCGGAGAGCACCCTGAACTGCTCGTTCTCCAGTCTCACGTTTCCCACAAGCAGGGCGGTGTCGGGATTACTGAGGTATTTTTCCAGTGACCGGTGTCCCCTTACGTCAAAGTCCCGGCGGAGGATATCGTCCGCCTTTTTCCTTATCTCGGATGAAAGTTTCCTGAAAGCCTGCGGGTCAAACAGATTGGCGGCTTTCACCTGCGTCACCTCTTCGAACCGTTCAGCCAGGGGAAGCAGCTCCTTGTAATAGGTGAACGGCCGGTCATGGATGTTCATGTAGCCACGTTCCCTGATCGATAGCAGGCGGTATATGTCCTCGTTCTCCGCTCCGGAGGAGAGTTCGAAGCCCGTGTATCCCTTCACTTTGGAGAACAGCCCCCGGTATTCGTCGGCTGTAGGGTTCATCGTATGGTAGAGCCTTGGCTCGAGGCTGTCGACAAACCCGGCGGGAAGGGCCTCCCGTGGAATGTATTCCGCCTTACCCGTCCCTTTCCGGCAGGACATTCCGTGTCCGCCACCGTTGATATGGGGCATCAGCTCCCTACGCCGCCCGGAGTACTCGTAGATCTCCAGCGCCCCGTCATGGGCATGCGGTTCGAAGTACCTGTCAACGGTACGCTGGAGATATCCCCTGAGGGCCTCCTCACCGGCCTTGCTGCCGGAGAACAGCAGGTAACCGTGATTTCGGAGCACCACTTTCAAGGGTGCGGTCCTGTTGCTTTTTTCCATTGTCATATGTTTCTTATTTTACATTTTGGGACGTGTCCCGGTCCTTTTACGTGTTTTTCCTGGCGGGCTGTACAGCCTCTTCTCGACCTCCGGTCTGATCCTGACGGTTTTCCGGTCCACAGGCGGGTTGCCGCCGAAGATGATCCGGTCCGTAGCTTGGTCCACCCACGCGTAGGCATGCGAGGGGTTGTTCCCGCTTTCGTGCGGCAGATACAGCCCGAGGCCCTCTTTCAGTACGCTCCTGTGAGGTCCGTAGAGCGGGACTCCTTCCAGGGTGACGCGCTCCGCCGGGTCGTCCAGTATTCTCCCGGCCGTCCGGTGTCCCCGGACATCATAGGCGGAGTCCATCAGTTTCTGCAGCTGCCTCCTGGTCTCGAGGGTCTGCAGTAATTCCTCCCTGTCGCGGGCGGATTTTGCGGGTATCCGTTGTAACTCCTCCACCCGGCGGTCATAACGCTCCAGGGCATCCAGGGTGTCCGTGATATTGACGTTGCGGGCGCTTATCTCACAGCCCGCGTTATGGCAGAAACTGCGGAAGTCCTCCGCAGTGGGTCTCATCTCATTGCTGTAAAGGAGTTCCATCCGGCTGCCATGAGGCTTCGGCCCATAGGGGTACTCGTCCGGCCGCATCCTCCCCGGGTTGACCCAGGGGCGGTTGCCAAGTTCCCCTTCGGCCCTGTAGACACGTAACGTTCCGGAATTGAATGCCGGATTGAAATAGGCCTCGGCCGTCTGTTGCAGGAACTGCCGCAGCTTTCTCCTGCCTTCCGCCGTGTCGGTAAAGGCGAGGAAGCCGCCCAGGGTCTCTATCGCTGTGTAGGTCTGCTCCATGATGTCTATAACTTTAAATTGTTCCCGTTCCTCTTCCCGTTTCTCTTTGCCCGCGCTTTATCCGTTTTTACTGCCCCCGCTTCATAAGGGACGATCTTGCCGTCCTTGATCTGATATACAGGCTTGAGCCCCGGGAGATTCTTATAGGCCATGACCCGGTCGCAGGTCTTATCGGCATGGATGTAACGGAGGCCGGGCATTTTTGCCGACAGTCCGGGGAAGTAAATCCATCTCCCTTCGAGCAGCGCCCTTCTCAAAGTGTCATCGGCCTCGTGTTCCCCGATGAGGAACGGTACGCTGCGGTCATTCAGGAGCCGCTCCAGGGTGCGGTGCCCCCTTACATCGAAATCCGTTTTCAGGATACGCCCCGCCTTGCCGTGCATGTCGTCCAGTATCTTTCCCATGTCATCGCCGCCGGGATTTCCCCGGAGAAAGCTGTCCATGCGTTCCACGAACTCCCGGAACTGGTGCCGGTAGGAAAAGGCGGGGTCAAGGATGAGCTGCCGGTCGAAGTGGCGGGTAAGGGAGAGCAGCCGATAGATATCCGCGTTGCACCCGCTCATCCCGCATCCGGAAAACTCCGTGAGGTTGCGGTATCCTTCAGCGGAGGGTGTCATGTCGGTAAAGAAGACCGGCTCCAGTTTTCTTTCATCGGGCAGGTCCGCCCGTACCGGGGAGTCCGTGAACTCGTACACGTATCTCCCGGTATCGGGATCTTTCCTGCAGGAGGCGTCAATCAGCGGGGCCAGGCTTGCCGGAACGGAATGCATGTCATATTGTTTGACCGGTCCCGGTTCGCTGTGTATCCACCAGTAGTTATCCGCCAGGTGCCGGTAGAACTCCTCCAGCCCTTTCCGGCCCGCCGGCCCGTCACTGAAAACAAGTATGCCCCTTGATGTTTCCACGATATGCAGGGGCAGCCTGTAGGCGGGCTCATAGCCGTATAGCCGCGCCTTCTCGTCCTGCTGCCGGCGGAAATCCACCAGGCGATCGATCTCTGCGGCCGTCAGCCGCAGCCGTCCGCCCGGTTCCATGGACCGTTTCAGGACGGACCTCATGAACACCGCGTCACGCAGGTTGACGCTCACCACCGGTTCCAGGCCGCACCTTTGGATATGGGGCAGCAGTTTGCCTGTGATGTATTCCTTCACGGGGATGTCCCGGGATATGGAAGGGACATCGGACATACGGGGGAAGCGGTAGATCTCCAGACGGGTATCGGGGACGAAGGCCGATATCCGGGCGGTCTCCATCCCGACATGCAGCAGGCTGAGAAACTGGTAGGTCATGCCGTCCTGATCCGGATTGACAGGGTAAAGCTGGTAGGAAATCGCGGCATGGGGCTTGTCCATGCCGGTTTCGTACCCGATGAGCAGGCACCCTCCGCCGTCCTGCCTGAACAGCTCCTCCAGTTGTTCCATGTTGTCTTTTATGGATGCCATGCCGTTACATTTTCGGGGTTATCTTTGATTTGCGCACATAGGTCCTCTTTTCAGGCTTCTGCGTTTTCTCCGGCGAGCCGTCCTTCTGTTCCTGCCCCTGTCTGTTCTCCGGCTTCTTCGTGCTTCTTTCCCACAGGAACTCGGTCCCGCGTTCGGCGGCGCTCATCTGGATGGAGGTCCGCAGGATTTTCCCGTTTGAGGACTTGAACTCGATGGGGACCTCCTTGCCGGCTGTGTAGTCGGCGTACTCCTGCTGCGAGAGCGTGTAATCCTTGATTTTCTTGGGGCAGCGAGCCTGGTCCGCCGGGAGGAAGAACATCTCGTTGGTAACCGGGTCTTTTGAAAGGTAGCACGGTTTCGTCTCCTTGCTGCGGAAGTCGACGACCAGATCTACCAGCCTTCCGGCGTTGCCCGTCCGGTTCAAGGCGTCCAGCACGTCCTCCTCCAGCTTGTATCCCCGGTATTCCTGTCCCACCTTGGGAGCCTGGCGGATAAAGTGCAGGTCGAATTTGGTCAGGCCGTTCTCGTCGCGGAAGAGCGAGAGCTTGGCATCCCCCTTCTGGCGTCCCAGCTCGGTGTTCATGGAGATGTCATAGGCTATGCCGGACTGTCTGCCCTGCAACAGCCTTTCCATGTCGCCCGTCTGTCTGAGCACGTCCGGGGTGAGCCCGTAACGCTCGGCCTGCTGCCAGTTGATCTCGCGCTCGTTGAAAAGGTGGTTGTTGTAGATCCGGTTATCCCGGGAGAGCTCGCGTCTTAAGGACTCGTTCTCGGGGAGCTGGGCCTGCTCGATCCTGCGTTTCGCTTCCTCCACCGGAGTCTTCTCCTCCATTCGGTACAGCGCATAGCGTGTCGGATGGTTGTACTGGTACATGAAGTTCTTCCCGAAGTTGGTGAAGAAATTCCCGTACCGGTCCACACGGATAAACTGGCTCTTGTTCGTTTCATTGGCCTCGAGCGTCTCCAGCTCCCCGTTTGCTGCGATGCCCTTGACACCTTTCGCCTTCTGTTCCTTCTTGTCGTAAGCCATCAGGTAGCCCTGCTCCTTAGTGACGTTTTCGCTGCCTGTGGCAGTCGGTTTTACTTCTTCCATAACTGTTAATTTTAAAGTGGATAAATCGTTTCGGGAGATAAAATTACTATCTTCGTCTTAAAATATTCTGATTATGAGAAAGTTGTCATTGATAGTCATGTATTGTCACCTTTTGTCAGTCTCCTCCTGTGTGAGGGGGGACGGTACGGCTGGCGGAAACAAGGGTGAATTGTTAAAGGAACGTTCCATCGGTACTGCCGTAAAGTGAACGGTTCCTTGAAAGTCCCGACGTAGCCTCATTCTCCTGACGGATTATCCCGTACTCTTCCCACTTGACAGAAGATACACCCGTTTCAGGGTCTCGTCCTCGTTCGGTATGAGGATGCATCCGGTAAAGGGAAGGAGGCTGTTCCACCAGGGAGTGGACCTGGCCGCTCCCTGTGGCACCCCCGTGTACAGTGCGGGTAACGGCAGGGTCACCGAGGCACGTTACAGCCGGAGTTACGGATGGTTCGTGCATGTCCGGCATGCGGAAGGATACTCGACACTGTACGCACATATGGACAGGCTGCATGTGAAGGCGGGCACTCATGTCCGTATCGGGCAGCATATCGGGAATGTCGGACATACGGGGGTGGCGACCGGCAACCACCTGCATTTTGAGTTAAGGAAGGACGGTGTCTTGCTGGACCCGCTATCATGGCCGCCTTTTAAATAACCTGTAAAACAAGCAAGCGATGAACATCGAGGAAGCAAAGAAGATTCCGCTGGAGGATTTCCTCGGGCGGGCGGGATTCTCCCCTGTCAGAAGACAGGGGGACAGTGTATGGTACCTTTCGCCTTTCAGGCGGGAGCGTACCCCGTCATTCAAGGTCAGCCTTTCCTTGAACCTGTGACATGATTTCGGGGAGGGAACCGGGGGCAGTATCATCGACCTGGCACAAAAGCTGTACGGGGTGACGGATATCCCGACCGTATTGCAGAGGATCGGGAGCGATTTTCCGGCGTTCAGGCCGGTTCCTTCTCCTGCGAAAGGACGGACTGTGGCATCGGCCTTTGAGGGGCTGCGCGTCTCACCTCTTAAGAACACCGTCCTGCTGGATTATCTCGAAAGAAGGGGCATTCCCTCCGATATCGCCTCAAGGGAATGCGTGGAGGTACATTACCGCATGCGCGGCAAATGGTATTTCTCGGTCGGCTTCAAAAACAGGAAAGGGGGGATTGAGATACGCAACCCGTACTTCAAGGGTGCGGTTTCCCCCAAGGATATCACACATGTCAGCCATAATGCCGGGGATAGACGGCAGTCACCGGTACTGGTCTTCGAGGGGTTCATGGACTATCTCTCGTACCTGGCCTTGAAAAATGGGCAAACCGTACCGGACTGCGTGGTGCTCAATTCTGTGACCAACCTGCCCAAGGCCGTGGATATTCTTAGAAGCTACGGACAGGTCTGTTGCTTCCTGGATAATGATGAAGCCGGCAGAAAGGCGGTGGAGGAGATCGGAAGACTGTGCGAAAAAGTGGTTGACAAGGCCGTACACTATCTGCCACACAAGGACTTGAATGAGTTCCTGCAGGAGAGGATAAATTCTTCTCAGGCGGACCGTACGAAGTTAGGGCAGGCCTGTGGATGAAAAATAAAGAGGTAGACAGATACGTAAATACGAAATTAAAGAAATACTGTAACTGCAGTGTTTTTGGTTTCTTGTATTGTCGAAAATAGTTACTTATTGTAATTTAGATTCCAAATATGTAATTCTCAATTCCATAACAGAAATAATTTCTCTATTTTGCAACGTAAATTAGGAATGTATTAAATAGAAAGAAAATGAAAGTATTATTTGTAAACAGCAATCCGCATGAAAAAGGATGCACACACCGGACATTGACAGAAATGGCGGAAACATTAGAAAATGTCGATATCACAAGTGATTTATAAGCCCCTATACAGTTGTACGGGATGCGACGCGTGTTTCCATTTGGAGAAATATCTGTTTTACCGGAACAATAAGCCTTTACTTTCTAAAAAAATGCGAACATCACCAATAATACTTCTGATTTCAAGTTTATTCATTACAGGTTACAAGCTATCCCTGCCGGCTGACAATGAAATATGCGACATCGTCGTACAATGTGCTTATGGTACATATTATCGTTCCTTACAGAACGGATACATTATATGGCGATGATTTATTTGAGTATTAAGGAACTGTCCGAAGAACATAAGTTGCAGCTGGATTCTCTTCTAAACGAAATAAGTTGTGAGCGTGTCTTTTACTGGGGAAAAGAATCGCTAAAGGAAATGGGCAAAGATACATCGAGAATAAAAGTCTATATCCCTTATTTTGTTTACGGCTTGTCAATCGGCGGAACTTCCAAAGAAATTCTCTATGAACCGAAGCTGGATAAGGAGCAAATACCGGCAATAGAACAACATTCGGATTTGAATGATATCTATTGCCAAACAAATAGTGATACGACTTTACACAAACCTATCAAAGACGGCAGGTATATTATGCTTGACCACGACAACTGACTGCCACAAAAAAGACGTTTGTCCTCGCTGTCATACAGTATAAGGTCAGACGTCTTAATGTGGATACAAAATCAAACACACTACAATCTACTGTCTGTAATGAAATACTTCCGCTTCATATATAATTAGTTCTCTAATCGGGCTTCCAAATCCTGAATGTTTTTTGCTACAAAAGCATACCCTTCATTAACTATGCGCTTGTATTCCTCAACAGCTTTTTGTGCGTCCTCCGGATTTCCGGTGTAGTCATATTCTATTTGATGTGCATTACCTATGGCAAAGGGAACGACTTCATCTTTACCGCGCAACTTTTCTAATTCTTTTCTTCCTTCCTTACGTTCTTCAGCATCATCTGAGAATGTCTTATCTATAGCAGGATTCAACTGCTTAAAAACTTTTTGTTTTTCTTTTATGTAATCTTTGAGGTCCATAATTTATTTTGGTTGATTTTCAACCAAAATAAGTAAAAAAGCGAGACTATCAAAAAAAAGAAGATAATTTTTTTAGACTCACAAATATTTTCTAACTTCGCATAAATGAAAGGATTAACTCATAAAAACACTTAAATGAAAAACTTGTATATTATAGGAAATGGATTCGATTGCCATCATGGAATAAATAGTAGTTATAGTGCGTACCGTCAATGGCTCGAAGAAAACGAACCGGAACTCTACGAAAGACTGAGAGAATTCTATTATGTGGATGATGATGAATGGTGGTGGCAGTTTGAAGTGAATTTAGGCGAAATAGAACTTGCAACCTACATACAGTATACTGCTTCGGAAAATCAGCCGGATTTTGCCAGTGACGAGTTTAGGGATCGGGATTATTATGCCGGTTCATATCAGGCAGAAAGTGAAATAGGAGATTTGGTCAATGACATTAAAGCCACTTTCAAAGCATGGATTAACTCTTTGTCAAGAGCGGATGGAAGTAAAAAGATAAAGTTGACCAGAGGAGATGACCACTTCATTAATTTTAATTACACTTCCACCTTACAGGACTTATACGGTATTCCTGATTCAGAAATTCTTTACATTCATGGTAAGGCTTCCGATGAAGTGCTGGTACTTGGTCACAATAAGACTTATGAAGAGCTGACCAAAGCTGCAGAAGTCGTCCAACCGGAGCCTCCGCCGGATTTGTCGAAAGAAGAGCTCACCGAGTGGTACGATGGGGAAGACTACATAACTCAAACAGTTCGTGATGCCGCTGTCAACGAAATGTATAGAATTCGCAAAAATGTAGAGCAAATTATCCAAGATAACCGGAGCATTTTCTCTTCAATGAATGAAATCGAGCATATTTATATTTACGGTTTTTCTTTTTCTCCGGTTGACGAGCCCTATATTGACGAAATAATCAGCCACATAGACAAAGAGAAAGTGCATTGGATAATTAGTTATTACAGCGATGAAGACCAACAGAAAATACAAGCCTATATGCAGTCCCGCAAAATATTACCGGATTTGTGGGAACTTATGAAATTGGAAGATATCCAAATGTACAAGCAACAACGAGTGTTCTAAGCTTATTGTCAAGTCACCTGCATTTCCGTTTATATTCAAGAAGCGGATATGCAGGTGTCAATATACTTATAATTTATGTACACCATATAAAATACAAACGGTATCTCCATATAATAATAAAGCAGGCAAAAAAGAATGATATTCCAATTATCTTTTCGTCTGCTTTTGATGAATACGGTTATATACTGTCAATTACCCGGATTGAAATTTTTATTATACTCCAATAGGTATTTCACCATCGCCGGATCATTGAAATCAACCTTAAGCAGTCTCGTATCCAACTTTCGAATCATCTTCCAGTCTGTTTCTGTCAGTTCGAAACTCTCAATGTCCAAATTCTCTGTCATGCGTAACGTACGTACCGATTTGGGAATCGCTACAATACCTTCACCCGTCAAGAAATTTAGAACGACCTGGGCACTGGTTTTGCCATATTTCGCTCCGATATTTTTCAGCGTTTCATTTGTGAAAATCCGGTCTGTGCCTTGTGCCAGTGGTCCCCAGGCCATTAGACGCGTTCCGTAATCCTTTATCAGTTTCCTCATTCTGGCCTGCAGGGAAAACACGTGTGTCTCCAACTGCAGGACAGCGGGTTTGATTTCAGTGTTTTCCGCCTGATCAACAAACTGGGCATCATAGAGTATGACCAGTACTAATAATTTCTGATCAGCAGTTCATTGACCGTCTCCCTCTTCTCGGCTATGGAACATACCGAGCGGAAGATGCTCAGTCGTTGGATATGGAAGCCGGCGTACAGGTCGTCGAAGAAGGTGTTCTCAGGATTCTTCTGACGGGGGTCGGAGTTGGAGAGCATTCATTTGCTTCCCTTCTCTCCCAAGTCCTTGCAGAATCCGGCCAGCTCTATCTGGCAGTCGTCATCGAAGTCGTCCGGCATGTAGGAGGTACAGGCACCGGCCTCGTTGACGGGCTTGTAGGGCGGGTCGAAGTAGAAGAACGATTTCTCTCCCGCGTATTTTTCCGTCTGGCGGTAGTCCCCGTCCAGGATGATGACGCCCTGCAGCAGCTTGTGGTTGAAGCGGATCAGTTCCTCCTCCAGTATCCTGGCGCGGCTGCCCGTACCGAAGGTTACCGAGAGCTTGCCTTTGCGGTTGACCGAATAGATGCCGTTATAGCAGGTGCGCATGAAGAAAATGAAAAGGGCGGCACGGGTGATGTCATCCGGGTGCTCCTCGTTGAATACCCTTCGCTTTTTCATGAAATAGTCCCTTCTTTCCGTACGTTCCTCAAGGGCGTGGTATTCGCCCTGGATGCCGACGAGCAGTCCGACCAGTTCTTCCGGCGTGTCGCGTATGACGCGGTAGACATTCACCAGGCTCTCGTTCGAGTCGTTGATCACGCAACGGATATGCGGATAGGTCTGTCTCAGTCAGAAGAACAGGGCGCCGCCCCCGACAAAGGGTTCCACATAGGTTTCCATTTCCGTGATATTCTCCGGTAGTGACTGGATCAGTACCGGAAGCAGTCTTCTCTTGCCTCCCACCCAGGGGAAGCAGGGTTTGCCGGGCAGACAGCCCGCGCTGGTTTTCTTCTTTTCCATGATTCGATAAATTAAAATGAATGGTTAAAACTATTGTTACCCGTCATCTTCCGTTTCCAGCAGATGTTTCAGGTTCGGATCGTTCTCTATGCGGCGGAGTTCCTTTTGGATGATCCCGCCCACTTCCTCCTTGATGCGGTAGTAGTTCCGCTCTATCTCTTCCCGCATATGGTCCTTGCCGTCCCCGCCGGTAAAGTCCGTAATCACGGGGATCGGTTTGTAGGCTTTCGTCTCGGCCGCCACCCTCGCGTTGTCCACGACGATCTCGCAGTGGAAGATTTTCTGTTCCATCTTCTCCTGGAAACTGTCGCAGACGCTTCCCACGAACATGCCCTGGGAGAGGTTGGATATTTTCGAGGCCGGTATCAGCGAGTCCAGCTGGGTGCTGATGCTGGTCGATGTGTCCTCACGGGTCATGTTGACGGACTTGCGCTGCTGGAGCACCTTCCCGAACCGTTCCGAGAGGTTCTTGGCCGTTTCCCCCGACACTTGCCCGGAAAAGACATTGCCGACGGTATTCTGGATGACGCGCGCCTCCTTTTCACCGTAGTCGCGTACCAGCTGGCTGAAATCCTGCGCGCCCAGGCAGACGGCCACCTTGTTGCTGCGGGCCGTGGCTATCAGGGTGTCGAGCCCTTTGAAATATATCGTCGGGACCTCGTCCACCAGGATGGAGCACTTGAGCTTTCCCTTACGGTTCACCATCTTGACGATACGGGCGTTGTACAGCCCCAGGGCCGCCGAATAGATGTTCTGCCGGTCCGGGTTGTTGCCCACGCACAGTACCTTTGGCTCGTCCGGGTTATTGATGTCCAGCGTGAAGTCGTCCCCGCTCATGATCCAGTAGAGCGAGGGGCTGATCATGCGCGAGAGCGGGATCTTGGCACTTGCGATCTGGCCCTGGAGCTGCTCCATCGCCCCGCCTTTCCAGGCGTCCATGAAAGGCGAGAGGTAGTTCTCCAGCTCCCTGTACGAGGTCAGGATGGTGAATATGTCCGAGTAGGGCTTGTTCAGCAGCTCGATGGCGTGGGGGAAGGTACAGTACTTCCCGTTCTCGTAGATTTTGAGATACCATATGATGGCGGCGAACAGTACGATCGGACTCTCCACGAAGAAGTCACCCTGTTTCTGTATCCAGGTCTTATTTAAGTTTAACATGATCACATACGCCGATTCATAGGCGTCGGCGATGTCGGACATGAAGGCCGGGTTGATAGGGTTGCAGCGGTGGCTGTGCCGCGGATCGTCGAAGTTGATCACGTAGAACTGAACGTTCGCCTTGTACTTGTCCTTATTCTTGAGCAGATGGTTATAGACGATAAGGCTCAAGTCGGGAAATTTGAAATCATAGCAGTAAAGCGCATAGCCTTTCTCTATCTGCTGCTTGATGAACTGGTTAATGATACAGTAGCTCTTCCCGCTGCCCGGTGATCCGACCACTATGCAACCCCTCTGGGGCAATACGACATTGATCCACCCATCATGCCATTTCTTCTTGTAATAGAACCGTGTGGGCAGGTTCACCGAGTACTCGTTGGTGATCAGGCGGGTCTCCTGCATGAAGGACTCGTTCTCCTCATTGAAGACGTCATCCATCAGGTGTTCCTTTAAAAGACGCCCGATCCACATGCCTGCGGTGAGCAGGCAGATGTACCCGGCGGCAAGGGCGGACACATACGCAAGGGTGGTGAGCGGGACACTCCAGCCGGCGGTGAGGAAAAGCTCGCTTCCCCAATAGAGGAGCAGCCCGGCTGCCAGGTAGCAGCCGATACGCCTTCATGTCATCTCCGGGACCCTCCGCCCTTTGGCGCCCATCGAGGAGAAGAAAAGGAACATCAGGCTGAAGCATTTGGTCACGGGGGAGCTGGTGAACAGTCCGGTGTCACGCTGGAAGTTCAGCAGTATCCTGTCCACCATGCCGTTGGTACAGCCGGCGGCATGGAAGAACGGATAGCAGAAATAATAGATGTTCATCACGAGGAACAGGATGCTGACCGCCCGCATGAAGTCGATGGTCTTGCCGAGTCCTCTGGAATCTTCTTGTGCCATATGGGTTATGATTGGTTGTTATACGTGAATACTTCGTTAGTTGATCCGCGGGCCTTTCCGCCCCTTCCTCTTTTTCTTCTTTCCATAAATATTCCGGGGAATGTCCTCAGCCGGGTAGGGACAGGATTCCATGGAGAAGATATCCAGCAGGCCTTCCGCAAGCCCCGTCTCCCTTGTGTCCGTATTCACGGGCGGTTCCTGTCCGGGAGCCGTCCTGTCGGGGACGGACGGGGGCGTGCCGTATTTCCGGTTGATAACCGAAGCGGAGAACTCCTTGCCGAGCGCCGACCCCTTGAAGACCGCCCTGGTATTATGGTCTATATAGGTCACGCCGTAGATTACGCCCGCCCCGTTCTCCCAGAATACGGGCACGATGCCTTTGCCTGCCAGCTCATGCAGGAATCCTTCACGGGTATCCCGGCAGAGTGCCGTGCGGATGTTTTCCCTTGTCTTTTCCGGCAGGGGATGCCTTTTCATCCATGCCCTGCTTTGTGAGAACCTCTTTTGGAGGGCACGGTATCCCACGCTTTTCCCGATATCGCTGGATTTGATTCCGACCCCGGTACGTTTTCCATTCCCGTCGGTCGCCGCATAGACCAGGCCGTCGCGGCGTTTCCCGTCCACGGTCTTGTGTACTTCCTCCACGGTCACGTTGAAAAGCCCGAGCAGTGCCTTGAACTCCTTGAACGACTGGAAGCGGTAATTCTGCACGGCCGGTTTTACCACGCCCGCAATCTGGTGTTTCAGTTCGCCTTTCGTGCAGTCCACCGCGGTCATCGGCCGGGAAATCCGGTATTCCTCCCCACGTGACTGCAGCAGGCCGTATTTCCTTTCCAGCTCCCGGCAGATGTCCGTCGAGCGTTCCCATTCCTTATAATCCCTCAGTTTTCTTCCCTGTTCATCAATACGCAGGGAGACGATGTGGATGTGAGCACGCGCGTTGTCGTCATGGCGGAAGATAACGTAAGGCTGGTCGCCATATCCGAGCCTGTCCATGTATTCCCGCCCGATGGCTTCCAACTGTTCGTCGGAGAGCACGTCATCGGGATGGGGATTGAGCGAGAGATGGATCACCGGCTTTTCCGTCCGGCGGTTCACGGCAAGGTAAGGTTCGAAGCTGCGCATGCATTCGGCGATGCCGACCTTTCCATCCGGTGTCTCCATCACGCGGTTTCATGCCAGTGTCCGCGCTTTCCCTTTCTCCACTTTTTCCTGATTGTAATACAGCGCCCCGTAGATGGCGGCACCGGATGTTATCTTTGCAACCATTGTTCGAACTCTTTGGTAAGACGGATGATTTCCTTGTTTAACGATACGAGCTCCACGGTCAGCTGTTCCAGCTTGTAAAGCAGGGCGAGGGCTTTCTTTTCGGTCAGTTCCCCGCTGTGGACCGCCTTGACAACCTGGTTGTAGTTCACCCCGACGCGGCGGTACTCGCTCTGCAGGTTGGTGAGCTTGACGTAGTAGTCCGTGGCCACCTTGTCGATTTTCACCACTTTCATCGGCTTGTCGAAAATGGCCGACAGGATGAACTGCGACTTGGTTACGGCACCGGAATTCTCATAAAGCCGCTCGAACTCGATGTTCTGGAACTCGTTCAGACGGAATCCGTAGTAAAAGGAATGGAGCTCAGAGGATTCCTTCGGACTGCGGCCGCCTCTTCATGTCCGGGAGGCAGCCGCTCTCTCTTTCTTGTACGCCTGTTTGATCTTAGCCATATTATTGATGTTTTTACCGGGGGCAAAGTAAATGATAATTCGGGTTCCTACCTAATTTCGGAAGGTGACTATTCGTGACAGGGGATGACTATTCATGACAGGGGGATTTTCCGCTCTGTCATCCGTTCCCGATCCCGCAGTTTATGATGTTCTTTTCAAAGGCTTCCCGGAGTTTTGGGAGCAGTACCGAGAGGCTTTTCTTGCGTCTGGCAAGGTCCGCACGCAAATCGTAGGGCTTGGGGATTCGGATATGCAGGAACTCCTCGAATGCCGTCACCAGGGAGGCGAATGACTGGCGGTTGCCGTTGCCGTCCGTTATCACTCCCATGTAGTACAGTGAGGCGATCAGTTCCATCAGGTTCACCAGGGAACCTTTCCAACGAAGGGAGAACGGGGCTGTCTGTCCCTTGCCGGTATCGGCAGGGGTATTGCGGCATTCGGGATACCGTAGCGCGAAATGTAACAGTTCTATCTCCGTCTTGACAAGGCCGGACGCCCTCATCAGATAGATATGCGTCTGGCTGTCAGCCCTGCTCCCGGCCATATTCATATAGGTGTCCAGCTCCGTCTCCATGTGGCGTAGGCAGCGCAGCCTCTCAGGTATGGGAAGTCTGCTTTCCGCCAGGGATGCCAGATGGTCTGAAAATTCATCGTAAGCGGATGACAATACGTTTTCCATAACATTTTTTCTTTCCAGGACGGCTTCCTGAAGATGGTTCAGCAGGCGGTGTGTTGTTGATGTTTTCATGTACTCAAACTTTAGTTTAACAATTCATGCCTTACGGCAGAATACTAAAGGCGAATATGGTACCATCCGGTGTCTGTCTATTGCACTTTCTTGTTAATAGTCAGATATTCAGTGAAATAAAATTATCCGTTAAAAACAGGTACAAAAGAAGAAACGTACACCGCTTTACTATAACTGTAAGGCGGATGTACATTTTCTGTAAACCATGTCCGACCGCTTGTATGACGCTCTCATTCCGCTGTGGTTCCGGGAAGAGACTCACGGAGCTGGTCCGTATTGTACAACGGTTTGCTCATGGAACATGGCCGTCCGTTTGGAGAGAGCCTTCTGAAAAATACCCGGCCTGTACTTGGATTTGGCAGGTATATGAGGACAAACGGTCTTCCGCCGGTCAAGAGCCGGAAGTACCCGTCGGTCCCCCAGCGGCTGTACGAAATGGACTTTCCGGTAATCCGGCGAAGTTCCGCCACAAGAGGGACGAGTAGTTGCATTTCTATAATTCCGGATATGTCCTCCTTTACGGGACGAAAACCGGGTGTGGTGGGAAATCCCATCCGCTGCATCCGTTGCCGGCGTTCAAGATCGCAGACCTTGAACATGACTCCGGAACACAAGGGTTGTATGTTCATGATCATTCCATATTAAAGGTTCATTGTCGGTATCTGCCGCAAACATATCCACAAACGGTTTTGGATGCAAGCGACAGCCGGAATAAATGATACTTTTCCAGCCGGGGGATCTGATTTCACTACCCCCTTTGGGAAGAATGCCGGCCCGCTCATATAATCCGGTATTTTCTTAGTTTCTCGTACAGGGAGGTCCGGCTGATGCCGAGCATCCTGGCCGCACGGGCACGGTTGCCCTCCGCCTCTTCAAGGGTCCTGAGAAGCAGCTGTTTTTCCTTTTCCTCCGGAATGGGGGCGGTTTCCTCCCGTCCGACGGCGAGGTCCAAATTCAGTTCCTCCGGTGAGATCCATCCGTCGGCAGAGAGCAGGACGGCACGTTGGATGCAGTTTCTCAGCTCGCGTATGTTACCGGGCCAGGGATATTTCTGCAATGAGGCCGCGGCCAGGCTGTTGAACCCGCGTACGGGCTTACGGTGCTTTTCTGAAAAATGCTTCACGAAGAACTCCGCCAGCGGAAGGATGTCCTCCCCGCATTCCGAGAGAGGGGGGACATTGATGGTGAACTCGTTCAGGCGGTGGAACAGGTCCTCCCGGAAACGTCCTTCGGATATCGCCCTCTCCAGGTTCTCGTTCGTGGCGGCCACCAGACAGACGTCAAAGGTGTATTCCCGGGTGGAGCCGACGGGCTTGTAGCGTCTTTCCTGCAGGGCACGCAGCAGGAGCATCTGTGTCTCGGGGGAAAGGTTGCCGATCTCGTCAAGGAACAGCGTGCCCCCGTCAGCCACTTGAAACAGCCCGTACCTGTCACCGTAGGCACCGGTGAACGTCCCCTTGCGGTGTCCGAAAAATTCGGATTTGGCAAGGTCACCCGTGATGGTCCCGCAGTCCACCGGGACGAAGGGCTTGTCCCTACGGTGGCTTTGTTCATGCAGCTCGCGGGCGATATGCTCCTTCCCCGTACCGGAGGCTCCCCGAATGAGCACGGAAATGTCGGAACGTGCCACCAGCCCCACTAGCTGGTACATTTCCCGCGCTTTGGCACTCTCCCCGCGATAGAATTCGTTCCCGTCATGTCGGGGACGGCTGAATATCTTCCCGATGGCTTCCAGCAGCCTGTCCGGCTGGACAGGCTTGCACAGGTAATTGACCGCCCCCAGCTGCATGGCTTCCACCGCGTTCTCCACCTGCCCGTAGTTGGTCATGATAAGGAACGGGGTGGCGTAGAACCTCTCGTTCATCCATTCCAGCAGGGAGGTGCTGTTCCCGTCCGGCAGGCGGAGGTCTGCAAGGACAAGGTCGAACTCCCTTGCGGAAAGGGCCTTGCGGGCAGCCGACAGCGTCGCGGCATGTTCGGTCGCCATCCCTTTCTTCTTCAGCCAGTTGCCGATGCTGCGGCTGAAAATCACGTCATCTTCCAAAATCAGTATCGTTTTCATTCCTTTCCCTCTTTCTGCATCAGTTCCGCATAGGATATCAGTTCCCTGACGGCACCGATTATTTTTTCTATTTTCACATATTCCTCTTCCTCCCATTGGCCCGCGTCGGATTTGACCAGCACCCACAGGTCCGCTACCGGATAGTTCAGACGCACCGTCTCCCACAGTGGCAGGCTCCTGTGGAGGATGGAAATGATTTCCCGGCTGTCCTTTTCTTTCACGGCGGCCGACAGCCTTTCGATGTCCTTGCGGCTTTCACTGACAAACAGCCCCAGCATTTCCTGCCGGTTGTCCTCTCCGGCAAGCAGGAGGGAGAAGTCCGGCCTCCACTCTTTCCCGTTCCCTTTTATGACCCGCATGATGGCGGTCACCAGCCCTTCCGCGGAGAAAGGCTTATGGATACATCCGGCGAAACCTGCGAAGAGGTATTCCTCTTCCCTGTCGGAATGTGCCGTGACGGCTATGGCCGGAATCTCCCTTGCCCGGGGGATGTTTGAGCCCCTCAGCAGTTCAAGGATCGAGAAGCCGTCCGCACCGGGCATCTGTATGTCGGTCAGCAGAAGGTCGTACTCCTGACTTTTCAGGCAGTCCATCAGTTCCCGGACATCCGTGCAGCAGTCACAGTGAATCCGGCTGCGGGAGAGCATCTCCCGGGTGATCCCCTGCTGGATACGGTCGTCATCCATGACCAGCACACGGGTGCCACCGAGCAATTCACAGGCCGGAAACACCTTCTCTTCCAGAGGGGCGGACTGTCCGGCCGGTGGTACGGGAAGGAAAACGGAGAAGCGGCTGCCTTCACCGGGAGCGCTCTTTACCTCTACACGGCCCCGCATTTCAGACACGAGCCGGGCCGTGATCGCCAGCCCCAGTCCGAACCCTGGAATATTACGCGCGTTGTCCAGCCTTTCAAACGCCCCGAATATCCGTTCTTTCTCCTCAGCGCTTATTCCCACGCCGGTATCCCGGACAGAGATGCTAAGTTCCCCATACAAGTATTCCGCCTCAAGGCGCACCTCCCCGTGGGGTGTGAACTTCAGGGCATTGGACAGCAGGTTGCCGGCTATCTGCCGGATATGCGAGCTGTCACAGCAGACGACGGCATCCAGGCCGGAGAAAGATACGGTGAACGCCAGGTCCTTCTGTCTGGCGATAAGTCGATGACTGTCCGCTATTTCCTCGAACAGGGCTTTTAGGCTAAAGAGCGTGTCATTGGAGCGAACTTCGCCTTCATCCATCCGGTGGTATTCCATCAGCGTGTTTACCAGGCCGAGCATGTAATCGGCCGAGTGCAGGATGTTGTCCAGATAGCCACTCCTGCGGCTGACGTCGCTTTCCGAGGGTAACAGTTCCGCGCAGCCTTTGACGGCCGCCAGCGGGGCGCGCAGGTCGTGAGCAACCGAGGCCATCAGCTCCTTGCGTGAGCGGAGCAGTTCCCTGTTCCGCCTGTCGGACTGTTCAAGCTCCCTCTCGTATTGGAGACGGCGGTTCAGGTCCCGGTGGATGACGGTATACAGCATGATCGCCAGAAGGGAGACGGACAGGGCAAGGCCGGCCACCATATGGTAGGAATTGTCCCGTTCAAGGACAAAGGCCCTGTAGCGTGCGGTAAAACGTTCGTTGTTTTTCCGCTCAAATTCGGAGACCATATTGTTCATCCGCCCGTTCAGCTCCACACTGCCGGCGTACAGGCTGTCCATCTGTACCAGCAGCCGGGCCCGCCTTTCAGCCTGTTCCCGGGTGACCCTTTCATTCAGGGAGCGGAGCATGCGTGTTGTCGTCCCGGTTGAAGAGGGAACGGACAGGGATTGCCGTTTACGTTCAGCCTCTTCCCTCTGTTGCAGGTAAGCGGATTTGTTTTCTTTTCTACGGAAGATATCCCGGAAACTCCTTTTCTTTTTGGGTACATCTCCCGCACCGGCTTCCGGAGAAGCCGTATTTTCCTTTTGCCGTGCAGCCTGTTTCCGGGCTGTCAAGACAATGGCAGGAATGCTTTCTTGTACAATGCCACCTATGTCCTGCAGTTCCTTGAAGGTATGTACCGCCTTGGATAAAAGAAGTTCCTTGTTCCAAAGAAGAAGGCACAACGAGTCGATATGGCTTTTTTGTAACGGGGTATGGACATATTCTTTCAGAAGTTGCAGGCTGTCGCAGACCCCGTGGCGTTTGCGGCTGTATTCCCCGAGGTCATCATCATCCCATGTGACGGCAATCTCGGCATGGGTGGAAAGGTCCAGCAGGTCGATGTAGATTCTTTCAGCCAGACGGTGTATCGCCACCAGCTCTTTCTCCTTCTTACGTAGCATGTGTCTTTGCATTTGTTCCTGACGGAACTGATAGACAATGAATGCGGACAACAGAACCAGGATGGCATAACCGAACGATATTTTTAACTTCAACCATATTATACCATTGTTCATGATTTTTATTTATAAATACATACTTCTATATAATATCCACAAATTACACAGATAAAATAACCAGCAAAAGCATAAAATATTTGATATTGGCGTTCCAACATTTTAAGTTAAGAAGAATAACGTTCGCAGCTTGTTTTTATATTTCGTCTGCATTTATAAGGTACGCATTTTCTACTTCATTGCATGCTGATATTCATTCAGCGAGGGACAGGCTTGCAGGATCATCCTGTCCTGTTCTCTCAGCTTCGCCCTGACACTCGGGATATGGTGTCTTGCCATCCGCGTGAGGATGCCGGGCAGGTCACCGTCCACGATGGGCAGGCGGGCGGAGAGGCACGCCGCCAGCATGTCGGATATGAAGCCGTGCACGGGGTCGCCTTTCTTGGAGCTTTCCCATCTGCGCGAATCCACATACGTGCCGTCCTGCTTGGAAAGCAGGGTGTGACACAAGTACTCGGAGAGAAGGTCGTCATCCACGCGGTCGAGCCGGCTGATGAGCTGGCCGGGAAGGCTTATGCATCTGCGGTAATTTTCACGGGTAATCACACGTATGGGGCGGTTGTCTATCTCCTTGCGTACCGACCTTAGAAGTTCGTCACCTTCCTTTCCCTCTTCGGGAAGGAACACCCATACCGGCGAGCCTGCCGTGAGGAATCCTGTCGGGCAGGGGCAGTCCTCATACCACCTCATGATTTCCGCGAACCTGCGTATAAGGTAGTCACTCACTGCATTTTCGTAAAATATGCGGCCCGTATCGGGGGAAAACGTTTTCATCATGATTCCCGCAGTTACCGCAAAGCCGCAGCGCACGAGGGCGGAAGCCGCCCTACACGGCAAAAGTATGAATTTGTTCAATTTTAATGTTGCCATATTATTCTTGTTTTTGAATTTATTCTGTTCATATAAAAAACGGAAGCTTCGGACTGTCACAGGTGGAAGCTTCCATTTTAATTTCATTCACTTGTACCGCATCCGCCGATGCGAAGTGAACTAACTTCGAAAAAATATCTCCATGGCATGCCTGCCGGGGTAAAGCTGGCAGGCTGCCATGCTAAAGTACAAGCTCCGGGCTTTCACAAGTGCGGGCCTTGTTTTCCCATGTAAAAAAGTGGTTTCCCACTTAATAAATCCAATCCCTTTTGGGATTGAACTTTCCTAAAAATCAAAAAACTGTGTCCTACGGGCATTGCTGCCCTTCGGCGGACATCTGGCGACCTTTCACAAGGACGCATTCCGTTTTCTTCATCGTAACTCTTCGTATATATGTCTGAATTGCACTTTTTCCTTTTTTACTTCCACGCTTTCCCTTTTTCCGCCCAATAGAGGAATGTGATGAAAGGAAGCGGTGGACTGCATCTCGTTTAATCATAAAGAAGGCCCCAGGATGCCCGAACACAACTTAAACAGACAGCAGCCCACGCTTGTAGCTGTATAGGAGCCAGCCCTGTTCCTTTAGCAGAACCAGCTCCGGTCGATGGCCGGCAGCTTCTTTTTCCAATACCACTTGCGCCAAGCGAAGCGTTTGCGCACCACGAAGTAGCTTACTTCCTCGCTTTCCTTTTCTGCCTCATAGTCAAATGCTGAATGGCCGACAGCCAACTGTTCCGCCCAATAGAGGATGTAATATATGAACAGTGGCAGGACGGCAAGTCCCCAGCACACCTGCCAGCCCAGAAGCAGGGACGGCAGTAGTGACGCAAGGAAGTATTCTGTATACTGGCGGCGGTGGATACGCATCTCCATCTCCTCCCAGATGCCTTTCTCACCGTAAGGGAGGGCGGTCAGGGTAATGATCGGGAGGGTCACGTAATCGTAGGGGTTCAGCCGGCCTTGGAGCAGACGGGCGATTTTGCTGTCATATATGATCATAGCGTCGGGTTTTAATCGTTCTTGAAATTTACCAGTCCCTTTCGGCACGGATGAACGTGCCTTGGTAGTTGTAGTACAGTTCCCATCCGGGGATGTCTATCTCGTATCCGCCCGGTTGTTTCTCCACCTTGTAGGGGATGGATTCGGGGTAACGGGTGGCGATGTCCGTCGCGATGGCTTCGGGCAAAATACCCTCCGGCAGCGCGGAGAACTTGCAATCCACGCTCGTCCAGTCGCCTTGCTTATCAAAGTCCAGCTCCGTGCCATCTGAGAACCATGTTTCGTACTCGGTTGTGCCGTCGTCCTTGTCACGCACGATGCGGGTGCATTCCGCATTCGGGAAGTACTGCGCGATGAACTGCCGTGCCTTTTGGGGCAGCGCGTCGTAGCCGATTTCCTTTTCGCTGTCCTTGTCGCAGGATGCTGCTGCCAATACTACGAACAACAGCAACCCAGTCTTGATAAGTAACTGTCTCATGCCTTTTAAGTTTATTAGTTTTTTAGTTTCAGTTTCAGACGCTTGTCATCCACCGCCACGCAGTGGTCGGCAAGGCCGTACTCTTCGAACTGTTCGGTGGTCACTTTCAGGTGCGTCACCTGCGTACCGTCCAGCTCCGCCTTGTCCGTCAGCGTGCGGAGTTCGGGGTTGATACGCATGGCGTTCTCTGCCGACTTGCCGTAGGCGTTCCAAGTCTCGTCCGTTCCGTTCCAATAGAGGTGGACGGAGTTCCTGTTTTCTTTTTCTGTCTCCAATAGCTTCGTTGTTTCCATATATGTATTTAGTTTTATTGAAATAAAGGGTAACTTGCCGGTCTTTCACAAGGGCGGAAAGTTGTTAGGGTTATTATACATAATCCCTCCCGCTGTGCTGGGGAGAGTCTTGATGTAATTAAAGTGTATATATAATCTTGTTGGTTATTAAAGCGATTTGCCACTATTCGTTAACCGATGTTCCGGGAATGGGAGTGCCGTCTGTAGGGCGTGCGTTCAATCCGCAATGGGAGTCAGTGTATACTACCGGAATCCATACTGTAAGAGGTCCCGGATAGTTTTGCCAAGATGACCATCTCCAGTTACGATCCTTTACGCCAATGGTGATGAATCGGCCGCCATTATAGACATCATTGTAATTGGGATTTTCAGGATCAGTAATGCTGTTTGCCTGATTGCATGCAATGTATGACCATTCCCCAGACGTACTATTGCGGTAGATGCTTCCATTATTCCATCCGTTCCTCTGTCTGGCACTACAGAATATCATATATAGGGCGTTCCCCATTATATTTGCATCACCGTTGTCCCTCATTATAGACCATCTGTGCAAGCCAAACATCGGGTGTTTCTGATGCACTTCATAATAATCCCGGACTATTGGAAGTGCACCATGATTCCAATTATTACCTTTTCCGTGGTATTGGTTATATCCTATTGCAAAATTATTTCCCCACGTGAACCTATCACTCATCAATCCGTCAGGTCCGCAATCGTACCACTCGTCCATGCCGTCGTTCTTCACCTGCACGTTTACCTTGCGTGTGCCGTTATTGGCCGTATTGTTTTGCTGGTTGTCCCAACGCTTCTTCACGTAAGGAGTGGCGGACACAGCCATAGATGTAGTTTTGTTTACGACAATAGACACCGGTTCGCCATAAGTAAGATCACGTCCCTGATCGTTGATCAGCTCATCAGATACATCGGAGGAGATTACCACTCTGGCTTTCAGGTTTGTTACATCCTCCTTGAAATGTCCGCCGTTCAGCACGATGTTCCATTTCTCCGATTCGCGGGAAATATTTCGTTCGCAGCCCTTGAAGCCGAAATCGGCGGTAAAGGCTTTCTGCTCCACGCAGTACATCACATTTTGGTCAAAGTCCTCTTTGGTGGCAAGCAACGAGGCGAAGCGGTTCGCCGACGGGATGCTCAACGTCTGCAGGTAAATGTCGCCCTTTGAGGAGTTGTCATAAATGACCTGCGAATAATTGTCCTTCGAGTACGTAGGAGACGAGGTCATGGCTATCCAGTCCGATTCCGATGCGTTCTGCAAGCCGATGATGTCATTTTCCAAGTGCTGGCTGGTCGTCTCGGGCAGGGAATAGAGCCAATAGGCATCCCCTTCGGTGGGTGTCTGGCGGGACATAAGAATCCGTTTTTTCTTGCCAGCGAAAGAAATATCCATGCTTACATAATTCCCCATGTCCTTGGGCCAAGTGACCTTCACGGGGAGGTTGGACGCTCCGCTTGCAAAAGTGGTGGGTGTAACGGTTACTCCAACCGGGGCTAAGATTTCACCCGTAGTCCCGGCAGTAGTTGCGGACGCACTCAAGAAGAAAGCCACCTGATCCGTCAGGGTTTCATCCGTAAAGGCAACGAACTTGTCGTTGGTGGTAACCAGCGACACAAAATTGTTCGAGATGTGGTAGGTATAGGTCTTGCCCATTTCCCATTTCGTGCCTCCAATGGATGCGCCCACCGTAAAGTCGGCAGTTCCGTCATTCAGCACCACCTCGATCTTCGCGTCGTCGGACAATGTCTGCGGCATCATGAAGAGGGTCTCGCCTTTGCCATCCTCCGTAATGGCTCCACCGTTTCCTGCCACCACTTTGTTTAAACGCAGGGTAAAGGCTTGCGTGTCATCAGTCAATGTCCATGCGTCCGTTCCTAACGTGTAAGTACCTTTGTAGCGCACGCCATCCAGCTTGATGGACTTCACCACGCAGTTGGGCAGGTCATCCCCTGCCACGAACTTCACCGCCGAGAGGGCGTGGTTGAACGTCAGGTCGGTGGTGGCGAAACCGTCTGCCAGCGTCGGATTATCCTTTCCGATGACCTTGGCACTCATCACGTCCTGTTGCTTCTTCACGTCGCCGGGCACGGTATAGGTCATCACGGGCGCGCCGGGCACGGTATTGCCGGTGAGTGTCATGCCGTCCGCCGCACTGGGGAACCATGCGTAGAAGCTCAACTGCTTCTTGCCGGGCCAATAGTATGTCCCCGTGGGATACCAACGGCCTTCGTCCTTGTTTAAGGTGACCGTCTCGTTGTACATGAAGTCGGGCGTGCCGGTGGCATCGGTATAGGCCGATAAGGCAAAGGTCTCCATATCCGTCTTGTTGGTCTCGGAGATTTGCGTGCCGCGCGTTATCGGACGGTTGTCGCCGGGAAATCCGTCCGTCACTTCTGCGGTAAGGTAGACGGTCTTCCCGTTCACCTTGCCTTCCATCTCAACGGGTTCCAGCTCGTACGTATTCTCCCCTAAACCGGAAGCCGCACGGGTGCCGGCTGTCGGTTTCCATGCGTTCGTGCCTCCCATGCTTACGGCGAAGCTCAAACGCTGGTCTCCCTTTCCCGGGTGAGTGCCGTTCTCCATCTCGTTGGTACAGGCGGAGAATACCGCCAGCGCGATGAGCGAAAGGCTCATTAGTTTATTCCTGTAGTTCATATCTTGTCTTTTTTATTGTTCAAACTGTTATTGATCTTGCCTTGCCTGTTTCTCAATTTGAGACCTTTTCGATGGAGTAGTAGCCGAACTTGTTATTCTTGATGGTGTAGTAACCGGGATAGCGGAAAGTAGAACTACTATAGTCATACGCTTGGTCATATCCCCAGTTACCCATGGCAGTGCTTTGCCAAACAGACAAATCCGTACCCATGTCGTCTACGTGAGTCTTCACATTATAGTTGTCTTTGGTCACCGTCCATGTGCTACCTACCGGATAGTAAGTTCCACCCCAAGTCATGAAGTTCTTTTCATCGAAAGTTGAACCGCCATAGTTCTCCAAGGTGATTCTGGAAAGGTTCACCACGATGGTCGAACCGTCAGCTTTGGCTCTGCGGATACCGAAGTAAGTGAAGACGGCCGGATCGCCATCATAAGAAGTTCCTCCAGTTCTTGTCGCTACCAGTTCGCGGCTATATGTCACATCGGCACCTACCACCTTGGCTATGGCCGTGGCAAAGTCGGCATTATCGGGCAAGGTGGGCGTATCGGTGGTCATCAAGTCGTGGCAACTCATAGACCCTTGGGACAGTTTGTACCAGATGTCACTTCCTGTCGGATATTCCACCATCAGACTGGAAGTCAGCGTCACCTCTTTCTCTACCGTCTTTCCCGGTTTGGAAGGGAACGTAAACGTGAGCTTCACCTTGCCCTTGCGCGTCTCAGTGTCGGTCGGTTGGATGGTTTCAAGGGTGAGTTTCGCGTTTTCATTATCGAAACTGTCCGACTGCACTCCGCTGGTGCTACCTTTCAGCGTCGGCTTGCACAAGGCCGGTGCGGCGCTGCCGGTGATGCCGTTCGGGTCGCTCAGTGTACACTCCCAGTCACAGTTGCTCTTCACATAAATCACAGCGTCGGCACCCGAAGCCACGAAGACATCCTTGTTCAATTCCAACTCGACATTCTGGTCGAGCGAGATATTATATGTAACCGTTGTTGTCAGATTCCAAACTGACAAGCCATAAGCATTGGCAAGATCCTTCAGTTTGGCACCGATGGTCTGCTCCACGCCATTCATCTCCAACGTCACTTCCAAACGGGCTTCGCTGTCATCTCCAAATGTCTGCGGCATCATGAAGAAAGTCTCGCCCTTTCCCGTGAGTTCGGTCTCGGTATTCTCGGCTACCTCCTTTCCATTGGGAAAGTCCAAGGTGAAGTCTCTGGTGTCAGCATCCGGATCCCAAGGTAATATACCGCTGCCATGTGCTTGCCAGTTATGATAGCCTTTGTATTTCACTCCTTTCAGGGAGATGGACTTGACGGTGCAGGCAGGGATGTTGTTGCTCGTCTTGAACTTCACCGCCGTAAGCATGTGCCTGAAAAAAATCGGCACGCTCGATGTCTCGCTCACTTCATAGCTGTTGGCCATCATAAAGTCCTCTTGGTCGGCTACCTGTTCGGGTATCTCATAAAACAGTTTCGTGTCTTTGACGTTGCTATCTTTCGGAATGGTCAGGTTCTTCGAGTTGTAAGGATACCAAGCGAAAAAAGTCAGTTTTTTGCCGGTAGGCCAGTAGTATGGTGTCCCGGTAGTCCATGTGGAAGAGGCGTTGTCCTTCGCCACCTTCACATTGTACATCACATCCAATGTCTCGGGTTCAAAAGCGTTAGCATCTAAAACAGTGGCCGACACGCTAAATTCATCCACCTGTGCGACCCCCGTCACCTGCGTGCCCCGTGTCAAGGGTTGGTCATCGCCCGGGAAACCGTCGGAGACTTCGGCGGTGAGGTAGACGGTTTTTCCGTCCAGCTTGCCCTGCATCTCCACGGAATTGGTCTTGTATGATTCAGCGGCACCCGAGAGGCTGCCGTCCGCCCGTGTCCGGGCATCGGGGGATTCCGTGCCCACGGCAAAGGTGATGCGGTGGTCGCCCGTGCCCGAGTCACGGCCTCCGTTCTCCACCTCGTCCGTACAGGCAGAGAACATCGCCAATAGGATGAGCGAGAGACTCATCAGTTTGTTCTTGTAGTTCATATCTGTCATTCGTTTTTTATTCGTAATTCATTTTCTGTCTTACAGGTTCACGTCCTGATGGCGAATCACCCAGTTATTTACCGTAACCGTGAAGCGGATGGGCTGTCCCAGCACCGGTTCACCGGGATCGGGGCTGTCCGGGGGCATTACCCCAGCACCGCCCGTCAAGTCGAGCGTGTAGACAAACTTGTCGCCCGATTGCCAATGGTTCTTCTTGCTCTCTGCATGGCCTCCGATGGGCACCGCCGTCCAGCCGTATTCGCCCTCGGTGGAGGGATATACCTGTTTGCCCACACTGGTGGTTATCTTCAACAGCAGGGCGACATAGGCACCGTTCTTTGTGTTTTCCTTGTCGTCTTTCGCGTCCCATGCCGTGAGCCGTTGCGGAAGGAGCATCGCCGTGCCGCCATTGCCCATGAGCGATGTGGCATCCGCCGTAAGGCGTACAGGCTCTTTTAAGTCCTCCGTGGTATAGGAAGCGTAGCTGCCCTCTTTCAGCGTCCAGCTGCCGTCGGTATTTACCGCTGAAGGGAACGTATAGTCGCCTGTGGAGCGGACGGAACCGATGCGCACCGCCTTCACGTCGTAGCGGTAGGTATTGTTCGAACTCTTGGCGCGCACCTCCACCTGCGTGAGCACGTGGCGCAGCTCTATCTCCGTCTTGGCGGCATTGTTCCTGCTGCCCGAGGCGTAACCTGCCAGCAGGTCTTTTTGTCCGGCGATGTCCGCTGCCGGACTGAAGCCGGTCACTTTCAGCTCGCCGGGCTTTTCACCCTCGTAGGTGCCACCCCAAGCCGTGGCTTCGGGACAGGCCGCCACGAAGCGTAGCTCACTGCCGTCCTCCGGCCAATATTTCACGGGGTCGGACGTCCAGTCGTTCTCCGTGCCGTTCTCGTGCGTGAACAGCAGGTTCCGGAACCCGTACTTCTCCTCGTTGCCGGCCGTGGCGAACGCCGACACGCTGAAACCGGCAGCTTTCAGCCCGGCAAGGTCGGCAGGGAGGGCGCGGGTGTTCATGCCCACCGTCGTGCGGAAACGGATGCCTTTCCCCGAAGCTACCTGCACCGTGTCGTCGTTGGAGCACGAGGCAAGGATCAAGGCCGCTGCCGCCAATACATGAATCGCTTTATTTGCCATAGTTATTCTTTATTTTAAATTGTCTATTCAGTGTGACCGGAAAAGGACATTCAACCTCGCCCGGCCTAAGGGTGCGCTTCCTGCCTTGACCGTGTGTGCGGACAGCCACCGGGCGGAAGTGCGGTTTGGTTATTGATTTTTGATTATACGAATGTCGGATTACATGCCGATGTTGTTCTCTTGGGGATTCCAAGGAGTAACAGTAACGGTGAACTTGATCGGGTCACCCAAGATCTTGTCTCCCTTGTCCGGGTCTTTTCCGTCCGGTTGCGGCTTAACATCCGGTCCCGGAGTTACAGGGTCAACACGTCCCGCACCGTTGGTGAAGTCCAAAGTATAGACATACTTGTTGCCCTTTTCCCAAGTGAATGAAGCGGGAACGGCAGCCCAACCGTAAGTGTCAGCACCTTCAGCAGGGAAAACGTTACTGTTATCAGCCGTCTTAGTGATTCTCAACAGTACGGAGATGTATGTACCCTTGTTGGCATTTTGCTTGTCGTTTTCAACATCCCAAGCCGTGGTAGCTCCCTGCGGGATCAGCATGGCATTGTCACTGTAGTTAACGCCATTATCCTGCTTTTGTTCCATGATGCTTTGGGCAGTACCATTCAAAGTTACCGGAGTAGTATACTCCACAGTGTAAATCTGGTCGTTTGTAGCGTTGTTGCTCCACGTACCATTTACGACATTGAAGTCGGCCTCTCCGTCAAGATTTGAGATACGGATACCTTTCACCTGGTATGTGTAGACCGTATTGTCGCTCTTTGCAGAGATTTGGATCTGGGAAAGGGCGTGTTCCAATGTCAACTGAACACCGTTCGTTTCATTGGCAGCCTTGGTTCCGATCACGCCTGTAACATATACCATGTCTTTTTGGTCAGCTACTGTACCTTCAATCTTCACGCCACCCACGTTGATGTTATTCTTGTCCGTGATGTTTTTCGTTCCAGTCCAGTTGTCGGAGAAAGCGGTGAAGCTCAATACTTCACTTTCGTCTTTCGGCCAGAATTTTGAATCGGCAGAATTAAATACACCACCATTCTTTACATAATCAACTTCAGTATCAAAACCGTCGTACTTGTCTCCATTCTTATCCCAAAAGGCTGTAACCTTGATGGCATTCAGGTTGTCCGTTGTCACTTCGGAAGCACGTGTGTTCAGTCCGGTCACGGCACGGAAACTGATGCCTTTCTGCTGTGCCATTTCCACAGTCTCGTCATTGGAACATGATGCCAGCGCCAAAGCGGCCGCTGCGCACAAATAAATTGCTTTGTTCATAATTTTAGAAAAATTAAAATTTAAAAAATGAATAATTAAAAAAATATTTGATTGATAATCTTTTGTCTCACTTTACGCACTCATTTCAGGGGAGCGTCCTTCTTGTCGTCCGTCCAGCCGTCCACCGTGACATCGAACTTTTCCGGGTCTTTCAGATCCACGTTCTTGTCATCGGTGCCCCACTCACTGACCGTCACGCCGAAGCGTATCAGACCGCCCAAGACGGGTTGCGTCTTGGCAGGGTCTTTGCTTGCATCCCAGTCCGTGCCCGGATCTACAGGGTCAACACGTCCGGCACCGCCCGAGAAGTCGAGCGTATAGGTAAACTTCTTGCCATGTTGCTGTGCCCATTGATAGTTCACCGGTATGGCAACCCACGCATAGCCTCCAACCTTGTCGGGATAAACAGTCGCTCCCAACTTCATCTGGATATTTACCAAGACCGAGAAGAATGCTCCCTCTATTGTACTGGCCTGTGGTTGAGCATCGGCAGAAAGCGGAACTTCAAAAGAGCCCCCGCCTACGATCCATTGCAACGAAGTATACGGTATCACCATGGCGTTGCCAGCCGTGCCCATGATAGATTTGGCATCCGCCGTCAAGTCTATGGGAGTGTCGTAGGTAACTTCAAGGGTCTTATGCTTTATATTGCCCTTGCCATTAGCATTCCATTCTTCGTTTTTGAAGTCAAAGTCGCCATTACTTACTACATTGTTGAGACGGAATCCTTTCACCTTGTACACATAGTTGGGATTGGTATTCTTTGCATTGAGCTGAACTTGTACAAGCGCGTGCTTCATTTCCAATGGTACGCCCACTTTCCCGTTGGTGGCTTTCGTTCCTATCACGTTGCTGACATAGGTCATGTCTTCCTGCTTGGCAATATCATTATTGATAGTGACATTTTTCATCCATTGCTCCGTAGAACTGGTGAAATCACGGGTACCGCTCCAGTTGTCTGAAAGCACCGTGAAAGTCAATTCACCGGTTTCTGGCCAATAATAAGGTTTGGCAGAGTTAAAGAACCCTGTACCGTCCTTTTGGTATATGATATTATCAAGGTACAGATTTGTACCTTGATAGGCTGTCACACAGAGGGTATTCAAATTACTAACGTCAGCCACCACGCCACGGGTATTCGCACTCATCATGTTGCGAAAGCTGATAGCATTCTCCTGCGCTTGTTCCACGACCTCGTCGTTGGAGCATGAAGCCAGCATCATCGCAGCAGCCGCACATATATAAATAGATTTGTTCATATACTTGTATTTTTACTTTTCTGTTCCACTTGTTCTCTGCTTAGCTCATCGGCAAGCTGATGTGAACTTCCTCCCAGTCCTTTACGGTAGGCTGCAATCCTCCGCCGCCGGTGATGGGTTTCGGAAGCGGCAGCTTGTCGACCACGATGACGATGTGCGTCGGGTCCTGTGCCGGATCATGCAACTGGTCGGTCACGTCCGCCTCGAAATAATAGGTGCTGCCGTCCGACATCAGCGCATAGATCATCAGCTTGTGCGTACCGGTTTCTTTCGGACAATGGCCGAAGAAGCTCAAATTGCCCGACAACTGCGTCTTCTCCTCGTTGGCGTGTACCTCGAACGGGATGGTCACTTTCTCGGTTGTCAACTCGTCGATTCCTGCCAGCCAGCCGCCCGCCATACCCGTCACGGACGCGCTAAGTGCACTCACGTGACGCAGGTTCTCCACGTTTCTGACCTCCACCGTACAAGTGTTCACCCGTGGCTTCGGGGTCAGGACGATCCGCTTCACGCCGCTCGCAGGACCGATGTCCAACCGCTCGGCATGGTCGCTCCAGAGGGCCTCGGGTTCCATCACGCTGCGCTCCTCTTCCGCGCCCCGTGCCAGCGGGGCCGTCTCCGACCGGGTGGCCAGTGCGCCGCGAAGCGAACGGGTGTCTCCGGTGGTCACTTGAAACGTCTCCATGCGCTCCTTGTTTTGGATGCGGTGCGTCTCCTTGTCGCTGTTCACGCAGAGGGCGTCATACATACCCTCCGGGACGATGATGGTGCCGCCCTCGCGCTTGGTGAACTCGTAGCGCATAGGTTCGGAGCCGTCCTCCGGATAGAGGTAGAGGCTCATCGTGGCAGGGTGCGCGTCGGGGGCTTCCGTCCAGTCGAACACGACCTCCACGTTCGCCGAGTGCGGATGGTCGTAGCACAGGTCCTTGTGCTCGCAGGCCGCCAGCAGGGGAAGCAGCATCACCGCCAGACATCCTGCGATTGCCTTGCGCAATTCCTTGTATATCCGTATATGTGTCATTTCGTTCCTCCTTTCTTGCTATTCTCGTTGCCATGTCCCAGCAACCAGATGAGTGAGATTTCAGCCCGGGTCGGACCGAACCAATGGCGTCTCTTGGTCTCTTTGTACACGTAGCAGCCGTCCTCCGGCTCATATACCTTGTACTTACCACCGTCATACCCAACGCTGATACCGAAGTCGATGTTCAGCCGCTTGGCAACGGGAAGCGAGTAACCGTACTCCAGCCCGAAGCCGTAGCTGAAGTCGCTCAGGTAGCCCTTGCCGCCAGTCTCGAAGTCGAAGGTCAAACCTTGGGCGTATACGCCGAGGTGGTGTCCCTGTAGCGGTTTTTCGGAAGCCTTTCGTCCGAAGTACTTGCGGATGTCAAGCTCGCCGCCGTAGATGCGCCAGTAGCGGTGCTTCGAGTCCTTGCACCACCAAGCATACATCCAGTTGCCGCCGATGCTCCAGCCTTTCCCGAGGTAGAACTCCAATCCCACGTTCGGAACGAGGGCGGCATCGTAAAGCAGGTTCGTCTTCGCTGCCATGTAGAACGGTTTCTTTTCCGCCGTTACCTTGTCCGTGTTGTCCTGCGGCATCGTCTCGTCCTCCTTATTATATAAGGTGGCGGTGGATTCGGTCTCCGTAGCCGGGGTTTCTTCCGTGCCCTCGGCTGTCATATCGGTTGCCTGTCTCACTTCGGCTGGCGTATATTCGGGTTCGGGCTTCACGCGCTCGATGCGTTCCACCTCGCACACGACCAACGCTCCGCTGCGTAAGCTATCAAAGAGGTTCTCTTTCATATATTGCCATGCGCGTCCGCCGGCAAGGTTCATTAGCTGACGTTTGCGACCGTCCACCACCTTGCCCTCGCGTACCACCCACTCGGGTGTGTCACGGATGATGGCGATTGCCTTGTCGCGCCAAGGGGCATCGGTACGTCCGAGCTTTTCAGCCAATTCGCTCCAGCCCTCTCCTTGCGGCTGGAGTGTGAAGATGCTGTCGGGCAGCGAGAGGTTGTTCTTTAAATAATCGCGTAAATCCTCGCCGCGTTTCCGGGCGAGTTCCTTGTTGTACTTCGTGTTGCCATCGGGGGAGGCGGACGCCTGAATGAGGATACGCCTGAGCACTACAGCAGGGTCGGCTCCCAGAGAACGGATGCTGTCGCCCAGTGCCGCAAGGTGCCGGTCGTTGTCCATGTAGGGAAGCTCCAGCCGTGCGCTTGCCGTGCGGTAGTAGATCGTGGTGCGGAGGCTGTCCGACACGATAGCCGCTTGCGCCTTTCCGGCAAGCAGTGCCGCCAGCAACAGGGCAGGAATGATTTTTTTTCTCATATCGTATTTTTTAATTTATTAATTCTCATGTGTCATCGCCCGGTATTTTTCGGTCGATTTGTTATCTTATTGGTTTGCAAGGTTTTACCCCCCCCCACGAAAATTCTTCCGTTGCGGCGTGGTCTTCGAGCGAAACGCTTGACAGCCGCGACCGAAGCTCGTCGAGCATATCCCGGAACACTCCGCAGACCCGGCAGCTGTCCGTCTCGCACGAGCACTGGACGCAGGGGAGAACCGTACGACAGCAGTCCATGCGGAAGTTGCCTTCCAACGCACGCACCACTTCCAGCATCGTCACCTCCTCCGGTGCACGGCTGAGCATGAAGCCCGGTCTTGTTCCTCCGCATTGTGAGCGCAGGATGCCTGCCATCACCAACCGTCGCAACGCCGGCGAGAGGGCACGCACGTTTATGCGGTAACGCTCTGCGATTTCCGGGGCATTGAGCCAGACGTTGTTGTGCCAGCCCCATACAAGGTAGCGGCAGGCGATCAGCCCGTATCGTGTGGGGTTACTCAGCATGTCTCGCCCCTTCCGTTTGTCATTTGTTTCATCTTATCGTCTCCTTATACTTTCTTTCCAGTGCCTTTGCATTTGCGAACTGTACGGCAAATACAATAACTTGCTGTATTTGGATGAGAAAAAGAAACAGGATTCGTTTTCCTGCCCGTTTTTCGTTTTTCCATACATTCTGGCGATCCTTGACGAGTGTCTCTTTCTTAATGAGAAAGAGACATTACAGGAAATGGAATTGTATAATTCTGTGATACAGGCTGTTGAAAATGCGTTTCACATCGTATGGAGAGAATAGAGGAAAGGAAGGTAGGAAGAAATGTCGGGTAAAACAGAGAAAAAAACGGAAGAAAATTTGCAGCAAACCTGTGAAATATATACTTTTGCAACGAAATTTATTACGGTGTTCATGTGACACGAAAAGGATGTCTCTTTCTCATTAAGAAAGGGACATTTTTTGTTTTCGGGAGTTTGGGAAATGTGTGGCTGTGTGTTTCTGTTTTCCAAAGGTTGCGGTGGGACGGATTGGAATTTCCCGCTACGTTCGGACGGGATGCCCCTTTCCTTTCTTTTATGTCCGGGCTGCCGCAGCATCCGGTCGTACATGCCGTTCACGGCAGTGTCCACCTTACGGCTGCTGATACGGGAAAGATAAATCTGCGTAGTACGTATCGAACTGTGCCCCATACACTGGCTGATCAGCTCCACAGGCTGGCAGTCTTCCAACATCAACGTCGCCCACGTGTGCCGCAGCACGTAGGTGGTAAGCGGCACGGAGAGTCCCGTCTTTCTGCCAATCTTGCGCGTGGAACGGTTGATCCGCCGCAGGGCCGACTCCTCCGATAGTTCCTTTCCGGGACATCCTTTCCGCACCTCATGTAGGAAAGGGAAAACGAAAGGTGAATCTTCCCGATAATACCGTTTCATGATTTCTTCCAGTTCCGGCACTACCTCCACGTCGATGGGCACGCCGGTCTTGCTGCGCAGGTAACGGATGTGCCGGTCCGTCACCATACGGCGGGTCAGGTTGTATACATCCTTGAATACCATTCCACGGGCGTAAAGGATGAACAGCAATACGTCCAATGCCTCACGCCGGTTCTCCGGCAGTGTCTGCCGCAAGGCCGGAGAGAGCAGACGCTGAACCTCTTCTTTATGGAGCGCACGTTTGGCAGGAAAGCTGCCACCGGTGTGGTGTCCGCCGAAAGGCTTCCCGTCCGTTTTATTGTCTGAAAGTGCCAGTGCATGACCGTACAACGCACGGAACGTGCGAAGATAAAAGTCCACGGTCTGAGGCTTGTCGCCGTGGCGGCTTTCCAGCCATGTGGTGAATCTGTCCGTCCAACACCGGGTGATGTCTTCTACCGTCAGGCGTTCCCATCCATCCCCCACAAATTCCTTTACCTTATTTATACTACTGTGGTAGTTCTCCAACGTTTGCACGCTACGTTGTCCTTTCAATGCTTCCAGTGTCCGATCCAACAATGGAGAAAGTAACGTTTTCTTTTTCCTATCCATCATTATTCCTTGTTTTTAGTTTACTACTGTATTATAATGGTAAAGAAGGAAAAGGATTTTGGATAATTGGGATATTTAACATTTAACAGTATGGACATGCTGATAGCCGCATCCATGATTTTACACTCATGTGATGCAATTGGGAGGTGGCAAGTCATTTAAAGGAAATTAACGGTTTCCTATCAGGAAAGTAAAATCACGATCCTGACAGCAAAAGAACAAACTAATATATTTATTTGAATAACCGGTAATGACAAATCAGGCGACTTCGGAGCTTAGGAAGCGGACGGTTTAGCGGCTTAATTGCCGTTAAACCGTCCGGTTTTCGTTTAACGAAAACACAACTTGCTGTCCGCTGGAGCGGACCACGATTATCCAATAATCATTGTGTATCATTCCATTGTATGGCTATTCCCCTGTGGTTTGCGGGACATTTCCATTAGGTGTTTGCCGGCTGCTCTCCCCATAAAAGGATGGATATCTCTCCATAACCATGTGACTTACGCTCATAATTCGGGGATAAGGAGGCGCATCTACGGGAAATCAGCTCTTTCCATGCCCTATTCTCCATTAACGGATTACTACTTATACACTTCTACAAATGGAGAATGGGCATATAGCCATATACGACTTATGTTTTCTTTTCATTTTCTCCATTAACGGATTGCTACTTATACACTTCTGCAAATGGAGAATGGGCAGGTAGCCATGTACGACTTATGTTTTTTCTTCATTTTCTCCATTAATGGATTGCTACTTATACACTTCTGCAAATGGAGAACGGGCAGGCAGCCGTGTACGACTTATGTTTTTTTTCATCGTCTCCATTAACGGATTGCTATTTATACACTTCTGTAGAGTGATAATTTAAGAATCCGTATCAGGACAGATACGTGCTTCCACACCTGCCCATAAGGATTGAAAAGGACCGGTGGACAAGGAAACGGAATCCTGTCCGCTTTTCCACACTTCTCCGGGCAGCGAACCTCTGGCGTCACCTCCGTATAGGAAGAACCGTCCGAACGCAGCGGCATGTCCGTCCACCTGTCGTGTGTATCATGACAATAACCGACTTTGGATGACTATAAGTGACAGGCGGTTCTGTCCTGTACTCTTCTTCCTTTATTTTGTATTCCGATACAATACCAGTTGTGTAATTTAATAATTTAAGATTTTAAGATATGGATTCAGAAAAGGAAAAGAACCGGCTTTCCGATATCGTTCTCGAGAGGGTCGGACTCACGGGGAACTTTCTGTCAGAGCCCGTTTTCCCATCCACGGAACCAGCGATGGGGATGCCGGATAATGAAAGGCAGGCCCGGGCAGTGAAAGTGACAGATCCGGAAGAATACAAAAGGAAGTTTCTGGTTCCCGCTCCCAAGTCCGCAGAGTGGAAGACCGCATACATTGACGGGAGACTGCACCGCCGGATCGCCATGCTGGTCAGGGCCGCCGGTTGTGGCAGCATCTCCGGGTTTATCATCCGGCTGCTGGAACTCCATATGGAGGAACACAAGGAGGATATCGTCTCCCTGCTCGGTGAGGTCTACCGTCCCTGGAATGAAGACGGACAGCCGAAAGGAACGGTCCGCCGATAAATCACTGTAAAAGTTCAAGAAGGCATATCATGACAGGAAAGAGAGCAAAAGGCCGGACCGATCCCGGCGGGATGGATGCGGACCGCATCCGTGAGATAATGGGGGAAGCGCCTGCCTGTCCCCGAAAGGGACGTGGAACGTCCGGTAACGACATTATGCATCCCGCAAGGAGAAGCGGCCCCATACAGCCGTCCGTTTACAGGGAGGAATACCTGCATGGCATTGCGGGCATGCAGCGCCGGTCGCTGCATATTCCCGCCGCCCTGCACCGGAAACTGTCCATCCTGGCGGGAGCCTCGAGAAACGGGAAGGTCACGCTGGAGGGCTTCATCAACCACCTTGTCTCGCGGCATCTGGAAGAATACAGGGAAACGGCGGAGATGATTCTGAAAGAGTCCCTGCCCGGCCGGTCATAAAGGCCCGTCCCCATGAGGGGGGCTTCCCCTGTGGGAGCATTGTCTTTTGTTTCTGAAACAATAGTGTTTAACATTTAATGGAAAAGAAGTATGATGAAAAAAGAAAAAGAGTTGTTGGTTGCCGTCGCCAGCCAGAAGGGTGGCGTGGGAAAATCCGTCTTTACGGTACTGCTGGCCA
>OLSE01000657.1_pt1 | contig 38888 bp, 42 predicted proteins | sample 1673191 | NCBI WGS metagenome assembly OLSE01 (sample SAMEA3136764, study PRJEB25190) | human gut metagenome | biome: human gut; feature: human-associated habitat; material: faeces | place: Austria | collected 2013
CTCCATAGATACACGTTTATTTATTTCGTGTGTCCACTTTAGTGGGATCATATCAAACAACTGCCTTACTTTGTAATTTCCTGAATAGCGCGATCCCGCTGTACATCTGAAACTAATGTTTCTTCGTTATATTTTAATAATGCCTTCTGCTTTAGTGCCTGCCAGGTATCCGGATCACAATCGCCGGTTGGAGAAAGTCCGTTATCGGATTGAAACTGTTTTAATGCTTCACTGGATGCCGGACTGAAATATTCATCGGTTCGATCAACGGAATATCCCAGATACTTTAAAAACTGCTGTAGAGCGCTCGCATTGGCATGCACTGTATCTTTTGTGATGGTTTCCTCTTCTAAAGATGTCGTATAGCTGATCTTTGATACATCCTCCGGTTGTACTTCTATATCCGGCGTAAAGCCTTTTTCATGAATCGAATCGCCGTTAGGTGTCAGCCACTTGGCAATCGTATATTTGATGCTGGTTCCATCACTAAACGGAACGGTCGTCTGCTCGGTTCCTTTTCCATAGGAAGTAGTTCCAATCGTTACAACCTTATCCGCTAAGTTATCCCGCAAAGCGCCAATCAAAGCTTCACTGGCACTGGCTGTTGTATCATTTTGAAGAATAACGATCTGATCCATTGGTACATAGCCATAGTCATCATTCGTACTTTGGCTTGTTGTCGTGCCATCCTTTTGTTCCTCCTGAAAAATCACACTACCACCAGGCAATAAGGAACTGGCAATATCTACCGCAGCGCTCAAATAGCCGCCTGTGTTCCCTCTTAAATCTAAAACAACCTTCTTGATTCCGGCTTTCTGTAATCTTGCCATAGCTTTGGAGAAGTCTTCTCCGCTATGCTCGGAAAAGCTTGTCAAGATGATCTCGCCATAGCCTTGGTCTTCATGAAGCATACAAACAACAGTCTGATCATATTCTGTTGGTGTGATCTTTACCGTATTGGATTGACCATCACGTAAATAGACAACCTCGATACTTTTTCCTTCCTTGCTCTGAATGCGCTTGAGAATCTTTTGAGAGTCACTTTCTGCGCAGGAAAGTCCATCTACATCCGTAATGATATCTCCTTTTTTCAAACCGGCCTGCTCTGCCGGAGAATTCAAAAATACGTCTCGAGTCACAAATTGATCCTGATCGTTTAAAAAATAGGAAATACCTAATCCTACATTCGATCCTGCTAACGTATCAGAAAATGCTTTGGCGCTCTCTAAATCAAAGTATTGTGTATGCGGATCTTCTTCTAAGTCTGTCATACCTTCAATGGCTTTTTCCATGAGCTTTTGATCAAGATCTTCTACATCCTTTGAAAAATACCACTCGTTTGTCAACAAGGAATAAATCGCATCAAACTTTTCTTTTTCCGATGTATTTTCTTGTTTCGAGCTTCGATCAAAGATCAAAGGAACCGAAACACCCAAGCCAAAGAATAATAAACAAAGAACCACAATGACGATCGTCAGGGTGTATTCTTTTTTGGCTGCCTTTTTCATATTGTTCCCCCTTGTTTAACGTTTGGCTTTCAAGCTTTTACCAACTGCCAGCAAACTGGCAAGAATACCAATGACAAGCCCGCAGCCAAGCATCGCAAGTCCCAAAAGCCATCGTACCTGCGTTACGCTTACCAATGAGAAAACACTGGCAAACAATACGCCATCCATTTGTTCATATACGACCGGATATCCAAAAAAGATCAACAGAAACGGAATCAAAGCTCCAATCAGACCAATCAAAATTCCCTGGACTTCAAAGGGAATGCGAATAAAGGTATTGGTAGCACCGACTGTACGCATGATCTTGATTTCATCCTGTCGTGAATAAATCGTTGTACGTATCGTATTGTATATCAGATAAAGTGACAGAATCAACAATAAAACCGCCACACCATACCCAATCTTTCGAACCATATCCAATAAATCAACCAAACGCGTCACGCTGGAACCACCATAGGCAACCGAACTGACGCCATCGATTTTCTCAATACTGGCAGCTGTTTTTTCAATCACAGAGCTGTCTTTTACCTCCACAAAAAAGGCATGGGATAAAGGATTTTCTTCCCCTCTATATAAGCTAAAGGCTTCTCCTTTTTCCTGAATCATCAGTTCCAGCTCCTCATCTTTACTGGAAAATCGGACGGAGGCCACATTGGATAGCTTTTGAATCTCTTTTTCAACGGCATCGATTTGATCGTCGTCACTAACTTCAGAATCTAAAACCACATGTACGCTCATATCCTGTTCCACATTGGTGGCAAAGTGATCTACATGCAAACCGATCAATAAAAAACAACCGATCAATAATGTCGAAACTGCCATCGCGCTGATGGCAGACAAAGTTAAAAGAAGATGTTTTCGAATGCCGCGAAACGCATATTTCAGTTCGTACCAAAACAGATTCAACAAGCGTTTCATAAGCTGATATATCCACCCTTCTTAGAATCCTTCACAACATAACCTTGATCCAGTGTCACTGTCCTTTTTTTAAACTTTTCAACCAGTACGATATCATGAGTAACCATCAAAACCGTCGTTCCCAATTGATTGATCTTTTCCAGCAGGGCAATGATCTCCAGTGATTTTTCCGGGTCCAGATTCCCTGTTGGTTCATCAGCAATCAACAGTTTTGGGTTGTTCGCAATCGCTCTGCCGATCGTAACACGCTGCTGCTGCCCCCCGGAAAGCTCATTGGGATAGGCTCTGGCCTTGTTTTTAAGATCGACCAGCTCCAAAACCTCATCGACACGAGATCGAATTTCTTTTTTAGAAATACCCAATACCTCTAAGGCAAAGGCAATATTCTCCTGTACTGTCAAGGTAGGAAGAAGACGATAATCCTGAAATACACAGCCGATATTTCGACGATAATACGGAACCTTTCTGTGTTTTAAAGATCCCACATCGACTCCATCGACCAATACAAGACCAGAATCCGGCACCTCTTCACCATTCAAGATCTTAATGATCGTACTTTTTCCCGATCCGGTAGGACCAATGATATAGATGAATTCGCCATCTTCAATTGTCAAAGACACTCGATTTAACGCATGAACTCCATTGGGATATGATTTTGTGACATTTTTTAATTCAATCATAAACACGACTCCTTATCCAAAGAATTTCTCCGGTCTTTCCCTGCACGGCGTACTATATCCATTTTCACAGGCCGTCGCCGTCGAATTCCAACCGGTACCCCATGCGAAATCAGCGGATGAAGAGAAGCGAGATACCGCCTCTTCCAAACTCATATTTCCTAAATTATAGACTTCAATATGACAATGAGGGCCACTGGAGTTTCCTGAATTTCCCGTCAATGCGATAGCCTGTCCCTGACTGACGCTTTGTCCGGCACTAACCGCAAAGCCTTCGCGTGACAAATGTGCAAAGCTTACCGCATATGTTGTTCCATTAACCATACAGACCATCTCAACAGTATTTCCTCCACCATATGGATAACCTGTCCAGTTTCCCAGATAGCCTCCGTTGCTGGGAGCAGGATTGTTGGCATATAAAATAACTCCATCGGCCGGCGCTACGACCTGTGTTCCAATCGGTACCGCATAATCCATACCTAAATGCAATCCGCCACCCGGATATGCCCAGGTACCGGCTGACATACGACCACCGGTGATAGGTGAAACAAAGCCGGCTACATTGACCAGCGTTCCCGAATAGCTTACGGAAATCATATTGGAACGAATGGATTCAATATCGTTGAACGCCGCCCGCTTGGCCGCCTGCAACTGTGCCATTTGCTGCTCATACTGCTCAACAAGCTGATTATACGATTCTTCAAGCTCTTTAGCCTGCTGCTGTTGCGATTTTAACTGATCCTGCTGCGATTTGGTCTCTTCTTCTAAACGCACCTGTTCTGATTTTTGCAGATCCAGCTGTTCCTTTAATTCATTCAGCTGTTCAATCTGATGTTGATCATCTTCCGTAATTCTTTCAATACCGGAAAGACGACGAAGCATATCATTTAAGTCCTGCGAACCCATCACCAGATCGATCAACATATTCGTACCCGTGCTGGACTGCTCATTTTGCATTCTGGATTTGATCTGTTCATCCCAGGCATCAATTTCTTCCTGCTTCTCCTGAATCTTTTGTTCCAGAGCCTTGATCTCTTCTTCAATCTTCTGAATGGCACTTTCCTTTTCCTGGATCTGTCCTTCCAGCTGTTCCTGCAGTTCCTTTTGCGTTTTGGCCAGCTGCTCCATCTTATCTGTATCTTCTTCTAAAGAAGCGATATCTTTACTATATTGTTTGATATCTTCCTGCAGCTGATCATAGCGCTGCTGCTGATAATCCTGAAAAGCCTGGCATGCTTTCACACCATCTGCAGATGATTGCGGCTGCGAACAACGTGCGACCCACGCATCGGTATTTGAATAATCCTCCGCATGAACCGGCATCGCAAAAGCCAATGCACAAGCACCTGCGGATAAAAGACTGATTAGATTTCTTTTTTTCATCGTGTCCACCTCAAATACTTTCGACTTGCCAAATAACTACCGATCATCCCTACAAATACACCGATGGCCAGTAGTATGGCACTGATAATTAAAGTAAACGGAAATGGTTTGATCAAAACAAACATATCCGACATAAACATTCCACCAAAGGACTGATATAACGCAGTATATCCAAATACACATAATAAACAAGGACCTAAAGCACCGATAAAACCGTTTAACATTCCCTGCAGCATAAAAGGAAATGTAATGTACCAGTTAGCCGCTCCCACCTGTCGCATGATGCGAATTTCATCTTTTCGGACCTGAATGGTCATCTTGATCGTATTGCGAATCAGGAAAATGGACAAAAAGATCAATGCTACAATAAAGATCAATCCCCCATAACGAAGACTTGCGAATAAATGCACCATCGTATTAACGGCACCAGTTCCGTAAGTAGCTTCCACAACACCATCCATCTTACTGATTTTGCCGGTGATGGAGTCGATTTGTGTATTATCGCTTAACTCGATGATAAATACATCATAGAGTGGATTTTTGTCGCCTGCATATTGTTCAAAGGTTTCGCCATAATCTTCGATCAGCTGATCCAGCTCTTCATCCTTATCGCTGAACCGAACGCTATCTACCCCTTTTATATCCTTCAGTTCAGCTTCCAAGGATTGAATATTCTCTTCACTCATTGTCGGATTGATAGAAACCTGAATGACCAGCTGTTCTTCTATATTTTTTGTAAAACCCGAAACATTCCATGCCAGTACGATCATCAGCATAGAGATCAACAACGCAATCCCAATCACCAAGATCGAAGAAAAGGTCAGCGCAAAATGACGCCGCATATCTTTATTAGCCTGACGGAACAATCGTGGTAAACATTTAAAAAATAAAAGCATCTATCCCACATCCAATCTTTGACATTATATCATACTTGAAAAAAAACCAAAAAAAGTCCATAATTTTACAAAATACGCTTTTGCCTCACATACTTTCACATGATAATCTATTATTTATTTGAAAACTTTCCCTTATAGTATAAGTGTGTTCAGGGAACACGTTAAAAACCCTTCATATCTCTCTCCTAAAAAACAATAAATATGAAACAAGGATAACATCTTAGTCAGAGATGTTATTTTTGTTTGTTTTGATTTTACCTTCGTCCATCATAGCACACTTAACACAGTTGTTCTATAGGCTATAAAATGAAATTACACTATGAAAACACGCTTAAAAATTTTTATAAATTTTTTGAAAAAATGTTTGACACATACAGTAGCAAATGCTATTATTATTGAGCAGTCAGCAAATGGGCCTGTAGCTCAGTTGGTTAGAGCGCACCCCTGATAAGGGTGAGGTCGCTGGTTCAAATCCATTCAGGCCCACCATTTTGTTTTCTGCAAAACCACTTTTGTGGGGTGTTAGCTCAGCTGGGAGAGCACCTGCTTTGCACGCAGGGGGTCAGGAGTTCGATCCTCCTACGCTCCACCATATGTCAATAAGTCCTTTACCTAAAGGACTTTTTTTATTTATAACGTTTTATCAAGTAATAATTCGTAAGACCTTATCCTTCTTTAGAAATCTTTTTCGTTAAGAAATTCAAATCATGCCATCAAAAAAGGGAGAGCCAATTCTAGTTCTCCCTTTGATATCACCAGCTTTTTAATGCTGTGATCTATTCATAGATTTTTATCATTCCTATGCTTCATCACCTTACAGGAACACAACGACTCCTACAAAGAAGATTATATACAAGATGGTCGTCCATCTGGTAAAAAACATCTTTCCGTATCTGTACGTGCAATATTCCTGTTTAAACAATTCTGAAATTCGGTTTCCATATTTATATAATAGATAAACCATTCCGACAAAGCAGGCAAACATTCCCAATAAACATAAAATTGAAAGAATAGGAACACTCATCAGTAAGGCGACCAAATTATTTAAGATGTGCAAAAGAATAGGAATACGCATAGAATTCTCTTTTAAACTTACATACCCCAAAAAACATCCAATAAAAAATGAAGTAATGCCTTGTTGAAGGTTTAAGTGCATCATCGCAAACAACATGGAACTGACCAATATCGCAAACACTCTATGATATCGATCTAAAGTTCTCAGTATGACACCTCTAAATAAGATTTCTTCAAATAAAGGCCCCAGAAGAACAATATAGAGAATAATCAAACCATCAAAGAGTATGTTTCCGGTAAAAAAAGTCTGTATTCCACTGCCAACAGAGCCATGTATCATACCTAGGATCGCATGAATCAAAGAATATGTGATCGAACAAAAGAAATTCAACCCCAATAGAAAAATCAGATATTTTTCCATTCCTTTTACTTTCTTTGACAATCCATCAAAAGAAGGACGCAGCCACACTGCCCCTATTCCGGCCATAAAAGCCGTCAAGAACATCGGAATAAGATAAGCTAATAAAATCGTAATTTGATATCTTCCGTAAAATGAAAGAGGCAAAAACCGCATCAGAAAGGAAAATACCGCTAAACAAACATATGGTAAGATTCCATGCATCAACATCAAAGCAGAGATATTGCGAAATTCTTTTTTTGCCCTTGTAAAAAGTTCTATCTGCATAGGCCCATTCTAACAAAGTATGCCCATTTTGTCTAAAGACTTTTTGACCTCATCCAAAATATCCTGCGAACGAGCGGTAATGGTATGATAATGAATGCCTTGCGTTAAATTGTTCAAAGGCTGGCTTTTTCCTTGCTGAATCTGGTTTAGAAACTCTTTGACATCTCGGCGACTGGAAAGAGAAAGTTTGGCTTCCAGTTTTCCGTATGTCGCATGTTCCACAAATACATCATGAACTGTCGCCCCACAATCTACGATCGTTTCAAGCTCCTGCTGCATCTGCTCCATCGAATGATTGACCTTGACTACCATCGAATATTCCTGATTGGGCAAGATATAGCCTCTGTTTGTGGAAATGATTGGCATGTTCAATGCCCTAAGTAAAGCGATATCCTGCACGATGACCTGTCTGGATACATGAAGACTTTTCGCAAGCTTGTCCCCGGATAAAGGCTGCGGGCTTACCTTCAGCTTCTGTTCCAAAGCTTTTAATCGTTCTTCTTTTTTCATATTACACCGCTTTTAGATTCTTTAAAGAAAGATCAAGGATCTTAGAGGAATGTGTCAAAGCCCCACTGGAGATATAATCCACACCGGTAGATGCTAAAGCGGCGATGTTTTCTTTTGTGACATTTCCGCTGCATTCCGTTAAGGCCCTGCCCTGAATATACTGTACAGCCTCTTTCATTTGCTCAATGCTCATATTATCCAACATGATGATATCCGCGCCGGCCTCTACGGCTTCTTTGACCATGTCCATATTTTCAACTTCAACTTCGATCTTTCGCACAAAGGAGGCATATTCTTTGGCCAGCTCCACCGCTTGACGAATTCCTCCGGCTGCAGCGATATGATTATCTTTTAAAAGAATTCCATCGCTCAAATTATAGCGATGATTATAACCTCCGCCGACTTTTACCGCATATTTTTCAAATACACGCATATTCGGCGTTGTTTTTCTGGTATCCAACAAACGAATGCCCGTTCCTTTTAAAAGCTCGGCCGTCTGTCTTGTATAGGTCGCAATGCCTGACATTCTCTGCAGATAATTTAATGCCGTTCTTTCTGCCGTCAACAAAGAGCGAATATCCCCATAGACTTCCGCAACGACTTCTCCTTTGTGTACATGATCCCCATCATTGAAAAAGAAAGTCACTTCTGTCTTAGAATCCACCAGCTGGAAAACTCTTTCAAAGACCGGAAGGCCGGCAATGATGCCATCTTCCTTACAAATCAACTGTATACTTCCTGATTGATATCCTTTCATGATCGCATTGGTGGTAATATCTTCACTTGTTACATCTTCACGCAATGCCTGTAAGATCAAAGTATCCACATTCATGGACATAGTAATAGAATTCATTTTTCTACCTTCTTTCTTCTTTTTTATGACCTCTCGTACCATCGATGCATATTTTGTAACATCTAGATCTTTCATGGTCGTTTGAATCAGCTTCTCAAAATTTAAACACGTTTTCACGGTTTTGATGCTTAGATCCTTCATAGCTCTTCGGGCAAAGACCAATGACTCCAGTAAAGAATTGCTGGCTAAACGATTTTCCCCGTGCACACCATTACATGCGGTTTCGCCGATCGCATACAATTGATCCATCGTCGTCCTGGAATATGCATCGACATGAATACCGCCCATAAAATAATGCTGTCCCGGCACAACGGGAATCCATTCTTTTGTGCAGTCAAAGCCTTCCTGCAGGCAATGTTGATAGATATGCGGAAAGTGAGAAAGGATTTGTTCTTTACCCAACACGGTCATATCCAACCATACAAAGGGCGTATCATCTTTTTTCATCTGCTGATAGATTTTCTGTGTTAAAAGATCCCTTGGCAAAACCTCGTCGGCAAACCGTTTGCCGTATTTATCATAGAGCTTTGCCCCTTCCCCGCGCACACTTTCACTGATCAGGAAACGTCTTCCTTTTTTCTTGGAATACAGCGTTGTCGGATGGATCTGAATATAATCCGGATTCTCCAGTGCGATATGATGACGAAGGCTAATGGCTAACGAATCTCCGGTCAAATGCGGATAATTTGTTGAATTGTTAAAGAGTCCGCCGATTCCTCCGGTTGCCAAAAGGGTAAAATTACTTTGTATCGCAAACAACTCTTCCTCTTTCTTCGCAACTATGCCATAACAAGTATTATCTTCTTCCAAGATATCCAACATCGTAGTATTTTCCATAAACGTCAGATTTTTACGTTTCTTTGCTTCCTCTAATAAATGAGAAGTGATCTCTTTACCTGTAATATCTTCATGAAACAAGATGCGAGGATGTGAATGACAGCCTTCTTTGGTATAGACAAAATTTCCCTGCGCATCTTTTGTGAATCGAACACCATAGCTTTCCAGCTCGGCAATGACATCCGGCGAGGATTGAATCATGATATCCACAGACTGTCTGCGGTTCTTATAATGACCGGCTCTGATCGTATCCTTAAAAAAACTTTCATAATCCGATGGATCCTTCAGTACACATATACCACCCTGTGCCAAAAACGAATCACTTTCTTCCAAAGTCGTCTTACAGATCAAAAGCACTTTTTTATCCTTGGGCGCATGTAAAGCCGCAAAAAGTCCACTGCAGCCTGTTCCAACGATCAAAATATCGGTTTGAATCACATTCATGCCTTGGCCATCTCCAACATCGCATCCATGGACTTTTTAGCTTTAACCATAACTTCTTCATCTAACACAATTTCATTTTTTTCATGCAACAAGACATCATACAATTTATCCAGAGTCACTTTTTTCATATTGACACAGACAAGCTTATCGCTCATGATATGAAATTTTTTGTCCGGATTTTGTCTTTTCAGTTCGTAGAGCACACCCATCTCGGTACCGATGATAAATTCGGTATGCTCACTCTTAGTCGCATACTGTAAAATCCCTGCCGTGCTGCCGGCATAATCGGCCAGCTCAACCACTTCCTTTTTACATTCGGGATGCACTAAGACCAATGCCTTTGGATACTTTTCTTTTGCTTGTAAAACATCCTCTTTAGACATGCGATGATGTGTAATACAATAACCATCATTTAAGATCACATTCTTTTCCGGAACCTGTTCCTTTACAAAAGAGGCCAAATGCTGATCCGGGATAAAATAAATATTCTTTTGTGGTAAGTTCCTGACGATCTTTACCGCATTGGAACTGGTCACACAGACATCACTCAATGTTTTTAGTTCTGCCGTTGAATTGACGTAACAGACGACCGCAAGATCATCAACTTCTTTTCGCATCTTACGAATATTGGAAACAACCGCCATATGTGCCATAGGACAATCGGCATTCATATCCGGCATCAGTACCTTTTTATCTGGATTTAAGATCTTGGCACTCTCTCCCATAAAGCGAACACCGGCAAAAACGATAATTTGTGCATCGGTTTCCTTTGCCTTTTTTGCCAGTGCAAATGAATCACCGACAAAATCCGCAACATCCTGCACATCTCCTTCAACATAATAATGAGCTAAAATAATCGCATTCTTCTCTTGTTTTAGCTTTTGTATATCTTCCTTCATTGACATGATGGTATCCTCCTAAAGATTGTCTAGGACATTATACAATGTGTAAAGTCAACTGACAAGACAGTAAATTTAAAAGAATACTTTGATTCGAATCAAAGAAAACATGATACACTTAATCATAAAGGGGGAGATGAAAATGAAATATGATTTTACAACGATTCTTGATCGAGAAGGACACGATGCCTTGGCCGTTGACAGCTTGCCTATCTCGGATGCGACAGTCAAAGAGGAATTTCCAAAGATTCCGATGTGGGTAGCCGACATGAACTTTCCGGTACTTCCTGCCATTCAAGAATCTATTTTTTCACGTTTAAATGAACCTCACTTTGGTTATTTTACGATTCCGGATGTTTATTATGATGCGATTATCTCCTGGCAGAAATCACAAAATAACCTGCTTGTAAAGAAAGAGCATATTGGCTATGAAAATGGCGTATTAGGCGGCCTCAGCAGTGTTGTTCAAGCTTATACCGCTAAAAAAGAACCCGTTTTGGTTCATGCGCCCACCTATATTGGTTTCACCAAGACTTTAAAGAATTTAGATCGAACGATCATTCACTCCGATTTGATTCAGGATGAAAATGGAATTTGGCGTATGGATTATGAAGATATGGATCGTAAGATCAAAGCCCATCAAATTAAAGTTTGTATCTTTTGTTCACCACACAATCCAACCGGTCGTGTTTGGGAAAAAGAAGAAATTGAAAAGGCCATGGAGGTTTATCGAAACAATCAGTGTATTGTCATCAGTGATGAAATATGGAGCGATTTGATTTTGCCGGGTCATCAACATATCCCAACACAATCGTTTTCAAGAGATGCACGAGGAAGAACGGTTGCCTTATACGCACCATCTAAAACCTTTAACTTGGCCGGCCTTGTAGGCTCCTATCATATTATTTATAATCCTATCATCAAAGAAGAAGTTTTACGTGTAGAAAACGCATCTCATTATAATTCACCAAACATTTTTTCCATTTATGCATTGTTAGGTGCTTATAGCCAAGAAGGAAAAGAATGGGTAAAAGAGCTTTGCGAAACGATCCAAAACAATATTGACTATGCACTCGATTATATCCAATCCCACTTTAAAGGAATTAAAGTGGCCAGGCCACAAGGAACCTATATGTTGTATCTGGATTGCACAGAGTATTTAGAGGAACAGGAAATCACTCTTGATGAGCTGCTCAGAAAAGGAATAGAAGTCGGTGTATTATGGCAGGATGGAAGACCTTTCCAGAAAGAAAATACGATTCGTATGAATCTGGCATTACCGTTTTCTAAAGTCAAAGAAGCCATGCAGCGATTATCGGATTTCGTGTTCTCAGAAGAAAATTCTCTATAAGTAAAAGAAGAGTATTTGTACAAGTTTTCATACAAATACTCTTTTCTCATTGTGCAATTATAGACAGAACACAAGTCCTGTTTCGCTCTCTGTTAGTGTCCCAATCCACAAAATATATATCTCCAAATTCACCGGTCAACATTTTACCATCTTCAATCGTTACCATAATACTAGAGCCTAATAAGGTAGCCTTTAAATGTGCATCAGCATTTAGTAAAATGGCTGGATTGGCTCGATATTCCTCATGTTGCTCATAAGAAAGTTTTCTGTGCTTTGGACCTGGATATTTATAATCTGCATCGTACAAAAGCTGTTTGGGAAAAATTTTATTTAACCCTCTAATTAAATCATGTTGTAAAAAATCATATCCTAAGCCATCCAAATCATGTACCATTTCTTCATAAAATATAGAACATGTCGTATGTAGAGATTGCACAAGAAGCATACCGTCTTTTACACCTGCTTCTTTAATAAAGCTTTCTATCTGCTCTGTCAAATTCACGAAAGCAACTCGATTCCATTCTGTCTTTAAAGAAATCTTTTTTATAAACATATTAAATTCCTCTATTCTAATCCTACGGTGGCTAAACAATCCATCAATTCTTTTAAACGAGCAAAAGGATTCACTGCTTTTATGATTCCAGAAGTTATTCCTACTCCATCTGCACCATTGACAATTGCTTTTAAGATATCTTTTTTATCTGTCATACCTGCACCCTGAATAATTCTTGTGTGCGGACTATGTTTGGAGATAATACGTTTAGTTTCTGCCATATATGTCGCAGATGCAGATACTTGCTGCCCTATACGATCCTCTGTTTCACAAATCATGATATCCGGACGTAAAGTGGATATCATCTCTACTTCTTCCGGATCCCCAGCACATATCATTGTTTTTAAATGCAGGCGACGGGTAATCTTTACCGCTTTAACCAATTCAGAAGTTGTCATAGGCTTATCCGCATGGTTTAAAACCACAGCTCTACATCCTACTTCGACAAGTGATTCTGGAAGAATCTTTCCCATGCTTTGTCCTGGCTGAATGGGATCCATTGCTTGTGCAGTAATGATCAAATGTTTTGTATTTTGCACAAGCTGTTGTATATGGACATAAGGCACTGTAAAGAAAACATCTAAATTTTTCCCTTCGGCTAATTTATCTGCATACAAAGCTAGTTCCAATAATTCTTCCCCATATAAATAAGATTTTGGATTAATACTAAAGATTCTTCGCATAATACCTCCAAAAAAGGAGATCTTACAATCCCCTTATTCATCAATTTCAATGGAAAAAACATGTGTGTTCGATTTTCGTGGATGTAAAACCGCTATTTCTTCATGTTCATCCCAATCTTTTTGAAATCCTTTAAATTCAGTATGTCCGATCCATGGCTCTATACATATAAATCGAAGATCTTTATCAGGAATATAGGGGGACCAAACAGCTACATTATGAAATCCAGAAAAATTTACCTTTATAAAATGATCATTTTTAATGCTTTTAATCATCAAACTATCTGATGATGGATGAACAAACGCAAGCGCTTCTTTCCGAAAGAGATTCTTGCGGACAAAGAAACGATTCTCATGTGCAAAGAACTGTTCTTTCTTATTTAAAAGCTGTCCAGTTTCGCAAACTTCATATATATCCATGTTTTCTTTCTTTTCAAATTCCACATAATAATCGTCACAAGATTCATGATCATATAATGGAACATTGAAACCTGGATGTCCTGCATAAAAATAATGCAAGTCTCCATCACCGGTATTCGTTATTTTTGCGCGTACAATCAATTTATTTTTTTCAACCTGGTAGCGTAAAAGCATTTGACAGGGAAATGGAAACCGTTTTAAATCTTCCTCGTCCGGTTCATAAATAAACTCAACAAAATCACTTCCCTGATCTTTTACATCAATCATTTTATATCGAATCAATCCATTCGACTTTAATTCATATTCCTTTCCGCGATAACGATACTTACCTTCTGTCAACTTTCCAATGACTGGAAAAACAACGGGAGCAGAGCTTTTCCAGTAACTTGGATCTTTTTGCCACAAATATTCCAGCTTATGTTGCTTATGATAAATGGAGGATAATTGTGCACCCATTGGATCAATCTGTATTCTTAAAACATCAGATTCAATCGTAATCATATTTCTGCTCCCTTTTTATTAATCTAATGTTACAATTTCACCAGTTTCAGCTGATTGATGTACAGCAGCTGCGATTCTGGAAGCTTGTAATCCATCATAGGCACTGGTTCTAAACTCATTACCATCTACTATATCCTGTACAAACTCCTGCATAGGCTCCAATCCAAATCCGCTTGCGGAATTTTCACCAAAGTTCATAAAGATATAATTTGGCAGGCTTTCCTTCACATCTGTATATTGTTTTACACCTCGATAAGATTCATTCTTGAAATATTTCTTTTCCGTTAAAACAATCAGCTGTCCGTCATTTGATTTAGGGAAGGTATTTGGCAAGATCCATCCAGTTTCAACAACCCAGTGACTTCCATCTTCCATAGTCAATGTAGCCTGAATGCTATCCCATGTTTCATAGCCTTTTTCCTTTAAAACTGTCTTATTGCCTACTGCATAAACCTTTTTTACTTCACTGCCTGTAATGTAACGAATCAAATCGTAGCAATGAACACCTAAGAACCATACTGGTGATGATTTATTTGTCCATGTAAACCATTTTTCCGGTACATCGATGATATCATCCAAAGACATGTATCCACGAATGATTCGGTCACCATCTTTTTTAATTTCATCACGAATACAATTATAGGCAGGATCCCATCTCTTATGGAAATCAACAGAAATTTTGACATTATTTTCTTTTGCCAGACGAACAATTTCTTCACATTCTTCAACAGAAGTTGCCAGCGGCTTTTCCACTAAAATATTTTTGATACCTGCTTCAATAGCATCTTTTAGAGGTTCGAAATGATATGGATCTGGAGTTGCGATACTAATAGCATCCAATTCTTCATTTTGAATCATTTCCTTTACTGTACTGTATCCAGTTACATTATATTTTTCAGCAGTTGCTTTTTTACGTTCTTCATTCAAATCGCAAAATACAACTTTTTCTACATTTTTATCACATGTATAAGTATGAATATGATAGTTTCCATAGATTCCGGCACCTACAACGCCAATTTTAATTTTAGACATACACTCACCCTCTTATTAAGCTGATTCAGTTCCAATTGTTTCTTCAAATTTCTGATCTTCTTTTGCGTAATACTTTTCCAGTTTCTTTCCGCCAAAAATAGCCAATAGATCGACAACGACAAGAATAATTGGTCCAGCCATCGGAATCTCAGCAAGTAAAGTTGGAATAAAGATAAATAAGTTTCCTAAAGCCATAGTTGTAGCCTGCTGTCCCTGAGCAACAAGATCTAAACCTGCACCTGTTGCGAGTTGTGTAAATAATGGAGCAGCCCAACTAGATACTAACAGTACGATTGGAATAAAAATCAAACTAGAGATAATCGTACGACGTTTGTTGGCACGATGTACAATTGTTGCGAAACATACATAGAATGCAGCAAATGGAAGTTCTCCTAATGGCAATGTTGTATTTCCTGGCAAGATAGCCGCAACAATCAAGAATACTGGAATCATTAAGAACCCAACAGAAATTGTAACAGGATGACCAATTGTTACTGCGGAATCCAAACCAATATACAATTCACGATCCGGGAAGTGTTTTGTAAAGAATGCTTTTGCTTGATTAGAAATCGGAATCAAACCATTAACCAGCATCTTAACAACCGTTGGGAATAATTCCATGATAGCTGCTGTCTTAATTGTTACATCAGCAATTCCCTTGAAATCATATCCAGCAACGATACCAAAGAACAGACCCATAATCAAACCTAGATAAATACGATCACCAAAGATTGCTCCAATGTAGCTTGCAACACTCTTCTTTTCTTCATCGTCAAAACTATTTTCATCAATTGGACGATGTGCTAAGAATGGAATATGATCATAAACTTTATCCAACAGCAGGAACAAAGGAGCGCTGGCTGCGGCAAATCCATGCGGAATTGAAATAGCCTCAATACCTATAATTTCCTGGGTTCGATGCGCCATGATATCCGCAACTTTTAAACCAAGGATCGCATGTGAAACACCGGCTAAGATACCTAACCAGAAGCTTCCTGTCAAAATATTAACGAAACCTGCAGTAATGGCAAAATACCAGAAATTGTAAATATCAACATTTACAGTATTTGTCAGTTTTAAGGCAACCAAAACGATATTTGTTACAATGATCAATACAATCAAAGTAGCTGCAATCAATCCACCAAAACCAACAGCTGCTGCTGGAGAACCACCAACATCAATACTAGTTAAGTGCAAATTTAATCTTTCGATGGCAATATTGATCACTGGTCCTAAAGAATCTGATGTTAATGTAGAAACAATACTGACACCAACCAAACCAATACCAACTGTAGCACCGGCTTTGATCGCTTTTGGAATTTTTAATCCAAATAAAAGTCCGATCACACACATGAGCATTGGTACGAAAATATAACTGCCTAGATTAACTATATAGGCAATAACGTCCATTACGACTTGCATATACTCCTCCTGCTATTATGATTTCAATGCATCTACTATTTGCTGTGTCACCTGTTCTTCATTAACTCCGGATAGATAAGCACTTCCCGAAATAACAGGTGCTTTAAATTTTTTTCTGACACGCATTGTTGTAATAATTAAATCTGCCTTATCATCATATGTTTCTACTTCATTTAGCGTACATTGAATGATGTTTGCAGAAATTCCATTCTTTTTAAAAATGTCTTGAATTTTCTGTTTTACCATGCTGGAAGTTGCCAATCCAGCACCACAAGCTACAATAACAGTTTTCATAAGCACTCTCCTTTTAAATCTTTTGTAAAAATGCATTCAATTTTTGACAGATTTCCTCACTGGTCTTGATACTCTTTATTTCTTCCAGTAATTCCTTATCCTGGAATATCTTCATCAAAACTTGAAGCATAGACATCTGTTCTTTTTTTTCATCAATTGCCAATAAAAAGACGACTTCAACTGAAAGCTCTTCTTCAAAATCTTCCATATTTCGAAAGTGTACCGGTTTTTCAAGGACACCGACAGCAACATAACTGGCATGATTTCTTTTATCGAATGCATGAGGCATTGCTATAACTGCACCTGGGGTTCTAAGTCCTGTAGGAAATTCAATTTCCCTTTCTTTTACTAAGTCTGCATACCCCTCTTGCACAGTGCCTCTTTCTTCCATCTTTTTTGACAAACTGTCAATGACTTCATCCGAATTCTTTGCTTTTAGATTTGTTTGAATTAATTCCGGAATAAAACTAAATTTTTCTAACTTTTCCATACATTTCCTCATCATCAGCAATCCGTCAGTTCCATATAAAGCTGTTCTTTTGTATGAGAACTCAAGACTCGTTTTAATTTTTGTTCATTCATAAAGATTTCTGATAATGTTTTTAGAAAACGCAAATGTGTTTTCGAATCCTGAGCAGCTAATATGACGATAAGACGAATCGGCTTGTAACATTCTCTATAATAAAATGACTGTTGCAAGAGTATTATAGATATTCCACTTTTTAAAACTCCTTGTTCAGGCCTAGCGTGGGGCAAAATGATAAAGGGGGACACCATAAACTTGCTTCCGTATTCTTCGAAATTTCGCAATAAAGCAGCCGAATAACTGCTTTCGGTATAACCATTGTCCAACAACAGTTTTGCCCCTAATTCAATACCTTTCGATAAGGAATCAATATGATCCATAACTTGAATCGTATTTGAATCAAATAAGCAATCACCCATTCTTATCAATCCCCTTCCCATTATTTGTAAAAGATGCACCTATTTACAGTCTCTATTCTAGCAACCTCTAAAGTGCAAAAGAAGTCCAAGAGGATTGAACTTAAAAGTGCAATCTCCTGGACTCTTAAATTTTATAATTCACTTCTTTGCAATATCATGATACAACAATTCAATTTTTTCATGTACGAGAGCTGTTGTAGTTTGTTCTAAAATTTTCTGAACGATCCTTTCATTTTCAGAGAGCACCATAATATCTCGTAAAAGGCGAAGGTGCTTATTTTGATCTGGACTTGATAAAACAAACAAAAGCTTTACTTCCAGGTCTTCAAAAAGAACACCTGATTTGTTCACCAAAAGAGACAAGCCTAACATATTAGCCCCTTCATTAGACTTTCCATGAGCTAAAGCTACACCATTTCTTAATACAAAATAAGGACCATAATCACAAACCAAATTAATCATTGACTTTATGTAATTAGGTTTAATATATCCATTGTTTAAAAGTGGGCGACTTGCAATCTTAATGCCTTCTTCCCACCCCATTTGCTTATTTGCCAATATGATGTCATCAACATTCAGCACTTCACAAAGCCTATATTGTGAAGTTTCATTGATTTGCAGAAGAGGATTTCCATTTTGTAGAAATTGTATAATATCTGTTTTTACATTTTCATGGTCTTTAGGATCCACATAGCGATACACAATGTTCAAAAGCTCCTCTATACCATTAGGATTATTACTATATGTGTTTTCATTTAATGAGATTAAAGAAGCAATTCTTGATTTATCTTCTCTTGATAAAATGGTATGTACTTTAATACATGGAACTTGAGCCTGGATATCAACTGTTGAAATAATAAAATCAATATCTTTTACCGTATCCGAAATATCCGCAACTGCAATGGAATCCACAACTTGTATATTTGCAAATGAGTTCTCAATCTCTTTTCGCAAAAGAACAGAAGTCGATATACCACTTGGGCATACAATTAAAACTCTCATCTTGCGATAAAGATAGCTGGATTCGTTTCGAATATGTCCACCAAAATGAATTGTAATATAGACAATTTCACCTTCTGATAAGGGAAAAGGAAATATATCTTCATTTTCTATACACAATGTATTTACAATTTCATAAAGATCTGGATAATTTTTCTTCACGTCTGCCGTAAATGGATTCATTATCTGTATAGAAATTTTATAATAATATAAAGATAGCTTGAAATGAAGATACAATGAATTAATCAGTTCATTTTTATCTGAAAAACGTATTCTAGAGACTTTTTCGAACTTCTCCGTTAATATTTGAGCCAGTTCGAATAATTCAATGTCTTTTTCATCATCTTTGTATGCAACAGTATTTCCAGCTTTCGATCCAAGCAGATAAATAGCAAGATACAATCGTTCATGTACATTGAAATCCTGAAACATCTCATCAATTAGATTTAATTCTTTCGTTTTTCCTAAATCTTTTAATTCCAGTAAAGAAAAATCAAATTTTTCATTTGTATGATGTGTAATCGATAACAAACAAGAAATTGCCAATAAGTAATTATCGCCTTTATATTCATTTCCTAATCGATCTGAAATACTAAGAAGTCTTCTATAGTATAATTCAACTTCTGAAACATTCAAAAAGAAAATTTCTCGATATGACACTTTTTGTAACAAAATCGTTATATAGTGCAAAAATATCGCATGGAAATTAGCTGGAATTCCTTGCAGTCTATATCCTTCCTTTGGACTATACACCAAATCCAAATGGTATTTTTGAATCTCTGTTTTTAGCTTTTTCAAATCTGAAAACACAGAATTTCTTGAGATTCCAAAGCATTCCATAATAGTTTCAACATGAATAACTTTGTCCGGATAGAGTAACCAACAAATCAAAAACTGAATACGATCTTCTGCTTTCAAAGAAGATTCAACTAATGATTCTGTAAAAAGCGATTGAATTTGTTTCTTTTGTTCATTTTCAATATAATAACCGGCTCCACGCTTATTCTGAATTGGGGCAATTTGATATACGGCTAAAGTATCATTAATCTTATTGATCAGATAATAAACGGTTCTTTTACTAACCGATAAAGTTTCTTGCAACCATTCTAAAGACACATATTCATCATTTTGACATAACAACTGCAAGATTCGCTTCTGTTTTTCATCAATATTGATCATACAGACTCCTGTTGATCATTAAGTATAGTATCTTCTATCTTTTTGAGAAGCTTTAATCCTCGCTTCTGAGAACGTTTTTCCATATATCGGCTTTCATCAAACAATCTAGATGTTTTACGTAACAATCGATATTCTTCTGTATAACGTACTAGAATACGATCTGTATCTAAAGAAAAAATTTCATATGTTGTAATCGTCTCATCGATAGAACTGGTAAAGCTGGAGCTATACAAAGTATTAGGTTCGCATGCCAAAATTTTTACTTTTACCTCAGCATTTGAAGATGGACGACCTGGTATTTTCTTTTTATAATTAGTTCCTGCCTTTAATTGACTGGCATGTACTTTTTTACCCGTTTGTCGGCGAATATCTCCTAAGATCGACTTCGTAATCTCATTAAAAAATGCCTCCGCACTGACTTTTAATTCTTTTTCTACAACCATAATATCCCTCTTTTCAAACTATTTTTTATTTATCTTATTATAAATTAAATGAAAAACTCGAAAACCTCAACAAAAAGTGCAAAAAAATAAACACTTCCTTAGAAGTGTTAAATTTTTTGCACAAATGAGCGCACCATCAGGCTCGATTGCCTGCTGGCATGTTTTACATACGTTGAAAATTCCATGGGATTATCATGATGCAGCGCAACATCGCTTAAAGAGCGTACAATCACAAATGGAACTTGAAAAGAAATCGCAACCTGTGCTAAGGCTCCAGCCTCCATTTCCGAACAAATAGAATCCGGGAAATTAGACATCAACTTATCAAAGTCCTCTTTTCGAGACATGAATAAATCCTGCGATGCGATCGTTCCTATGTGATAACAAATGTTGTTTTCCCTGGCCGCTTCCTGCGCTTTGACCAATAAATGATCATCCGCATGAAAACGAAGACCCAAACCTTCCGGCCCATCCAGGGCACTGGTATCAAAATCTGCCTGAAGGACATCCTTACTGATGACGATATCCAACACTTTTTGCTGCTCCTTTAGACCGCCGGCGGTTCCAATATTGATAAGGGCATCCAACGAATGATGCAGACAAAGAATCGTAGTTACCATGGCAGCTCCTACTTTTCCCACTCCACTTTTACATATCACAACATCCTTAGAAGCAAGCTTTCCATAATGAAAAGCTACATTGCCAATCGTTTTTTCCTGGGTGATCTCACATAGCTCCATGATCGCCTGTACTTCTACATCCATCGCTGCCACAATACCAATCATTTTATTTCCTCCTGCATACAAAAAAATACTTTTCTCCCGGTTGTATGCCTTCTAAATCAAAATCAGTCTTGATCGATTCAATGTAAAAGTAGGGATGTAAAGCTTCCTTTAGCCATTCAGGATCATATACTCTTTGCATATGATGCTCCTGTATAACTTCCCCATTTTCTTTATAGAAGGCAAAATCCTGATAGATTATCTCTTCTTCACTGGTAATCGACCATTGGTAATCCACATCTTCGATATGACCGGTTTCATTGAATTCTTCAGAAAACTCATCCAATCGATCTAACGAATGGCTATCAAAGAAAAAGATGCCCTCTGGTTGTAAATGGTCATGAACTTCTTTAAAAAAGGAAACAATTTCCTCTTTTTCTAAAATATAGTTAAAGCTGTCACATAGGCACGCAATGGATTCAAAGCTAGGCAAATTTGATAAATCCCGCATATCCTGACATAAAAACTGAATCTTTTGTTCCTTGTCTTTACGTTTTGCCTGATCGATCATTCCCTGACTAAGATCCAGAGCCGTCATCTGAAATCCGTGATGGGACAAAACCTGTGTGATCTCGGCACTGCCGCAGGCTAACTCCAACATGGAACATGGCTTTTGGAAAGATTCGATCCAATGTACCCATGATAAAGTCGCTTCTTCATCTTTGACTAGGGCATCATAATACGGTGCTAAAGTATCATAGATCATAGGTTTCAACCGGAACATCGGCATACAGGCGATCCAGCTGATACACCTGCCTTTCTTCACGAACAAACAAATGAACTACGATATCCTTCAGGTCGATCAAAAGCCAGCGGGAATCGGCATCACCCTCGACTTTAAAATCCAGTTTATATCCATTTTCCTTTAAACGATCTTTGATATTTTGACAAATCGAATAATTCTGACGTGTATTGTTGGTGGAGGCAATGATCATATGATCCATAAAAGGAGTAAGACTGGTTGTATCATAATCTTTGATATCATATCCTTTTTTCTCACTGATTGCCTTTAAAATAACTTCTCTGATTTCCAAGTTAGTTTCCCTTTCCCTTCAAATATTTTCGGTTTTCTTCCTGAACCATTTCAAATCCTTTTGCCAGATCCTGTTTGACACAGGCAATAGAATCTTTGACCGGATAGCCTCGTAAAGGATCGAGCTTATCCGCACAAAATATGATCATCGCATAGGAATCATGACTCGTTCCCAAGGCATGATGGTAGATCGCATGACTGATTTGATCATCGTAAATGTAGAAAACACGTTTAATAATCTCACTGCCGACAAACCCATGCCATACCGCAACCGGATATTTCTTGTTTTCCGGACAGATACAATCCATCCATGGCTCCATGACCTCTTTGGAAAGATTTTTGGCCACATCGTGAAACAGGCCAATGTAATATGCTTTTTGTGTATCCAGATCATGGGCTTTGGCAAACTCCTCACAAAGATACGCAACAGAAACACTGTGCGAGAATCGTTTTGGACTCACTCTTTCCTTAATAAAGTCTTTAACGTACAAACGATGTTGATAGATATATCGCAAGACTCCTGCATCCAGGTAATTTAATTTATTTCCTTTTCGTATTTCACTGCTGGAAACCGGCATCGGCTCCATATGAAACTGTTGAATCGGATATTTTGTCTGGGCAAGCTTACCATCACGATCAAAGCAGACAAAGTATGCCAGCTGTACTAAACGATCCGGATCCTTCCAAAGATCAAACTGTTCCAACTGGTCATTACCAATCAGCCAGTAAAACGTATAAGATGGATACTGCTTGCGCAAAGCTTCCAGCGTATCGATCGTATAGCTGATTCCTTCTCTTTGCATCTCGATCGGATTGACTTTAAATTGTGGAAAATCGGCTAATGCGATCTTTAACATCGCAAGACGATCCGTATCCGATGTCAAAATACGATCCTTTAGCGGCGTTTTCTTGGCAGGAATAAACCAAACTTCATCCACCTTTAAGACCTGCATGGCCTCTTTTGCCATTTGCAGATGTCCATAGTGAACCGGGTCAAAGCTGCCGCCTAATAATGCGATTTTCATTTCTTTAAACCTAACTTATTTTCTTTGCTTCTGCGATACAGAACAAAAGTACGCCCTACGATATGAATGATCTCACTGTGTGTTTGCGAAGAGCATTCAATCGCTGCCTCTCGAACATCGATCGGACTTGTCTTCAACAAAGAGCATTTGACAAGCTCATGCGCCTCTAAAGAATCATTCAGGGATTTGATCATATTATAGCTAAGTCCATCCTTTCCGATTTGAAAAAGCGGACGATACGACATACTTAATTTACGAAGTGTTTTTTTATTTTGTGCACTGATCATTAAATCATCGCCTTTCTAAATGTTACTTGAATTCCTTTATGAACACGTACATACACATCTTGTATGGCACCACTGACACAAAACCAGCCTAAACCATGAATGACCACATCCATCTTACCGTCTTCTTTCATCGGTGAATGGAAAGTATGCATGGTCAAAAGCGAGGTATCCACACAGGGTACGAGCATTCCATTTAAATGTTTCTGCCATAAGGCATCGGCATTGGAAAGCTTTCCTCGATGAATCGGAAGACTTCTGGAAAAATAGCCGACCACCGTTGCCTTTCCTTTGACCACAACATCCAATCTTGCCAGGCCGCCTACCGCATAGCTTTGATCTTCAAAGATCTGCGACACTAAAGGACGAATCGGTTTGACCGGTATCACGGTTTTTAAGTCTTTTGGCTGTAATATGGTCAAAATACTGTGTTTATTTTCAATGCCCGGCGAATCATAGATCGTATAATCTTCCTGTACCAGCGGAACCAGATCCAGTGTCGTTCCCGGATTTCTTGAAATCGTTAGATCTTTCGAAGCCATCAAACGATTTAAGATTGTTGATTTTCCGGCATTGGCCACACCCATAAAAATTACATCTTTTCCACGCCTGTACTTTTGAATGGCGGTTACGATACGAGAAAGATTTCGTGTACTTTCCTCATCATGTTTTAAAAGATAACCACAGATCAGTATCTCCTTGACCTGAATGCTTTCTTCTTTCAAACGTTCCTGTACAAAAGCCAGGATTTTTTCATCGCTGAGCGTACTAGGAAGTACATCTCTTTTGGTCAAGATCATGATAATATCCTTGCCGGGAAGCTTTTGATTTAATCGAGAGATCATGCTGGCTTCAAAGGTAAACAAATCCACGATCCAGAAAACCGTTCCTTCGATCTTATTGATCTTTTCCAAAGTATGATTGGATTCAATTCCCTGCTGCATGTTGATCGTAACTTCTCCATAATGGCGAATCTTATAACAACGTTGACAAAAATTGGCGTCTAATGTCGGAACATAGCCCAACCCGTTTGGATCCTCATTCTGCAGTGCTACACCGCATCCTTTACAGTATTTAGCCATCAAATCCTCCTTTCCGGAAACCACTTTTTTCTAAATGCTTAAAAACTAAATTTTCAAATTTTCGTGTAAATTTGGTTGAAGATCGATCGATTTTAGAAATCGGCGCTGTCAAGATCGTATAGATTCCGGCCAAATGGCCGCCCAACATATCGGTAAACAGCTGATCGCCTAAAATCGCGACTTCTTTTTTGGTATAGCCATGTGCCTTAATGACCCTCCAGAATTTAAAAGGCAGCGGCTTTAAAGACAAATAATAGACTTGTGAAACATGAAGATCCCTGGCAAAGCGAAACGCTCTTTTTTTAGAAGCATTGGAATACAATGCGACTTCAATGCCATGTGCCTTGATGCGATCGATAAACGCCACCACTTTGGCATTCGGCACTGCTTCATTATAGGCCATCAGCGTATTATCAATATCGCATAGCAACAATCGGATCCCTGCTCTTTTCAATCGATCTATATCCATTGCCTGAAAGCTGGAAATATAGTAATCCGGTTTAAATAATGACATAGCGCCTCCTTTTTTCTTACCTATTTTATAGTGGTTTCGCAAAAGATTCAATCATCTTTTCCGCACATTTGATTCCATCAATGGCACTGGTCATGATTCCTCCGGCATAGCCCGATCCTTCTCCACAAGGATAGATACCTTGAATATTAGACTGCAAAGAGGCATCCCTGACAAGTCTTACACTGGAGCTGCTTCTGGATTCGACAGCACTTAAAACGGCATCCTGCAGGCTGAAGCCCGGCATTCGTTTTTCAAAATATAATAAACCCTCATGTAAAGCGGCATTGACAGACGGACTAAACAGCTGATTCAGATCCACAAAAGTCGTCTTTCTTTGATAAGTCGGAAGCACATTTCCAAAACCGGTGGAAATTCGATTGGCCAGATAATCCTTGCTGAGCTGCACACAGGCTCGATAGTCTTTGGCCATCGCAAAGGCTTTTTTCTCTAATTGCTCCTGATATTCCAGGCCGGCAAACAGATGCGTTCCATAATCGGATGCATTGACTTGAACCAACAATGCACTGTTGGCGTTTTCACCACTTCGATCGGCATAGCTCATGCCATTGATCACCAACTGTCCGATCGATGAAGAACTTGGGATCACATAGCCGCCCGGACACATACAGAAGGAATAAACGCCTTTTTGATTTTGTGCCGTCATGGAAAGCTGATAACGGGCCGGTCGAAAACGATCATCTTTGGCCATTTCACGTAAGATAGACTGATCGATAAAGGATTGTTTATGCTCGATACGCACACCAACGGCAAACGGTTTATTTTCAATAAGCATTCCTCTTTTGGCACACATGCGTACTGTATCTGTGGCACTATGGCCTATACATAAGATCAGCTGTTCACAGAGAATTCTTCCCTTTGATGTTTCTATCGCATGCAGTTTTCCATCTTCTACGATCAAATCTTGTAAAGCAGTATCATAATAGAAAGTACCACCCAAAGTTTCGATCGTCTCTTGCAGCTTCTTTAATACTGGTACGAAACCATCAGTTCCTATATGTGGATGCGCATCGATCAAAATATCCAGATCAGCCCCCATTTCAACCAGCTCTTCCAGTATCTTTCTGGCTCTGGCATCTTTTGACCTTGTTGTCAGCTTTCCGTCACTAAAGGCACCGGCACCTCCCTGACCAAACTGTACATTGCACTCCGGATCAAGATCATCTCCATTCCAAAATGCCTGTACGACTTTTTGCCTGCGATCGATCTGACTGCCTCGTTCCAACACGATTGGCTTATAGCCTTGTCTTGCCAACAGTAAAGCCGCAAACATTCCGGATGGACCAAAGCCGACCACTACGGGACGATGTTTTAGAGGCATGGTTCCACAAAGGACATTGACATACGTTTCATCCGGTGTCACACTCACATCCCTCAGCTTTAAAAAGCGCTCTTCTTTTCGCACACAGGCATCGACAATATACGAAAAAAGGATCTTTTGATGGCGAGCATCGATGCTTCTTCGATGAATCTGCCACGATAAAAGATCTTTTTTTGAAATATGAAGTTTTTTTAAGATCTGTGTCTCAATCTCATTTTCATTAAGACACTTGATTTGAGTAATTCGTATCATACTAAATGCTCTAACAGCGGCACCCTTTCTTTATATCGGATCACTAAAGTCGCAAAGATTTGCGAGCAGGCAATCGTCAGAAAATAGACAACGATATGTGCATTTGGTAAAAGCGACAACAACGGCTGGGCAAATAAAATATGCACCGTATAGATCAATAAGGAATCTTCCCGCAAGCTTCGATACGATGGCTTATAGGCGATCTTGGATGTCAACAGGCAATTTCCCAAAAAGAAGGTAGCCGGGATCAAGCTTAAATACATGCAGGCCAAATCATGCATCATGCCGGTCAGGATATACAGGGTCACTTCGATCACCAACAACGCAAAGCTGATCACAAATGCCAACTGTGCCACACGACATGGAATTCGTCTTGTCTTGGCCAACAACATTCCGATGCCGATAAAGATCGGTGCAAAGAAGAAGCCGTTTCTTGCGGTTGTCATGGTCTTTGTGAAAAAACTGAATAAAAAACTGATAAACGGAATCTGTTCCCACAAAGGCGCATAGATATTTAAAAGATAGCCGATTCCATACAACAATAACGCAATCTTCAAGGTAAACAACATACCCTTTTTATGATACAGGTAATACACGATCAACGTTCCTGTCATTAAGGCCGGTAAAAACCATAAATGATAATACGAACCGTTTAAAAGAAAATCACGTAAATACGAAAAGATTCCCATCCAGCCCGATTGCGCCTGTACATAATTGTAGATCGTATAAGGCAAATAGATTACGGTCCAGATCAAATAAATTTTTAATAAGCGAAATAAATACTTTTTTAAAACATCCTTATCTTCTTCCTCATTATGAATCTTACGAAATAGAAAATATCCACTGATCATAAAGAAGAAAGGAACGGCCAGACGACAGATCGTCTGAATAAAATACGTATTCAGCATTTCATTGATATCAATGAAAGGAAACGTATGGATACATACAACTAATAAAGCACTGACATACTTTGCGATATCAACAGCAGCGTACTGCTTCTTCACCATTTTATTTTTCTCTCCTTCTTAATCGGGGAACTCTTCCGGCAATATCTGACAAAGTTTCATTGTTGATGGACTGCGATTTTCTTGAAATCTCATCAATCGTAACTCGATGATCACCTTGTTTACCCACAAGTACGACAACATCCCCCTCTTTCACGTCATCTACCTGTGTCGCATCGACCATGCACTGATCCATGCATATATTGCCGATAATCGGACATTTCTGTCCATGAATCAAAACTTCCAAACCACAATTCGATACTAAACGATGCAGTCCATCGGCATAGCCGACAGAAACCGTCGCAACCTTCGTTGGTTTAGTGGCGATAAAATGCCGCCCATAGCTGACACTCTGCCCTTTTTGGATCCACTTGACCAAACTGACATTGGCATACCAGCTAAGAATCGGAATAAAATCCGGTTTAGAGGCAATCGGAATCGCATCATCACTTGTAACGCCCATATATAATAACCCCGGACGACAATAATCCATCTTTAGGTCCCCATAATTCAATATCCCATAGCTATTCTGGATATGACGGATTCCCGGATCGATTCCTTCTTTTCTTAAATTGCTGCACACTTCTTCAAACAGTTCGATCTGTTTCTTGGTAAAAGCGGCACTTTCCTGTCCCAGATCATCACTGACCGGAAAATGCGAGAAAATTCCTTCGACTATAAGGTGCTCCATTCGATATTCGGCAAGAATCTGATCCATATTCTTTTCCTGTACCTGATAAATCACACCCGTTCGACACATACCGGTATCCACCTTACAATGACAGCGGATCTTTGTGCCGGCCTCTTTGGCATAGGCATCCAGCTTTTGTGCATAGTCATACGATACTAACGACTGAATGATGTTTTGTTCTATGAGGTAATGAAAATGCTCCGGCGGTGTATAGCCAAGGATCAAGATAGAATCATGAATCCCGTTTTGACGTAAATGGAGCGCTTCATCCACACTGCTTACCCCGAAAAAATCAACACCGACCTTTTGTAGAGCCTTAGCACATTCCACATCACCATGTCCATACGCATTGGCTTTGACGATGCCCATGATCTTTGTATCGCCCACAAGCTTTTGAATTTCTTCGACATTGTGTGCAATCGCATCATAATCAATTTCTGTCCAGCACCGGCTGTAGCTTTCTAACATACGCCGACCTTCCTTTGCATGGCCAGTTCAATCAAACGGTCAATCAGATCTGGAAATGCAAGCCCGGCTTCTTTCATCATGGAAGGATAACGACTGGTTGCCGTAAAGCCCGGAATCGTATTCAATTCGTTTAAGATGACTTCACCTTCGGTTGTCAAAAACATATCGACACGAGCCAGACCGGTACAATTCATCGCACGATAGGTACGATACGCAAGCGCCTGGGCTTCTTTAAACTGCTTTTCATCGATCCTTGCCGGACAGATGATATCAGCGCCTTTATCTTCGTACTTACCTTCAAAATCAAAGATGCTTCCGGCAATCTGTATCTCATCGACACTGCCGCAAAAAACCGTTTCATTTCCCATGACAGCACAACCAATTTCAAAGCCTTCAATAGCTTTTTCCACCAGGATCTTTCCTCTGCCGTCATAGTAAAACGCATCCTGACAAGCATCTTCAAAATCTTCTTTTTTCTCTACTTTATGCACACCGTAGCTACTTCCCGCATTACATGGTTTGATGATCCAAGGTAATGGAATCTGTGCTTCGATTTCTTCAAAGCTGGGATTATCGCCCCATTTTTTCAAACAGACATAGTCTGCACAGGGAATGTTGGCTTCCTTACACAAAATGTGCATGATTTCTTTATCCATACTGATAGCTGAACTCATTACATCGCAACCAACATAATGAATGTTCATCAGCTCCAACAAGCCCTGCATACAGCCATCTTCTCCGTTTTTTCCATGCAGGATCGGAAAGGCTACATCGATATCTATCTTCTGCTCCGGCTTTTCCAGGCTGATCACACCCTTATGGATAAAAGCACAAGGTGTACAGGAACCTTCCTTTTTCCATGTATCATGTTCTATATCTTCAATGCTTCCATCATATAAATAAAAGATTCCATTGGGATCGATCCCAATCAAAATCAAATTATAGTTCTCCTGACGAATCTGACGCAAAAAAGAACCTGCCGAATGTAAAGAAACAGAATATTCTGAACTCTGTCCTCCAAATAAAACCGCAAGATTTAATTTATTCATTTCTATTCCCCTTTCAAGGCACTGACAACTTCGTCCATAGCCATAGCTCTTGAGCCCTTGATTAAAATCGCACAATCTTGATCTTTATATTTCCGTAATGCTTCTATCATTTCTTCCTTGGTTTCAAACCAGGCTTTTTCTTTTCCCTTGAAGCATTCTACCGTAAATTTCGTTAACAGTCCATATCCGTACAGCACATCCACATTCTTGATCGAGGCATATTCACCAATTTGCAAATGCAGCTCATTTTCGGTCGGTCCTAAATCCAACATATCCGCCAGACAGGCAATGCGAAAAGACACCGGCAGACTCTCTAACGCATCGATTGCGGCTTTGGCACTCTCCGGATTGGATTTATACGAATCATCCAGTATCATATAGCCATTGGCCTTAACAAGCTGCATACGCATCTTTGTCATTGTTAAATGTTGAAGACCATATAAGATCGACCCCTGTTTCAAGCCACAATACAATCCAATATAAATACATGGTAACGCATTGGAAGCCTGAATCGCACCTAATGAATGAAGAATCACTCTCTTATCCAAACAAGAGCAGGTAAATTCAATATGATCTTCCTTCGTTTCAATATCTGATGTCAGGATCACATCACCACCACATCCAAAAGAAACGATTTTCTTAGAAGAATCGATCTGCATATCCTGTAAACATTCATCGATTTCCGGGCTTGTCTTATCATACAAAAACAAACCATTTGGCTTTAAATTCTCCAGAATTTCCAGTTTTGCCTGAGCAATTTGTTTTTTCCCGCCCAGATTTTCCATATGAGCACTGCCAATCATCGTGATCACTGAAATATCCGGTGGAGCAATCGAACATAAAAACTCGATTTCTCCTTTATTTTCCATACCCATTTCCAAAATGGCCACTTCAATATCCGCATCAAAATCCAGAACCGTTAAAGGCAAACCGATCTCATTGTTTCGATTTCCCTGGGTCTTCTGTGTTTTCTTCTCCTGTGAAAAAATAGAATACAACATATCTTTACAGCTTGTCTTCCCGTTCGATCCGGTCACGGCAATCACCTTACACGATAAAGATTGTAAATAGGCTTTGGCCAATTGTTGTAAAGCCTGTGTTGTATCTTCTACCAGAACCAATGCCATATCTTCCGGATATGGCTTATGATCCTTTTGCCATAGACTGGCTTTGCATCCAGCCTTGCGAACACTATCCACAAAGCTATGACCATCAACTCTTTGCCCCAATATGGGAATATAAAGACTCTCCGGTCTTACTTCTCTTGAATCTATACAAACACCATGGATCCTAAGATCATCCTCATCCTGGATACAAGGTGCATTTAAATACACTGCAACTTCCTGAATGGTTTTGTTTATCATACAAATATGACCCCCATTTGAAGTTTATTATAGCATATTCCAAACCGTCTTTGAGGACAGATTTGGTCCGTCTTTACTTTTTTTAAACAAATTCTTTATTTTTCATTTTTTTATGGTCTTTCGTCTTTAAAATCCCCTCGTTTTTGTATGATTCTCCCCACTTAAATACCATTTTGGACTAATTTCACATATTTTCCCATAATAATCCCACATTTTTTGTTTTTACCTATGCTATACTTTATGCAAGCAAGGAATAGAAGACCTTGCCGGTATGAAATCGTTTTGATATTCATACTAATTTTCTATCCCCTTAATTTTTTTGAAAAGTCAGGCACCCCCTTAGCCTGACTTTTCACTTTTTTTAGCGTATAATAAGAACAAAAATACAAGGAGGTCTTATTATGTGTATTTTCTGCTCTATCGCCAAAAAAGAAATTCCCAGCCATACCATTTATGAAGATGATCAGGTTCTGGCATTTCTTGATATTAACCCTACGGCCGTTGGCCATACACTAGTGATCCCTAAAGAACACTGCGATTCTTTTCTGGATTGTCCACCGGCTTTACGCGATCACGTGTTTGAAGTAGCTCAACAATTAGCTAAGAAACTGGAAACCGCTTTACACTGTGATGGAATTCATCTTCTTTCCAATATGCATGAAGCAGCCGGACAAAGCGTTCATCATTTTCATGTACACCTGATCCCTCGCTACAAAGACGATCAGGAAATCGTTGCTTTCCATGAAACACCCAACATAGATTTTGAAGACTTAAAGGAGAAGCTCCAATAACATGCAGGATTGGTCAATGCGGATGATCCTTGTCTTTGTCATACTCGCTCTTTTATACATCATCTTTTCCAGTATGTATCGAAAAGTGCATCAGGAAAGATTATTAAAAGAGTTACAGTCTTTAGACTTTGAAGCATTTGACAAAGACATTCGATCCACTTTCACCAAATTATTTTTTCCTTTATATATGGTTGAGTTTATGAAGCTGAATCGGTATATCATGGCCGATGATACAGCCATGATCAAAGAACAGTTTCAAAAGCTGATACGAATCGCCCGCAATAAAAAGCAGCGATACGAAATCATCTCCATGGCCTTTGAACATTATGTCTATGAAGAAGATAAGGAACAATCCAAAAATCTTTTAGATACGATTGATCAGGGAGAAAACCAGGGATTAAAGGACCATGCACATATGTTGTATGATATTTTAATCGATCACAAATCCAATCATATTTCTATCATGGAAGAACAGTTTCCACAGTGTACCGCCCAAGAAAAAGCCATTGTCGGCTATTTATTGGCCAAACAATATCGCTCCCTCAACAATATAAAAAAAGCAGAATATTATGAAGAATTTGTAAAAAAGGAATCCGCTTAGGGATTCCTTTATTCATTCATGATGGATGGTGCGGTATATGTTCTGCTTTTGTATTCGGCATCCAGATCATATAATGCCTTCGCATCGTTTCCAAACAATTCAAATTTGGTGATCATATCACTGGCATTCTTTTCTTCTTCCCCCTGCTCGGAGACAAACCAGTCTAAGAATTTCATCGTTCTAAAATCCTTATCCTGATAAGCGGCATCATATAAGGTATGAATCAAGCCGGTCACATAACGCTCATGATTTAATGATTCCACCAGAGGTGTCTTAAAATCCTGAATTTTGATATTTGGTTTATCAATGGCCTCTAACACAACCGAACAGTCATTATCCTGCAGATACTGCATCATGATCTGGGCATGAGCCACTTCTTCCTGTACCTGAACATTGTACCAGTTGGCAAAGCCATCCAGTCCTTTTTCTTTATAGTAATTGGCAAAATCTAAATATAGATACGCCGAATACAATTCTTTATTCACCTGTGTATTCAACAAACCCGCAACTTTTTCACTTAACATGTTCTTCATCCTCTCTATTCTATACAATCCGGTGCATTGGCATACATCCAGACATTTAAATCTGCCTCGGTTTCCTCATCGGTCTGTCCCTGGATCATAAACGGTTCACAAATCGTTGCCGACGGACATAAAGCATGCAGATCCTTCTCCATATTTTCAATACCGGCTCCACCATGAGAAAGAAATGGCAAAACTTTCTTATTTGCGAAATCATGTTCCTTCAAAAATGTACGTAAAGGCAAAGCCAAGGTTCCTGACCAGTTTGGCGTTCCTACAAAGATCGTATCATAGAATGAAATATCCACCGATACTGGTTTGTATGCAGGATCTACCCCTTTTTGCACCTGTGCATTTACAGTTTTAACTAAACTCGCATAATCTTCAGGATAAGGTTCTAACGCTTCAATACGGCAAACATCGGCATCAACAGCATTTAAGATCAAGTCTTTTAAATGCGCTACACTGCTTCCTTGCGAATAATACACAATCAATGCTTTTTTACTCATGGTAACCTTCTTTCTTTTCTATACCTATCAGGTAGGGTGAATCTTCTTTATTCAACTGTTTATATTGTACCACTGTATATAAGGAAGCGCTTAAACTTTGCACATATTTTTCAATGCATTTTGCCTCTTCTTTTCCGGATGGATGTGGATATAAAACCAAAGCCATACGACCTTTTCGCTTTAATAATTTCAAGCCTTTTTGAATAGCTATAACACTTGTATTAGCTTGTGTACAAATGGATGTATCTTCTTGAGGACAATAACCAAAATTAAAGATCATCGCATCAATAGATTCAAAGATCAGCGTATCCATCGTTTCATGTCCCTGGCAAAAGGCTTGTACTTTAGGATTCTTTAATTTTTTCATTGTGTTTTGAAGAATGTTCTCCTGAATCTCAAAGGCAAAAACTTTCTGTACACCTTCCGATAAGAAGAACGCAGTATCTTTACCATGCCCTAAGGTGGCATCCACACAAGCGGCATGACGATGTAAGGCTGGCTTTAAAAACAAATGACTTTCATCGACCATAGAACGCATATTTGGCAAGTTCCTCCTTGTAGAGAAGATAATCTTCCTGTTGGTAACAAACAAAGACCACGTTGATCTTTTGAGCATCAGGATATTCATGCATCAGCTGATAGATCGTATTGACTGCGATTGAACAAGCTTCCTGATGCGGATAGCCATAAATACCGGTGGCAATACAGGGAAACGCAATGGAAACAGAATCTAAATGATGTGATCGCATATAATCAAAAGCTAATACCATCGAGTTCCAGTAACATGCCTTTAGACTGTATGCCGCATTTGAATCCTGATGATAAATCGGACCAACGGTATGAATAATAGCTTTACTGGGAAGATCATAAGCCTCTGTCATAACGGCATCACCGGTTTGACAATACCCGATCTTTTGACAAGCAGTTTCTAATTGATGACCGGCCTTTTTAAAGATAGCGCCACATACACCGGAACCGGGAAGCAGATGATTGTTGGCGGCATTGACAATAATGTCAAAATCAAGACCTGTAATATCACCCTTTAACGTTGTGATCATTCTGGATCCTCCCTTCCTTCGATGATCGTATCCATTCGTTTTGTGATCTTAGAAGCACTTACCGATATAGAATGGAACTGCTGTACCAGGCTTTCCAAAGACTGCTTTGCCTTTTGAGATCGTTGTTCCAAACGATGGGCATCCTGCTGCAAAGACAGGATGTTTTTTTCGATCTCTTCGATATGTGCACTGCGATAAAAATCTCTGGTGCTTGCCAAAAGCGTAAAGATCACCCCTACCAGCGTTGTTGGGGAAGTCATTAACACATGCCTTTCCAAAGCGTAATTCAAGGTGTCTGTACACTTACCGCATACAAACTGATAAATAGATTCACTGGGAATAAATAAGATGGCCTGATCCACGGTTTGTTCATTGATATATTTCGATGCGATGTCATCGATATGTTTTTTCATATTCATCTTAAAAAGACGAATAAACTCCTGCTGGTTCTTTCCTTCTTCGATTCGCAGATAGTTTTCCATAGGAAACTTAGAATCGATACACAATACTTTATCCGTTCCGGCTACCCGCAAGATCGCATCCGCCACTTTTCCATTCTTTAATCCATACTGCATAGAAAAGATTTCCGGATTTTGCCCTGCATAAATCTCCAGTAAAGACTGCAGCTGATATTCACCCCAGTTTCCGCGCATTTTCGTATTGGTCATGACTTTGTTCATGCTTGATAGATCTGTCTGCATCTTTTGAATGGATTGGGCTCCTAATGCGTTTTCTTTGCGCAAGATCTGGATTTGCCCATTTAAATTTTGAAAGGTTTCCCGCATCTGTTTTTGATACAGCTCTTCCCTGGTCTGTTGATCCTGCTGATGTACTTTTGTCATCAAGATACGATCATTCTGTTTTCTGGATTGTGCATAGACTAAACCAATCAAGATCAACACACAAACGATCAATATCGCCAACAAGATCAATATCAACATTTCCATTTATATCACCCGCCATCTTTGTATCATTTCAATCAAATGTTCTCTTGTATTCTGTTCTGGATCATAAAATACCAAATCCAAACACCTTTGAAGAACCTTTCGAACATCCTTTCCTGTAAAAGACGTATGCGTCAACACATCTTTTCCATTGATCTCTAGATCGTGAAAACTCATTGGTCGATCCTTGTTCTTTTCATAAAAATCTATAAAATCTAAAACACTTTGTACGCTTTGTTGGCCTTTTAAAGAATGCGCCTTTAAATCACAAATACGAATCGTAAAAAGCTTCTGCATCCAGGCATCATCAAACCCCATTTGAATGCGAAAATGATAAATGGTTCGTAGCCGAAGCGGCAGCTTTTCATCATGATGTTTGACAAGCGAACAAATCAGCTTGCGTTGATATGTGCTTAATTTTAAAGCCTTACAAATTCTATCAGCGATTTTGGCACTTTCTAAAGGATGACCATAAAAATGATCGATTCCATCCTTTGTAGTTTTTGTCGCCGGTTTGCCTAAATCATGAAATAAAAGTGCAAGAGCTAAGGTTTCATCAAAGGGGGTCAGAAACGTTATCGCACGTAAAGAATGATGGAGCACGTTTGTATCGTGCCATGGACTATTTTGTGCACAGCTCTTACACAGCTCTAATTCTGGCATCCATTTTGACAATAATTGTGTCATATTCTCAATTTCATACGGATTATATCGCAAAATCTCTTTTAATTCTTTATCAATTCGCTCTACGGCAATCCATTGAATCAGCTTGCTGTTTTGATGCAAGGCTTCCTGTGTCGTTTTATCCATCGTAAAGCCCAGCTTAGCACAAAAGCGATGTGCGCGGATCATGCGCAGGGCATCTTCCTGAAATCGTTGGTTCGCATCTCCGACACAACGAACGATCTTTAAAGAAAGATCTTTTTTTCCACCAAAAGGATCGATCAATCCAGTATTTGGATGATAAGCCATCGCATTGATCGTGAAATCTCTTCGTCTTAAATCTTCGATGATGGAAGATACAAACTCTACACGATCCGGATGACGATGATCTTTATAGGTCGTTTCACTTCGAAAGGTGGTGATTTCTACCGGCTGCGGTGTCAAGACCGTGATCGTACCATGTTTGATTCCTGTTGGGATCGCATGCGTAAATAAGCTTTGTACCACACTCGGCAAAGCACTGGTACAAACATCATAATCGGCGCAATCTCTTTTCAACAAGGAATCACGCACACAGCCACCCACGACATAGGCTTCATAACCGGCCTGATTCAAAGTCTTCAAAATTTCAAGAATATTTTCCGGAAGTACCATCACAAACCTCTTTTCCTTCTTATTTTATACGATATTTCCCCACAAAAAAAGAGCCTTCCGGCCCATCAGATATGGTCGGGATGACAGGATTTGAACCTGCGACCCCTTGCACCCCATGCAAGTGCACTACCAAGCTGTGCTACATCCCGCTATGTTCATTCTACTCCATTTGCATAGGAAACAAAAGAATAAACCTTATTTTTCAATATGCTTTCTAGTTTTTATAAATTCCGTTTTTGCTGTACTTGTTATTGTATTGCCTTTTTCTGTATTTTAAAATTGAAGTAAGGAGGCGGTAGTGATGAAAATAAAAATTCCTGAAAATTTTATGTTAGGGACAAGCTCCAGTGCCTGGCAGATCGAAAGAACAGCAGGAAAAGTAGCTGGACAGGAAAGCTGGGCTGATTTGTTTTTTCAAAGCGATCCTTCGCGCTGGTATGACCAAATCGGTCCTCAAAAAGCCAGTGACTTTTATCACCAATACAAAGAAGATATTGCCACTATGGCAAGCTTTGGACTCAATACCTTTCGCTTTACCATACAATGGGCCTGATTGATTGAAGATGACTATCGCATCAACTTCATCAAGCGATATCTATACTATACAATCAAGGCAAAAGAAGAAGGATGTCATTGCCATGGCTATTTGATTTGGTCTTTTATCGATCATCTCTCTGCCATCAATGCCTTTAAAAATCGTTACGGTCTTTTGGAGCTGGACTTAAACACATACAAACGTAAACCCAAAAAATCATTATTTTGGCTAAAAGACTGTATAGAAAAAGGAATTGTAGAATAACTCGCATGGTAAAAGCAGCCATTTTGATAATGACTGCTTTTTTTCACTTTATGACATTTTTTCGATTTGGTATCGTTTAAAACCACTGTATCCACTTTATTATTCTGTCCAGGCCTTTCCTTCTTGTCCAAACAGCTTTACATAATGGGCTAAACGATCTTCATATCCTTTGATAAAACTTGGAATCAACTTCCATTTATCAAAATTTGGATCTTGGATAAACTTTTCCAGTTCTTCTTTACCCGCCACGACAAGCTCTGTTGCCAGATTGACCTTTTGAATACCGTTACGAACTGCTTTTGCCAGATTTTCATTACCGGTACCACTGCCACCATGTAAGACTAGCGGCGTATCTGGGCAAGCCTTGACGATTTGTTCTAATCGCTCAAAATCAATGTGTGGTGTTCCTTTATAGCGACCATGAGCCGTACCGATCGCCACCGCCAAACAATCTACACCTGTTTCTTCGATAAAACGAGCGGCCATTTCCGGCTCTGTCAGATTGCTTGTGCCATCGACTGTGTAGTTTTCCCCTTGTCCGACACGACCAAGTTCCGCTTCCACGCTGATGCCTAAAGGTTTACACATCTTGACGACTTCTTTGGTCTGCTTGACATTTTCTGCATATGGAAGACTGGAGCGATCCACCATGATTGATGTAAAACCGGATCGAATTCCTAACATGATGTCCTCATACGATTTTCCATGATCCAAATTGATCGCAAATGGCACTGATGAAGCGCTGACCAATTCACGAATCATATGAACAAACCATGGAAGATCGGGATGAATGAACGCATTGACATCAATGATCATAGGTGCTCTTAGTTCTTCCGCAACATGAATCACAGCTCGAACCGTATCTTCACTTTGAACATTTGGTGCGGTAACTCCATAACCTTCTTTTTTGGCACGATCCAGAATTTCTTTCATTGTCACTAACATATATAATTTCCTCTATTGATCTAATTTATCCCTTAAAAAGCGGGAGGCAAAGCACAGATCTTCTTTCCAGTTG
>OLSE01000664.1_pt1 | contig 38377 bp, 41 predicted proteins | sample 1673191 | NCBI WGS metagenome assembly OLSE01 (sample SAMEA3136764, study PRJEB25190) | human gut metagenome | biome: human gut; feature: human-associated habitat; material: faeces | place: Austria | collected 2013
CTCCAACAGCAGTGTATGCGTACCTTTAATGCACAGGCGCTCCAGTTCCTTCTGCTCGCTGATACCGGGGAAAAATGCGACCTCGGCCGCCGGAAGCACAATCGGCTGATTTTCATACTCCCCAAGTCCCGCCTGACGAAACTCTGCAAATGCCACATCGCGTTTCTCGCAAAATTCATGGATAGATTGTTCATCTGCATAATAGTGTGGGCTGGCACACAGTATTTGGGTCCCTTGAACCGCCATCTGACGAAGCATACGCATAGAGGTTCCGGCATTCGGGCTTCCGTCATCAATCCCCGGAAGAATGTGGGTATGCAGATCAATCACACGTTTTCATCTCACTCTTGCGCTCCTTTTTTCCTCTCAAGGAGATGTGGGGCATGTTTGCCTGAGTACCCTATGTAAGTAAGATAGGTATTCAGCGCACTGGTCATAGAATTGACCGTGTTTAGCGCATAGCCCTCCTGAAGTAAGTAATCTCGCCAACGCTCTGTGCTTTGCGACGACTCAGGCAATTCATCACCAAAAAAAGTCACAACACTTTGCAAAACATTTCTGTAGCGTTGCAATGTGGCGAGTTTCGCTCCTGCAGTTTGCCGAATACTCAAGAAGCTTTCAATGGTCTGCGGATCAAACACGGAAACAAACTTCTTCCCATGCTCTGTTGGCATTCAGGCCATCCCCTCCTGCGCATTTGAAAATGGACAAAATGGTTCTTTTGTCCTAAATGCTACCTAATTGACGATACCAGCGGCGACATCTATCCACTATTCTTACCAATTTTACCACGAAAAGTGTCGATTTGCAACCGCAATCGCGTCATCTAGTGTTCTTTTTCATTTTTACAACCGAAGAATAGTTGCTTGCCATATCGATGGAACTTGTCGATATATCGATCTGTCAACCCAAAAGACGCCTGCCGCGACATCGCGGCAGGCGTCTTTTCTGTGCACTTTCGGCACCTGGCCGAAAATACAGTTAGACAAAAGAACCATTTTGTCTAACTTACCAAACCGAGCTGTTCGAGCTGTTTGGCATACTCAAAACCTGTAGTAACAAGATAAATTCTTGTTGTTTCGATGCGGGAGTGCCCTAGCACATCGGCCAGCTTGACGATGTCATGGCAGGCCCGGTAAAACACAGTGGCAAATAGATGTCGCAGATTGTGGGGAAACACCTTGCCCGGCGACACCCCGGCAGCTTGGCACAGGCTTTTCATTTCTGCCCAAATCTGTTTGCGTGATAACGCTGTACCGTTTCTGGTGAGAAATATCTTCCCGGAAGCGGTTTTTGTTTGCTTGGCATATTTAAGCAACTTGCGGCACAGTTTGTTCGGTATCAGGATCGTGCGGATTTTCCCTTTCATTGTGACATCGGCTCGTCCTCGCCTGGCCGCCTCCACTGTGATATACTGCACCTCGCTAACTCGTACACCGGTCGCACAAATCGTTTCCAAAAGCAAGGCTAATCGTGCGCTCCCCTGCTGTTGAGCCGCCGCCAGAAGCTTTTCGTATTCCTCCCTGGTCAACTCTTTCTCTTTTTCCCGGAATACACGGCGCTGTACCCGCAAAAAGCGCACCTGACAGTCCTGCCACCCCATGACTCGCAGAAAGCAGCCAATTGCGGCCAACTTAGCGTTGACCGTGGTCGGTTGTAGTCGCTTTGCTTGCAGAGCATCCTTCCAGGCAACCAGCTGCTCTTTGGTCACTGCCTGTCCCGCCAGCCAGGCTGCTAGCTCCCGGACGTTGCGAATGTAATTGTCCACCGTACCGTTGCTCCGCTCCTCTTTGTGCAAGTACGCTTCGAACTGCTCTATTGTCGCTTTTGTTATAACTCGCTCTGTCATGTTTAAACTCCTTCAAACGCTGAACGCACACTTTTTTGATATTCTTGGCTCATTATCAACGAACGATACCACACCCCGGGCTAAAAAGCCAGCCCAGCTCGGCAGAGTTATCAAAAAAGCAACATTTGTGGAGACTCGAGTTATCGGTTTATGCGTGAATAAAAGCATCGCCCCTTGCGTTCCGAAGTCGCAAGATGTGGCACGTTCTGTCTATCAATATGTTATCGGAGGTTAACAGATAATTTAATGCCAGCATAATCAAATCTTTTCGATTTATACTATGTATTAACAATTCTGTTTTGCTATCTCGTTTCTCTCTATACTAATGTCAAGAGATTGATTTTTACTGCAGATATATGGAGAGACAAGCAAATGATCGATAAGCGTATCGGGAGGCGAATCAAAGAGCGCCGGGAAGAGCTTGGCATGACACAGGCAGAATTCGCCGAGAAGCTGGGCGTTGCAACCAACTATATCTCAACCGTTGAGCGTGGCGCGTCATTTCCGCGCTGCGAGAATCTGATCGCCATCCTCAACGGGCTGGAGACCTCCGCCGACGCCATCTTCTGCGATGTGCTGGATCATTCTGCAGCCTATCAGGCTTCCACTTTATCTGAACGTCTGAGCCGCATCCCCGCGAAGGAACAAAAGCGGATCTTGGAAGTGGTGGACCTGATGATTCGGCAGGTCGAAGAAGACTTCTGAAAATGTGCAGAAAAGTAAACGGGGCATCCCCCTCTGTTGCAGCAGAAAGGGATGCCTCGCTTTTTGTATGTGTTTATGGGTAGAGCTGAATCCCATGGCGGTAGACAGCGTGGGTGTAACAATCCAGACTTATAATGATCTCGTATCCGTTCACGTTGGCAAAGAAGTTGATATTGTCTGCATACCGGATGACTTCCTTCAGATAGCCCATTCCCGGCCGGGCTTCGAACATCAGCGATACCGTCACGCACTCAAAATTACGCACGATTTTGATGTCGATCTGGTTTTCTTCCGAGAGTCGGATCGCCGTACTGATAAATTGTCTGACCGCTTTCTGGCGTCCCGGAATGAGGATGTATACTGTATTCCGCGCTTTCCATTCCAAAATTGAAGCTGCCGTGACAGGTTTATCCGGGAATGTACAGTGTTCCGCATCCACGCAGTTTTGCTCTGTCTCCCCCAGCCAATCTTGTTTGGGGAACTTCTTCTCATATATGACTTTTCCCATTATCCAGTTCCCCCAGATTTATGATCCGCAACCCTTGCCGGACTGCAAGCCGATACGTTTTTGCCGTCCCACCCCAATCGTGATCCACATAGCACAGCGCATACGAGGAATGGTTCACCATGAACCGGTTTCGTTCCAGGATAGCTGCTTTGAAGTGGTATTTCTCAAAGCCTTCCGGATAGAGGATATCATCAAAATATTTGCGTTCCCGGATGCGGAAGGACAGATACGGGATGACCAGCAGGCACTCCACTTCTGAATATTGCTGTTTTGCCTGATATACCTGTCTGGCACACAGCCAATCGAACACCCCCATTCCGCCACACAGAAATGTAGTGATGCCCGCATGGATCAACTGCTCGATGGTTGCGAGAACACGGCCCTCGTCCAAGCCATAGCATTCGCTATGGCCAATGAATGTAGCCGTTGTGCTTCTCTCCATGATAATCCCTTTCGGTTTAGAATCTGTGTTTACGATTTATTTTATGGTAACACAGCCCCGCGGCACATTCAATAGTCATAGATTCTATCGTTTCGTTATAGTCCTTGTAGCTATTCGCCTGCCTGTGCTGTAAAGTACGCCATTGCGTCCCCTCTCTGCCCATTCTGGTACACCTCGAAGTGCAAATGGTTGCCGGTGGCCCGCCCGGTCTGGCCCACATAACCGATCACCTGCCCGGCCTGCACCTGCTGGCCGGCAGCTAAGCAGATAGCGGAGCAATGCGCATAGAGTGTCTCCAGGCCATTGCCGTGGTCAATGCGAATATAGTAGCCATACCCGCCGCCCCAGCTGTCGAGGGCATTGGCAATGGTCACCGTACCTCCGGCTGCCGCCAGAATTGGGCTGCCGTCCGGCGCGGCGATGTCGGTGCCGCTGTGGTAGCTGGTTTCGCCGGTGATGGGATCGGTGCGGTAACCGAACTGTGACGTGATCGTGCCGGGAATGGTCAGCGGCCATTGCAGGGCACCGGTCGGCTGCCAGTCCCCTGCCGGCGGCAGAACCTCCCCGCTGCCGGCAACGAAGCCACCCAGCAGCTGGTTCCACAATTCGGCGGTGTTTTCTCCTGACAAAAGGGTCAGGTATTCATTTTGCCTGTCGTTAAAGGCATATACTGTGCGCATTTCCTCCGCAGTTTTGTGGGTGAGTTCAATCGTCAGCACCGTTTCTATCACATTCGTCGTGGTGGTGTTTCCCTCGTCATCGGCTATTTCCACTTCACTGGTACTGGTATCTGTGCGGTAAGCTACCTTGTTCATATCCCACATGATTTCCCGAAGCCTGTCCAAGTTATCTTCATCTATGAAAGCGACCGAGGCTCCATCCTCTGCTCCGCTGGTGCGGGCAGCAAAAACCGCCAGGACATCCTGCCACGCGATGGCGTAGCTGCCATCGTTGGACACGATCTCCTGGCGGTCATGCGTTATGTTGTTTTCGATCTCTTCCAGCCGGTCCTGGTATTCACCGTTCAGCTGTATGATGGCCTCTTGAACTGTGATCCCGGTGTCGGTCGATTCCCCTGCAAAAAAGATTCCGAACGCTGAGCCAATCACAAGCGCGATCATGCAGATGATGGTGACAACGAAAACCGCAGCCGTACCGCCGGCTGTGATCGCCGCAACCAATGTCTGCGTACTCGCCCATAGGGCCTTAAGCCCGGCTATGACGGCATCCGCCAACTTTTGGGTCGCCTCCCTAGTAGCCTGCGCAGCTTGTTTTGCCCGCCGGGCCGCATTGGCAGCGGTCTTGCGGACCTTGTTGGTGTCGGCAATTTTGCCGACTGCGGTCGTGGCTGTTTTCGGGGCGGATGCCTGGCGCGGCTGTGGTTTCCTGCGTGTGGTGACCTTAAAGCGATAGAGAGAGTCATGCCGCAGGCGGCTCTGGTGGATGTCGGGCACATCGAATCGGATGGGTTCAGTGCGCTGCGCGGCAGCCGTTTTCGTGCGCTGGCCAGGGGTTAGAGTTTGGTTTTTATACGGTGCTGTTTGATCAAAAGGCGGATCGTCTGCTCCTGCCGCAGCTGTCCCGCTCCCGGATGCAACGTTTTCAGCCTGCTCGGCTGCACGGTTCACTTGATGCTTTCGAGCGACCTGCTGCGCCAGCTTTTTTCCGCTGCGCAGCGCGGTACCGACAGCCGCTTCTGTTGCGGAAGCAACCGCATCCACGGCACGTTCCTCCTGAGCCGCTGCCTCCTGATACTGCCCATCCCGGTGTTCCTCCGCGACAAGCCGCCGGGTGCCTTCGCGGGTGCACAGCCAGACGGCGTGCATGGCGGTTCGTGGCAGGCGGGCTTTGTCTGCCGTGTGGACAGGCTTGCCTGCCGGTTTCTGTTTGGGTTCTACCATATCATCAATCGCCTCCTTCACAAATTGGTGATAAATTGTTTGAAGTTTCTTCAAAGGTCTTTCAAATGGTTGTCAAAATTATCCTGTACCTTATAAACATAGACAAAACAGTACCGCAAAAGCGACACCGCCATTACCGCTTAAGGCCATGCCAGGGCAATCGCCCGGCCGATTGCGGACAACAAACAAGGCTTTACGCCATAATATATAGACAAAAAAGATGTAGCCGACCGGCAAGGGTCAGCTACATCTTTTTACTTGTTGTTTTTGCTTTATGTATCCTATATTTTCGTTGTTTCTGTATGAAATGACGGAAGAAAATGCTATACTGTAAGCAGGTAGTATTATTACTGGTTATTTCTTTGATTAGGAGGCTCTTTATGCGAAAAGCGACAACTCAAGCAGCGGCTACCACTGCCGCGGACGCTCCCAAAAAGACACGGGCCACCCGGCAAAATGCCCCGAAAAAGGCGCACACACCACCTGTAGACGTCCACTTGCAGGTTGGTGGCCAAGACTATGACTGCGCCGCCATTGTGGAAATGGCACGCGCCGATTACCGGTCCACGCACAAGACCGGCATTCACTCCTGTCGCGTGTACATCAAGCCGGAAGAGCAGGTTGCCTATTATGTCATCAACAAAGTGGAGGGTAAGGTGGATATCTCCCCTGTTGAGATGCAGTAACTTCAAACGGCGTGAGCAGTATTCCCTGTTGCTCACGCCGTTTACACTATTGTTGTATCTTCTGCCTTTATGGGGTTGTCTTGCCCCGTCTGCTGCCTGTTGATTCGGTTTCTATAGTGTGCCTTCCGCCGGTAAAAATACCGTTCCACTTCCCCTTCTGGAATCCAGACCCCGGCCGCTTCGATTTTCTCCATAACGTCAGACAAAATCTGCTGGTTATAATGGGGCTGCGGTTCATGGCCGATCTCCAGCCATACACGGCGGTATTCTTCGAACAACCATGTATTGATTTTCTCTTTCTGCCTTTGCTTCAAGTTTCGGAACTGTTTATCCATCTGAAGCAGCCGGCCTCCGATTCGCTTATGGTTTTTGCTGCTGATTTTACATCACCACGCCCTTAAAAACTTTAGGTGCCCTTATTCTTCCATGTCCACGGTCTGTTTTCCACCAAGGCGGACTATCTATCAACGGCCACCAGCTTAGCCTCCACAAACCACCGTCCTTTTTCCATCCAGAGGTTCGTCTCCTGGCCGCGGATCACACAGACATACCGGTCCCCCACGCCGCCCACCTCGGCGGCGCGGCGGCTGACGTCCTTGATCTTGTCGATCTGGTACACCTGCTCCGGGCCAAAGCGGATGGCCAGCGGCCGCAGGTGGCCGTCCGGCTCGAAGCGGACATCCACTTCCACATACCGCTTTTCGCGTCCAATGATCTTGCGTGACATTGCGCTGCGCCTCCTTGCCGCTCATCAAAATTTCTTATCCCGCGTTAAAGAACCCCACCGGATGCACCGTGTGGTCATCCTTGGGGTTGATCGCCCCCAGCCCGCGGTCGGTGTAGATCCGCGCCCGCTGGACGCTGGTGTACCCGTACCGTTCGCGCACGCCATCCACCGCCTTGTCCAGCCGCTCCAGCTTTTCTCTCTTTTCTGCATTGCAGAAGAAGCCCAGCTGCACCGGCGTATCCGCCGGCACCAGCGAGGCTCCGCGCACACCGACGCCACGCAGCGGTTTGCCCCAGCGGTAGTTGCTTTTGAACAGGTCAAAGGCAACCTGCGCGATCTCCAGACTGCTGCTCGTGGGCGTTTCGATCTTGCGCTGGCGGACAAAGCCGTTCAGGTTGCTGTCCCGGACGCTGACCTCCACTACCGTGCATTTCATGTTCAGTTCCCGCATCCGCATGGCCACGCTTTCACTCATCACCAAAAGCATGAGCCAGACATCCTCGTTGTTGACGAGGTCCCGCGGCGTGGTACCCGAATTGCCCACGCTCTTGACCGCTGCCACATGGTCCTGCTTGGCCACCGGCGAGGCGTCCAGCCCGCGGGCGAAGGCGGACAGCGAGTACCCCACCTTGCCAAACCAGCCATGCAGAGTCTCCGGGTTGGTCTGCGCCAGCTGGCCAATCGTGCGGATGCCATAATAATTGAGCTTGCGCTGGGTGGCGTAACCCACATAGAGTAAGTCCTGCACCGGCAGCGGGTAGACGATGTCTTTGTAGTTATCAGCCTCAATGCGGGTGATGGCGTCCGGCTTTTTGTAATCGCTGCCCAATTTTGCGGTGACCTTGTTGTCGGAAACGCCGATGCTCACCGTGATGCCCAGCTCTCGTTTGACCCTCTCGCTAATCTCCCGCGCAATGGTCATCGCGCTGCCGAACAGGCCCACGCTGCCGCTCACATCCGCCCAAGATTCGTCCAGGCCGAACGCCTCGACCTGGTCGGTGTAGTCCTGCAAAATCTCCCGCATATAGCCGCTGTACCGCATATACTCGCGGTAGTGCGGCGGCACAATGATGAGGTCACGGCAACATTTTTGTGCTTCCCAAATTGCCATACCCGTTTTCACACCCATCCGCTTGGCAGGGTAACTGGCGGTCAGCACGATGCCGTGCCGGTCCTCCTTCGAGCCGCAGACGGCGATCCGTTTGCCGCGTAAGGTGGGGTTTTCCTGCATTTCAACGCTGGCGTAGTAGGCGTTACAATCTATATGGAGTATATGACGGCCCGGCATAACGATCCCTCCATGCGCCTATTATAAATCTATTATTTGTAGATTTCAAGGCCGCACAATACAATTATTTGTATATTTTTTGCCGATTTCCTCTTGTGCTTTCGCCTTGCCCGGTATATAATATAGGTACAGAAATTCGAGGTGATCCCAATGGAATGGAATCAACGTCTGGCCCAAGCGCGGAAAGCCTGCGGTCTTACCCAACAGGAAGCCGCCGACCGGATCAGGCAATATCTGCCGGAGAGTGATTGGGTACAAAAGGTCACGCTGTCCTCCTGGGAACAGGGGCGCACGCAGCCGCGCATCCCGCACGCACTGGCGCTGGCCTTGCTGTATCATACTGACCCCTACTATTTGTTTGGTACAGCGCAGATGTCTGGCGGCCTAAATGAGGAGGGTCTCGCCAAATTGGCTGAGTTCCGGGAGCTCTTGCTGGAATCGCCACGCTACCATGAACGGGTCGAGGTATCCCGCAAGGTACGCTATCTGCCGGTATTTCTGCAGCCCGCCTCCGCCGGTACCGGCCAGTGGCTGGACGACGATCTGGCCGAGGAGATGGTGGTGGACGATGCCGTCCCGGCCAGGGCCGAATTCGGCGTCCGACTGGCGGGCGACAGTATGTCGCCGCGGTTCGCCAACGGGCAGATCGTCTGGGCGCGCAAGGCCGAGCAGGCCGAGAATGGTGAGATCGTTCTGTGTGTGTTGAACGAGCAAGGCTACTGCAAGAAGCTGAAATATGATGCAGACGGCGTGTATCTGGTCTCGCTCAATCCGGCTTATTCCCCCATCCCGGTGCGGGAAAGCGACGAGTTCCGCATTGCGGGGGTCGTGGTGGGGTAAGCTATTGCATATAAGTTGCCGATGCTGTTCCTTATAGAAGGGGGCGAACGTCATGTGTGGCCGTTACCAGTTTTCTTCCAAAGAAAGCCGCGAGATGCAAAAGATCATCCGGGACGCCGAGCGCCGCAGCCGCGGGCAGTTCCCGGGCGAACTGAACTTTCCGATGGCCGGCGACGTGACCCCCACTCAGGTTGCCCCGGTACTGATCGCCAGCGGCGGCAAGGTCGTGGCCGAGTTCCAGCGTTGGGGCATCCCCGGCTGGCGCGGCGGGCTGATGATCAACGCCCGCGCCGAGACCGTCTGCGAGAAACCGATGTTCCGCCGCAGCATGGCAGCCCAGCGGTGTGTGATCCCGGCCAGCGGGTATTACGAGTGGGATGCCGGCAAGCACAAGTATTTCTTCCAGCTGCCGGGCAAACCGATCTACCTGGCGGGCATCTACGACAATGTGGACGGCACTAACTGTTACGTTATCTTGACCACTGTACCAAACAATTCCGTGCAAGATGTCCACGATCGTATGCCGCTGATTCTGTCCCATGACCAAGTTCGCCCCTGGCTGACCGACCCGCAGGCCGCGTTGACGCTGCTGACCATCGTGCCGCCGGAGTTGGAGCGAGGCTGCGAGGATGGACAGTTGAGTTTTGGCGATTTGGCGTAAAGGAGGGCACCATGTATACCGATCAACAGAAGCGCGAGATTGAGCGAGTTCTGACTGTGTTCAAACCTTATATTGACCAGGCCGATTATCTTGAGATCGTCTGGTCGAATAAACGGCAGTGCTATGTGTCGCTCTTTATTGATACCACACGCGACTGCTTTGACGGGGCCGATGCAATTCAATCCGCCGAAGAGATTTGCGACAAGTGTTATACTGAAATCGGCAACGATGTCCTTCTTGAAAACGACCGCGAATATGAACTCTGGCAGATGCATAAGCTGGAGCGGGACGAGTTTTTGCGCCGCGTTCAGCAGTATGATGCACAGTTGCCGGAGTATCACTACCTGATTGAGCGGCTGTTGTCGCCACCGGCACAGGCGAAATAGAGCGCTGGCGGTGTTGCATCTGGCTTCCTTCCGTGCTATGCTGGAACAAATGCGATGCGAAACAAAAGGTGTGTTTTCGATGAACCTGATGATCAGTTCCCTTGAATATGATTTCCACTCGCTCGTCAAGGTGGCCGAGATGGCGGGGCTCGCCGGCGTGGTGAGCTTCCACCAGGCCGGGGACGATTACCTCGTGACCTTCCCCGATGTGGCAGATGCTCCCAAGATGGCCGCCGATTTCCGGGCAAGGCTGCGGGGGCTGGAAAATAACATCTGGAACTTTTGAGAGCACTTTTGCAGAGGGCCGGGCGGCCCTCTGCTTTTGTTTGTCCGCCGCATCGTCAGTTCAGCATCTCACCCGGACGGGTGCTCATCAAGCGATAGAGGTCGGTATTTTGCGGGAACGCATTGGTGAACGGCACCAGCTGCCCGCCGCAACGGATCAGGCCGCAGCCCGCGGGGACATCGGTGATGTAACCGAGCTGGGTGTCCGAGATATGCAGCAGCTTGGCCAGTTCCTCCCGGTCAGTGGCGCTCTGGTTGAGCAAAATCAGAAATTCCGAGTTTGCCAGCATCAGGCGGGCGGTGTCGGAGCGCAGCAGTTCATCCACATTTTGGGTCAACCCGGTGATCAAACCATTGTACTTGCGGATGCGCTTCCACAGCTTGTAGAAAAAGTTGGCGCTGTACTCATACCGAAAAAGGATGTAAAACTCATCCGCCACGATCCAGGTGCGCTTGCCGCGCTTCTGGTTCTGGATGACCCGGTTGTAGATGGCATCCAGCGTCACCAGCATCCCCAGCGGCATGAGCTGCTCGCCCAGTTCCCGGATGTCGTAGTCGATGATGCGGGCCTGGGTATCGACGTTGGTGTACTTGGCAAAGGTGTTGAGCGTGCCCGTGATAAACAGCTCGCTGGCCAGCGCCAAGCCCTGGGCTTCCGGCTCCGGCTGCATCTTGAGCAGGCGGTAAAAATCCCGCAAGGTCGGCGGCGTACCCTGGTAACCGTTGCGGATGTAGGGCTGGTAGACCAGTTCGGTGCATCTGCCCAAAATGGATTTCTCTTTGGCCGTCACCTGCCCGCCGCCGACCAGCTGCTCATACAGCGAGAGCACAAACTCACTTTTTGCCACAATCGGGTTGCGTTCGTCGCCGTAGCTGCGGTCCATGTCCAACGCGTTGATGTGGGTGTCGGAGGTGGCCGAGATCTGGATGACCTCGCCGCCCAGCGCACGGGTCAGGTGGCCGAACTCCGACTCTGGGTCAAGGATCAGGATGTCATCCTCGGTGGCGAGGGCAATTTGCACGAGTTCCTCTTTGGCCGACATCGACTTGCCGGAGCCGGACACGCCCAGCCGGAAAGAATTGCCATTGAGCAGCTTGGTACGGTCGGCCACGATCATGTTCTTGCTGACGGCGTTCTGGCCGTAGTAGATACCGCCGGGCTGCAAGATCTCCTGGGCACGGAACGGAATCAGGACGGCGGTGCTCTCGGTGGTCAGGGTGCGCAGGGCCTGGATGCGGCGCAGGCCATAGGGCAGCACGGTGTCGAGGCCGTCCTTCTGCTGCCAGCGCAGTGTGGAAAGCTGGCACAGGTGCTTGCGCCCCACCGATTGCAAAGTTTCGGTATCACTGTCGAGCTGCTGTTGGCTGTCGGCCATGTGAACCAGCGTGACCAGACCGAACATCATGCGCTGGTCGCGGGTGGTCAGGTCATCCAGCATTTCTTTGGTCTCCTTGCGCTGCAATTCCATATCGTAGGGGATGGTCGCCGACCAGTTGTTGGCGGCGTTTTGTTTGCGCTGCCAGTTGGCGATGTTGGTCTCCACCCCCAGCAGGGTGTTCTGCATCTGGCGGGCGGCCTCATCGGTGGGCACGGGCAGGATGTCGATGGAGAGCATCATGCTGCGGTCGAGGTCACAGAGTTCCGAGATGAAGCTATCTTTGATGTAGCTGGCATAATCCTGCAAATACAGCACCCGCCCGAAGCGGCCGTCAATCTGGAAGTGGTCGGCGGTGAACTCCATGCTGTCGGGGCAGAGCCAGTCCTTGAAGCTGTGGCCGCGCTTGGCGTGCTGGCGCAGATTGAAGTCAAAGGCGGGCGGCTGGCCTGCCTTGAAAAAGTCCCGCAGCAGCCGCAGCCGGTCTGGCGTGGACAACTCCGCCGCCGCCGAACTGAGCTTGGCCAGGTGGGTGACCAGGTCGGTGCCCACGCGGGCAAAGTAGGTGCGGGCCTCGTCGATGTTCCGCTTGACGATGCTGACGGTCAGGTACCGCTCCCGCACCATGCTGTTGCTGGTGCCGGTGACCTGGGCGCGCAGCATCTCGTTGAATTCTTCGCGGTAGTGGTCGAGGGCGTCGCCGTGCAAGGGCAGCAGCACCGACCGCTCGAAATCCTCCTTGTCGATGCGGCGGTTGTGGATGGTGATCTTGGCCGACGCGCCGGAGTCCAGGGCGTTGAGCAGGGCGCAGTAGTCGAGGAACATCGCCATTTTGTCGTCTTTATCGGCGATGGCGTAGTTGATGTCGGTGAAGGACCAGCTTTTGCTGTACTGATTGCCCACCTGGAAGATGCCGTCCGGCCAGATACGGCGGATGGGGATGGCGTCCTGGACCGAGCGCGGGACCTTGAACTTGACGCGCTCCTGGCGCTTGGCAGCTGCCAGCGTTTTGGTCAATGGCGGGCCTCCGGGGCGGTGACATTTTCAGCAATCATCTTGTTTTTCTTCATGCGTTTCCTCCGTTTCGATTTCGTTTTCTTCAGGTTGGTAGCACGCTTGCGCTTGCAGCCCTCGGCAATGGAGGGTTGCATAGCCTGGTAGTACAGACAGTCTGACTTGAATACCAGCCGTTTGGGCATAAGAATTTCGGACTTGATCCATGCCCACAGCAGCTGCTCGGCCGTCATGCCGTGGTAGGAAAAGAAACCACAGGCGGCAAACGGCGCAGCGCCCAGGATGCACATCCAGCCCACCTGCTCGGCCCCAACGATGGGCCGCAGGCAAAAATAAAGGCCCACCGCCGCGCCAAGCGCCAGCAGTGAGCAGACGAATTGCCGGGTGTTCAGCCCGAAAAAGATGTTCTCGTGGTAATTGCGGATCTCTTTGGGGATTTTGATTTCGATAGGAACCACCTCACATTATAGGTTGTATTTCTCCTACTTTTCGTGTATACTGGTAGCAGAAGGAGGTGCCTGATATGGTCATCAACACAGACAATCTGGTGTCCATCACCGAAGCCAACCAGAACTTTTCCCGCGTGGCAAGGCTGGTGGATGAGAACGGCGCGGCCGTCATTCTCAAAAACAACACACCGCGCTATGTCCTGATCGAGTTCAGCCAACTGGAAAGCGAACAACAGGCTTCCGACGAAGATGTTCTGGCAATTTCCAGACGCCTCATGGCCAAAAACAAAGAAGCCTATGAGGTGCTGGCCAAATGAAGCGGTTGACAAAACGGCAGATCCTTCTGCTTCATGAGCAGCTGCTGCAGGAGTTCGGCGGAACGCCCGGCGTCCGTGACGAGGGGCTGCTGGACTCGGCGTTGGCTGCCCCGTTTCAGACGTTCGACGGGCAAAGCCTCTACCCTTCTGTGCAGGCCAAGGCGGCACAGCTTGGGTTCGGGCTGGTTTGCAACCATCCCTTTGTGGATGGCAACAAGCGGATCGGTACCCATGTCATGCTGGTCTTTCTTGCGCTGAATGGCATCGACCTTTCCTACACGCAGCAGGAACTCATCGACATGATTTTTGCGGTTGCTTCCAGCCAGGCGAGCGCCGCCGACCTATTGCAATAGATCATCCAGCACCAGAATTGAAACCAGGAGCTTGCTTCGGCAGGCTCCTGGTTTTTTACAGCCCCATAATCTCCTTCACAATCCTGTCGCATCCCTTCACGGCCCCCACCAGCACCAGCAGATTGAACGCGAGGGTTCCCACATAGGACCACACCGCCGTGATGGCACTGGCGTTGGGATCGACGGTGGGCGCACTGGTGGCGAGGGCGGAGAAGATGATGCAGGCCAGCGCGATGACCACGCCCTGTAAGCACACACCCGCATAGCTGCGCAAAAAGTTTTTGCCCACGCTGCTGGTGGGTTCGCCGGCAAAAGCCGACAGCGGGATCGGTGAGATGGCGGCGTACATCCAAAGGGAAAACATCCGGCCATAGACGGTCAGCACCATGACAAAGGACAGCACCGTGATGAGCAGACTGCCTATAAGAGTTACAGCCCACAGTGGGATGCTCTCCCAAAATCCACAGGCGTTGATCGTGTCGATGAGTTCCTGCGGCAGCGTGGTGCCGCCAATGCCGCTCGCCCCCGATGCGCCGATGACCTGGGAGACCATCCCCTGCACAATGTCGAACACCGCCAGCATGAGGTCGAGGCCATAGTCCACGGCTGCTTTGGCAAGGGCAAACCTCACAAACAGCTTGAGCGCCTGCTCCGGGCGGCGAACCTCGGCAAAGCTGCCGCAGGTCTTGACGACGCCAGCGGCGAAAAACAGCACCAGCAGCCCGTATCCAATGGCTTGTAAAGCGCCATAGATGCCGGTCATGACGTTCCAGACCGCGCCGCCGTTGTAGCTGACCGGGCTGACGGTCAGCAGCTGCCAGATCTCGGCCAGCTTATCGTTCCAGGTGTTCAAGGCATTCGTCAAGTTATCGACGATCCAGCTATTGTCCGTATCGCATCACCTCCTTCTGCGGACAGATTGCCGCAAACCTCACGCGCCGGTCCCGATGATCAGGTCGAGAATCTCCTTCGCAAAAGTGATAATAATGCCGCCCGCCAGCGTCAAAAAGCCCTGGCTGCGCTGGCTGGGGTCGTGGCTTTGCAGCGACAGCCCCACCTGCACGATGCCCCATCCAAGCAGGATCAGACCGACGGCCCGGATGATGCTGAAAATAAAGGTGTTCAGGTTGTCGATAACGGCCAGCGGGTCACCAGCCGCCAGCACGGGCGTTGCCAGACAACAGGCCAGAGCGGCAACGGCGTACAACGTAAACCCGCGGCGCAGGCGGCGGGTGATGGGCTGGTTATTCAGTCGTTTTTTGGGGTTGCGATTCAGAGGATTGAGGGAATTCATAGGCAGACCTCCTTCGAGTTTTATTTGGGATAGTACGGAATGTAGGGTTCGTCGATACGGGCTGCGGCAGGAAATCTTCCATATCCAGCAGTTCCCAGTTGGCAGCATTGCCGGGCAGGTCGTCCGTGGCCTGCGCCGCAGCGGTGTAATCATAGGACGGGCCACCGCCATCCTCAGTGAAGCGGATGCAGGGGTGGCGCAGCAGGTTGTACTTGTCGTCGATGACCGGCCGCTCGCCGCGCACGAACAGCACGGCTTTGCCGTCTGGCAGCAGGCGCACTTCATCCGGCGTCAACAGGTCGCGGGCGGCCTGCTGTTCACTTGTGCTGTAGCTTCCACTGCGCCCGCGGCTGCGGCTGTGGTTGGTGGTGGCCACCGTCTCCTTGCCAATCAGCTCGGAGACGTACTTGTGCGTGCTCTGCTCGTTGCCCCCGATATAGAGGAACTCGTCGCATAGACCGATCAGCGATTCCCAGCTGTCCTTGTACATGGCTTTCAGCTGGCTGATGTTCTGCACGATGATCGAACAGAAAATGCCGCGGGAACGCATGGTAGCCAACGCCGACAAAAAGCTGTCCTTGGGCAACGAAATATTCGGGAACTCGTCCATCAGGCAATGGACGGGCACCGGCAACCGCCCCTTGTGGACCCGGTCTGCCTGGCGATAGAGCGTCTGGATGAGCTGGGTGTACACCATACCGACCAGATAGTTAAGCGATTTGTCCGAATCCGGGATGCAGCAAAACAAGGCCACCTTTTTCTCGCCTAGTTCGTCCAGATGAAGTTCATCCGTCATCGTCAGCCGGTTGATTTGCGGCAGGTTGAAGGCCGCCAGCCGCACGCCGACGCTCACCAGAATCGACTTTGCGGTTTTGCCCGCGGCTTGCTTAAAGACGCGGTATTGCTTGACGGCGATGCTGTCGGGTTCCCTTTCCTCGAGCCGTTCGAACAGCACGTCCAGCGGCGACTGGTAGCTTTCATCTTCCTCCCGTACCTCGGCGCTTTCAAGCATCTCCATGACCATGCCGAAGTTCTGCTCGCTTGGCGGGGCCTCGTGCAGTAAGTAGAGCATGAGAGCTTGCAGCAGGGCGGTCTCGGATTTCTCCCAAAATGGGTCGCTGCTTTGCGCGTGGGACGGAGTCGTGTTCTGGATCAGGTTGGTGATGAGTTGGAGCACGTCTTTATCATCCTGCACATACACAAAAGGGTTATAGCAGAACGACGCACTGGGGTCAATGAGGTCGAACACCCGCACCTCGTAGCCCTGCTTCAGCAAATATCTGCCGGTCTTGCGCAAAATTTCCCCCTTCGGGTCTGTAATGACCAGCGAGTAGCCTTTCCCGCCCGGTCCAGCTCTGGCTGCTTCCAGCACATTAGGCACCGCATAGGTGCGTGTCTTGCCCGCGCCGGAACCACCCACGACCAGGATGTTGGTGTTGTGTTTGTGCTTGTAGCCATCCACCCCGATGCGGAAGTGCCGGGTCAGCAGCAGGTTAGGCCCCGCCTTGTCCACATACTTTCGGTTCAGGGTAAAGACACTGCCCCAGCGGGCGGACCCGTGTTCTTCGCCGGGGCGGGTGTTCTTCTGGTCGGATGTAACGACAATGGCGATGACTGCATAGAGAGCAGTGCCGAGCAGCAGATAGCGCGGCGTTTGAGGTGTGTAATAGACGGGGAACGGCTGTACCAGAAAATCGTTGACGGCAGTCAAGATGCCAGCCAATCCGGCAACAGCATCCCACCGCATCGCCAGCCCGGCCGCTGCCCACCAGACCAGCGGCAGTGGCACCAGCCAAACCCACCAGGGGGATTTTTGCTGCACTGCTTACCGTTCCGGGCCTCTGTGGGGATGCTCGGCAGACCGCGCTTCTTCCCAGGCAGTTCGTTTTTGCCACAGTTGCGGCAGTGTCCGCTGCAAGGTTGCTGCGGTCTTCCTGGTATCTCGGTTCAAATTTGCCGCCAACCTCCGGCGCAGCGCCTGCCTTTCTCCGCTTTCCGGCAGGGCGCTCCAGAAATCTCTGATGGGACCGGTCTGCCGTATCCTTTGCAGGATTTCAATTTGCAGGATGTGGTCATCCAAATTAACGGCGGCTGCTGTCGGGCGGAACGGCCGATGCAGGGCGGTATCCATACAGATTCGTTCCACCTGTGTCTCCAGATCCGCACGTTGCGGGTAACGGCTGCGAAGCGCCCGCCCCGCAGGCTTCTCGGGGCGGAGCTGGTCCAGGTATTGTTTGCCCTCATACGCATCCCCGGCAATGTAACCGCAGAATTCCCACTCGGCGTTATCAAAGGGCAGGTCGATCTGCGCGAGGCTGTCCGGGTTGGCCAGCGCAGATTCGTACACGGTTTTCCCCTGCACCACCAGCCAGGCGGTAAAATCTGTAAAGCGGTCATCCGAGCTGCCGCCATTGATCAGGACAGCGGCAGCAAAAAGTTTGGGTGTATCAGCCAGATCCATGTAGCTATCCTGCAGGCCATACCAGGCATACAGTTCCTGATTCGGCAGTTTCACCAGTTCCCTGTACAATGCGTCCAGCATGGACGGTTCGCTGTTCGGGGTTGCGCGTTGCCGTGCATGGGCGATCACCGCCCAAAACTCGTTTGGCGTCATGGGCATTCCTCCAGTCGTTTGTGCAGGGCAGCATAAAAGGCCCGCCCTTTGTTGGGCAGGCCCTGGGCGGCGCGTTCCTCTTCCAGTGCGAACCGTTTTTCCAGCTGCTGCGCAGTGTAGTCGCGGCGGAAAGGCTGCCAGGTATGGGCGTCCATGTACAGCAGCTTTTGCCACAGATCCGGGCAATAGGCGCGCAGCTTGCGCAGTTCCGAGATCGGTTGCAGCGGGCAGCACCAGCAGGATACCCGCCGGAAGATCTTGTATAGCCCGCCCCAGTCAAAACCGCGGGCGTAGCAGTAGTTGAGGCAATCAGCCTCGGTCATGCCCCACTCCACCAGCGGATAATGCAGATCCTTGCACCGGCGGGCTTCGTCTGCCGCGATGCCGACATACTGCACCAGTTGGTACTGCTTCTTCAGTTCCCGCAGGTACTTGGCTATCACGTGGGTTTTGAGACGGCCCGTACACCAGCGACAGGCGTGGGATGGCCAGCTGAGACCCCGGTTCGTCACCAAGGTGGCGTCCCCTTTTGCCTGGTATTCGTAGAAATACTGCTCAAAGGTGTAGGGCGCTTTGAGCCGGGTGATGGGCCTGCCAATATACCGTTCCAGTTTTTCCAGATGGTCGTACATCTGCGGATATTCGAGGCCGGTGTCGCAGAACAAGATTTCATCCACCTGGCGGCCTTCCTCCAGCAGACGCAGAACCATGGCGGTCGAGTCCTTCCCGCCGGAGAGCGAGGCAACGGTCAGAACAGGCTTATCCCTTTTCTTTGTCTTATTGTTGGGTTTAAGCACCTCCTACATAGCGAAAGCCCGGACGCAAGGTCCGGGCTTCCAAAGGTTCAGATTTGCAATTTAACCAAACGGCCACAGCGGCGGTTTGGCTTTGAAGAGCTTGATCAAGGCTGCATCCGCCGCATCGGTGTAACCGCCGCTGGCGATGCGTTCGTTCCGATAATGGTTAAGAGCATTGCGGGCCAGGCGGAACTCAGCATCGTCCAGCGGCAACTTTCCGGGTGGAATTTCATGCAGCTTCCTAATGAGGTCGGCAAGATGATTGTTCGGTAGACCTGCTTCCCGGTTGGCGCAGAAATCCGCGTACAGTGCCCGCATTAAAACGGTTCGATTGTTGCGGTCCATTTTCATGATTCGGGTGGTATGCTGGCGCATGATTTCCTCCAGTCTGCCGGGAGGGGCCCGGCCGTTGTATTTTGCTCTTTCCGTTTTCAACATTACCATAACGCCCCCTTAAAAGCTATCTTCCAATTGAAAACAAACGGAAAACTTCCGGCTCACCGCGCCTGTCCGCCGCGATGAATGCGGATCGGCGTTTTGGGACGTGGAGTGACAGATTCCCGTTGGCGCAGCATGGCTTTGATCGACCGCAGTTCGTCCCGGACGCTCGGGCGCTCACCCCTGGCCCGCACCTCGCCGGCGTGCAGGGTGGGAGAAATATTGGGCGAGCTGCTTCTGCTGGCGGAGGGCGGCACGGACGGAGGGCCTGTCCTCCGGGTCGAGTGGGAATGTGGTGGGGTATCTGGCTCCGCGGACGGCGGTGCCGGTTGGGTAAAACCCAGGTTGTAGTCGGCGTCATCCAGCCTAAACGGGACGGGGTCGTTGACGGTTTGCATTGCCGGATATTCAGCCCCCGTCTGCTCCTGCGTAGGCTGCTCGGTAGACTGTTCGGGCGTGATATCCGACATGATTTCCGCCTCGCCGGTCTCCACCACATCCAGCTGCATCCGATCGATGATCCGCTCCACTTTGGCGGAATCGTCGGCCCAGGTGGCGATCTCGATATGGTCCGGGTCGTTGCGGTCGCGCATCGGCACGAACAGCAGGCCGTGGCGCTTGGCCTCCTGTGCAAACTCCCGCATCCGGTCGGCAGAGACCGAGAAAAACTTCAGCGGCTTGCCCTCACGCAGCAGGCGGGTCAGGTTGGTCTTGCCGCGGGTTTTCTTCTGGTCACGCAGCACCGCGGCGGCAAAGATGGCAAAATTTTTGGCGGCGGTGCCTGAGATTCGCAGCGCAAACTCAGTGCCTTCCAGCGTGTAGCGGACGACCTGGTCGGCCGGGTCAGAACCGAGGTTCATCGAGCTTCTCCTTTGCTGTGGCGATTGTGTGCTGGAATCTCCCGGTGCTGGGGCCGTTCCAGCACCTCAAAGTTATCCACACCAGGAACCAGCGACAGGCTGCGGCCATTGTCCCACTGCATGAGCAGCTGGCCCGCATCATCCACGGCCAGAACAGTGCCGCGGGTGCCAACCGATACCGGGTTGGGGTCGTTCGGCATCTCGAGCAATCGGATGCGGGTGCCGGGCGGATAGCTGCGCCGGGCGTATTCGCGGCGGTAGGCCCAGCGGCTGGGGGTGTTCAAATCATCTTTCATAGGCATTCCTCCATGTTTTATCTGCTATCTGGTTTGGTTGGGTTCTCTTTGCCGAACCTGCTCTGTAGTCTTATCCTGTTTTGGATTCTGCTCGGGCACGCCTTCGGCCCTTTCCTTCATTCGCTCACGCATCTGCACCGATCGCTCCGCAATCTGCTGACAGAGGCGGATGTCCCGGCGCAGTGGTTTGAGGGCTTGTGTGATCTGCGCCAATCTGGTCTTGACCGCATCGCTTGGGTCTGCGCGGTGCAGTTGGCGGCGCTCGGCCAGCAGAGCTGTCACAGCCTGTTCCTGTATTTGGCGGTAAGCATCCAACTGGTCAAACGTGTCAATACCGTGGCGCAACAAAAACTCCATCTGCCGAATACGCCTATCCAGATTGCGGATATCCTGCCGCACGGCATAGCTGGGGCGCTGCGGCTTGCGGGGCAGCGCACCCAACTCGTACAGGTACCGATAATACAAAGCCCGCAGGCCGGTGAGCTTGCGGGCTTTGCGGTGGGTGCCGTGCAGGCGTCCGCACCAGACAGCAGCGGGTGTAAAAGGCCGTTTTGGATACAAAATCCGCTGCCGGATGGCCTCTGGCGTATACGCCTTACCCAGTGTTTTGAACCGCACAAAGCGTTCCTTGCCGGGCGGCCGCAGCGTCGGGTATTTGCGGCCCATGCGAATCTCGTAGCCCTTCTGTTCCAGAATCGCCAAAAACTGCCGCCAGGTCAACGCCATTGAAATGGCCTCGTCCACGTCCATGCGGATAGCGGTACGCCAGGTCGGCTGGCCGTTGGCTTCGGCCTGCCACTTCGCATACTGGCGCTTGCCGCGCTCCGATTCCGGTGTTTCAATGACTGACAAGCCATATTGGCGGCATAAATCGTCCGACCTGGCCCGCACCTCGGTGTAGTAGCTTCTGGCGTTGCTGTGGTATTTGCGGCCGTTGTCCAAAGCCACGGCGCACCAGACAATGTGGTTATGGATGTGGAGGGTGTTCAGGTGGGTGGTCACCACCGCCTGATAACGCCCGCTCAACAGCTGGTCAGCAAGTTCCACGCCAATTTGGTGGGCCAGCTCCGGCGTCACTTCGCCCTCGGCAAAACTCTGAACAAGGTGGTATCCCTGCACACCGCCGGTCTTATGCCAGCGCAGGTTGTTGGCGCGCATATCGGCAAAAGCGGTCTCACACAGGCAGCTCAGACCTGTCTCAAAGCAGACGGATTCGGTTTTGTCCCGGTTGAGGGCATAGTCCACCGCTTCTTCCAAGGAACCTGGCTTTGTGGTTTTGGTTTTATCCCGCACATACTTTACCGCCCTGTCCAGGCGGCGCACGGGAATGAGGGATGTGTAGGCCATGCGGCATCACCAGTTTTCCTTGACCAGGCGGTAAATCTCTGCCGCCAGCGCCGTCATCTTGTCCACGCTCTCCTGCCCGGCCACGCCTGTGGAGTTGGCGCGGTGGGCGAGCTGGTTGGCGTTGTTGCACAGGCCCGCCACCTTGCGCAGCAGGTCGGCATGGTGGGTGCAGGGGCGCGGGTGGAGTTCGCTGCCCATGATCAGGGCACGGATATAACCCTCACGAGACAGGCCGCTCAAGTTCGATTGGCGGTTAAGATGGCACAGTTCCTTTTCTGTCAGCCGAATCGGAACAATATGGCGGCGCTTTCGCCCGCTCACCGAACCGCATCCGGTGGCCCGATGCAGATCGCCGGGTCCTGGCACGGCGCTAGCGTCACCTGCGTCCTCGGCACACCCGCGAGATCCAGAAGCGTCCTGTCCGGTAGATAAGCGCCAAACATCTGCCCGGCCACTCTTGTCAGGAGAATTGCATCTTTGTCGGACGCGGTGGTAACCAGAGAACAATGAAAAGCCCCATACACCGCATCATAGCCTTCCTTGGGAATGTCGGTTTCAAAGGCGTACCGCTGTCCCAAGGCGTTGCCGAACTGCCTGTAGTCTTTGAGCGAGAGCTCCAGTACTTCTTCGGTAAGGAAGGGGTACGGCACGCCCTCGGCCGCTTCTTCCTTCAGTCGTTCCAAGTCAGACACCAGCGGGTAAAACTGTGCCCGCAGTTCAAATCCACTCATAGTTTTCACCTGTTCCTTTCCAAATTGAATACAGCGCTGTTTTTGCAGACCGTCGGGGGGTTGGGGCGCACCCCAAGGATCTGCGTTTGGATATCCAAACGCTATGCTAGCAAAACCTGCCAGCAGGTAATGCGCCAGCCGGTAGGGCCTCAGCAGGGGAGCGCCTCTCCCCTCTCGGCCGCCGTCTGCAGCCCGTGCAGGCTGGAAACGATGCGTCCGTATTTGCGGGCAAGACCGATTTGTGCGTTGGTGGTGGCGTCGGTTTTCTGGCCACACAGCACCAAAAGCGGGCACCGCAGGATTTTTTCGCGGACGATCTCGTTGTAATCGGCCCGCTCGGTGGGGTCAGCCAGCACCAGATACTGTCCATCCTGAATAGGCGGGCAGATGGGTACATAGCCAAGCGTGTACAACGCACGGCAATAACGGCGCAACGTCTCGGATTTGGTGGTGGTTGCGGCACAAATAAAAGCCCAAGGTCGTTTCATATCAGTGTTCTCCTTTCAGATTTCACATAAAATGACGGGCAGGATTCCAATAGGAATCCCACCCGCACGGCTTATCTCTGGGCATGGATTCCTATTGGAATCCACCCCGGTTTACTTGACTTTTGCGCCCGCTTCCAGCGCAAATTTGACCCGGTCGGTGCCAAGTTTGTAGTATGCTGCGATTTTCTCGATGCCTACTGCCTCGTACCCTTCCCGCACAGCGGCCAAAATGGTTGTACCCGCCCCAGCAAAGGGGTCGAGGATACGCCCGCCCGGCTCGCAAATCTGGACAATGTCCCGCATCAGGGGCAGAGACTTTTCGGTTACATGGATGCGGTTGGCAGGGTTCGTGTGCCGAAAGACGCCAGGCAGGCAGCCCACGTTGCGCTGCAGGGGCATGGCCTCCTTCGAGCCCCATACAATGAACTCTGCCTGCTGGCGGAAGCGGCCCTTCTGCGGGCGGCAGGTGGCCTTGTCCCACACCGCGATGCCGCGCCAGATCCAGCCCGACCGCTGCAAGGCGTCTGTCATGGAGGGCAGCTGCCGCCAGTCAATAAACAGGCAGATGGGCGCGCCGGGACGGCACAGGCGGTAGGCTTCGTTCAGCCAGTCGGTCATGAAGTTGGTCCAACTCCGCTGGTCCATCTGGTCACCCGCAAAGTCCGGCAGGGCTTTGTCGGGGGCCATCGAGCTGTATTTCTGGTTGGTCGAGCGGGTCTTTTCGGCGGGCGTGCTGCCGCCGGAGGCGTAGGGCGGGTCGGTGATGACGGCGTCAAACACGCCGTCCTGCATCCCGCGCATCAAGCGCAGGCAGTCGCCGTGCAGGATCGTCCATCCGTTGCCGCCGGTGTGTTCGGGCAGTTCAAACTTGGGCTGCGGGCCAAATACAATGTTGGTTTCGGGTGTTTTGGTCAAAGGCATCTTCCTTTCCGTTAACGTTCGGGTGTGTTGCGGTTTTTACCATCACGGCCAGGGGTCAGGCCGGGGTCGCGGACGATGGCGGCACCGCGTTCATTGAGGCCAATCAGGCGGCGGGTAGGATTGTCCACCGTTTGGCCGGGCAAGATAAAGCCGCGGCCATACACCACGACGCTGCCCGACAAATCCCCCATGACCACGCTCTGGCCGGTCACCACCGGCGCGATGTGGGTAGCGGCATTTTCACGGACGCGCGCATTGCCACATACAATGGCATCGTTGCGGATACAACCGGCCGTGAGGATCGCATTGTCACAGGCAACGGCGTTGTCGTACATGGTGCTGCTGCCGCTGACCAGCGCCAAGTCCTGTGCCACAGCCCGATCATGCAGCTGTGCGCCTCCGCAGACATTGGCTTCGTCCCGGCTGATGGAATCATCATAGAGCCAGGCGTCGTCGCTGTCCTGTGACAGGTTGGCTTCACTCTGCACATAACCGCCGAGGGTGCCGGCCGGCACATCGGTCCCAACCTGCCGCAAGGCGCGGATGCGATGGAGTTCCGGGTAGACCGGGTGGGAAATGTCGGTGATCTCATATTTTTTTGCAGGCTGAGAAGATTTGGTTTGCTGCGGTGTATGCACCGCGGCTTGTTCCAACTGCGGTTCGTTTGCAACCTGCTCCACCGTAAAAGCAAACCGCTCCTCCTGCCAGAAGTGGACATTGAGGTTGCCGTCCTCCACCTGGATGTCTCTTTGCTCAAAACCTTCGCCCCAGCCGTCCGAATACTGGCCGGAAAGGTACTCCTGCAGATCGTTCCAGCCGCGCTCGGTCAAATCCTCATCCACCACAACGGTGGCGCAGCCGCACAGCTCCCCGCCGCGTTCCTCCACAGAGATTCGGATGCTTTTCACATGGGCAGCCAGATAGGGGCTGTTCTCATCATCGAGATACTGTTCCAGGTGGTCGCCCTCCCGCTCGATCTGTTCGGAGATCGCTGCCGCGTAGTCGGACAGTTCATACCCGCTCAATTCCACGAGCTCATCTTCCTGCCAGAACCTGTTATCGTCCGGCAGAAATTCTGCCGTCAGCGGGGAATACAGTTTGAAAGTCAGGTTTTCCATTGCTTCACCTCACATTGTCTTTGAATTTGGTTTGCGTTCTTGCACAATTTTTCGCTTTATTCTTTGTGCGGTATTCCAGTGCCGCCTGCGCCAGGTCGCCATAGTCAAAGCCCTCGATGGGCGGCAGGCGCACCGCCACCTGATACTGTTTGCCATACAGCCTGGCCAGCGCCACAGCCGCGGCGCGGCCGGGCGGATCGTTGTCCAGGCAAAACTCGATGCGGTCCACCTGCGGATGCTGCGCCAGAAACTCTTCCAGCGCAGCGGGCGGATGAATGTCTTTGCCCGGCTCAGGGGCATAGATGCCACCTAATGACAGGCGATATTTGTCAACAAAATCGGCATCTACCGCATCCCCGGCAAGCGTCATCTCGGCCATTGCGTCGATGGCCGCTTCAAACACAGCCACAGTTCCACTTTCTGTCGTTGGTTCGATACAAAATCCAAATCGTTTGTCACTGCCAGTGGATTCCGCTTTGAATTGTTTGCCGTAGGTGTAGGTGCCGCGCAGGGCGGCGTATCTGGGGTTACCGTCCGCATCCCGGCCGACAAACACACAGTTGTGGTAAGGCAGGCTCTCGTAGAGGATGCCGGCTTTCAAGCAATGGTCGATCACAGGTTGTGAGATACCCCGGCAGCGCAGGTAGGCTTCCACCCGCGTGGTGGTCGGCGACTTTTCCGGCGGTCTGAACGGTAGACGCTGGCGTTCCACATCGGCGTGATTCTGCGGTATAAATGCCGGCTGCTCATCGCAGAGGAGTTGCACAGCTTCCACGAAGGAACAGCCCTCCACATGGACGAGATAATCCAGCGCCGACTTGCCGCCGATGCCCCGACTTTTCCAGTGCCAGAGGCTGGACTCTCCGTTGATTTTGAAGCTGTCATGGCTTTTCAGCTCAAACTCGCCGCGGGCGCTGCTCTTGACAAGGTCATCCGCCCGGTACCGGCGCAAAAACTCGATGGCCGTCATCCGCCGCGCGGCGGCGACCTGTTCTTTGGTGACGCGGGACATATTACCGTATGGTCGCCATCAGCAGGCCGGTGCGGTCGAGCTTTTCCCAGGGGAAATCTTCGCGGCCAAAGTGGCCGCCCACCGCGGTACGGGCGTAAATCGGCCGCTGCAGGTCCAGCTCGGTAATGATCCCGGCCGGAGTCAGGTCAAACGCTGTCTGCACCGCCACCGCAAGGCAGTCGTCCTCGCAGAGCAGGCCGGTGCCGAAGGTGTCCACCTCCACGGCCAACGGCTTCGCCATGCCAATGGCGTAGGTCAGCGTGACCTGGCATCGCCGTGCAAATCTGCTGGTGACCAGATTTTTGGCAATGCAGCGTGCCATGTAGGCCCCGCTGCGGTCGAGCTTGGTCGGGTCTTTGCCGGAGAACGCCCCGCCGCCGGTGGGCACAAAGGGGCCGTAGGCATCCACCGCCAGCTTGCGGCCGGTCAGACCGGTATCGGCATCCGGACCGCCCAGCACAAAATGACCGCCCGGGTTGAGGATCAGTTCCAGGCTGTCATCGTAGGGCATTCCCTTGAGGGCGGACAGAATGACGTCCCGCCAGATAAGCTCGGTGAGGTCGGTGGGGTCCACTTCGGGGGCGTGTTGGAAGGATACCACAATGCGCGCCACCCGCACAGGCCTGTCATCCTCGTACTCGATGATGGCCATTGCTTTGCCGTCGGGGCCAAACCGCTTTTGCTCGTCGTTGATGCAGGCCCAGGTCAACCGGCTTGTCAGTCGGTGGGCCAGCACCACCGGCAGCGGCAGCATTTCCGGCGTCTCGTCGGTGGCATAACCGACCACCACGCACTGGTCGCCCGCGCCGATGGCGTCGGGATCGGTTTCGGCATCCAGCGGCTCGTTGACGGCGGCTTCGATGTCAGGGCTTTGGGGATGGATCAGGCTTTCGATCTCAAAATCCTTGGGATTGTATCCGGCGTTTTCCAGTGCCTCGCGGGTCAGTTTTCCAAGATCCGGCATGACCGTTGTGCTGATTTCGCCGGCCAGGACAATGTGGCCTTTGGTTGCCAGCACTTCGCAGGCCACGCGGGTGTTGCGGTCAAGGGTCAGACACCCGTCCAGCACCGTGTCGGCGATCTGGTCGCAGAGTTTGTCAGGGTGACCGGCGGTCACCGATTCGGCGGAATAAAAATGGGTCATAAAATTTCTCCTTTTATAATAATGTTGGGGCGCAGCCGCCTTGGCTGCGCCCCTTCAGTTCGTCGAAAAAGTCCGTCATGGCCAGATCTGGCTAAGGCGGACTTTGGTAAAATGGGTGAAAAGACCGGAAAAGGAAGCTGTAGTTTGGAAAGAAAAACCGCTTGTTTGCAGCCCCCTGTGTGAGGGGGGCTTCTTGGTTTTCCGCTTCTTTGTGGCCATCTTTTTCAAATTCCTGGCAGCAAATTTAAGTTTCACCCAGTTCGTCACCTGTGCCAAACCTCTGTATTGCGTAGATAGTGTTCATCATTCTGCTCCCTATTACGAGAAAAAAGGCCACCGGACGGTGGCCTTTTTCAACAGATTGAGCGCGTCCCGTGGGGCGTGCTTTTTTGGGGTGTGTGCAGGCCCGGGGCGGGGGTTACCGACCGGCGAGCACATAGAGATACCGCGCGTTGCCGGCGGCGTCGTAGATGGTCATGTACAGATCGTCCCCCTGGACTTCAAAGCGGAAGTTAACTTCCAGATCGTTCTCCCCCTCGGGGAAATCGCAGGCGCAGGTCCAGGACCCGCCGCCGTTGTCCACCAGCCGCTGGTAGGGGCGGCTGCCGAAGCGGAACGCGTCGATCATAAAAACGTCGAACGGGCCGAACGGGTTGGGGGTGCCCTTCGGGTTTTCTTCGCTCTGGGTGTAATCCGTCACCAGGGTGTACATCCCCCAGTCCTCCGTGGGCAGCGGGCTGGGGGCCCTGTCGTAGGTGGGGCGGACATAGTAGCCCACCAGATCGCCCGCGGCGTCCATCCGGGTCAGCATTTCCCGTTCGTCGTTGCGCTCAAACAGGAAGGCGTCGGTCAGCGCGTTGTCCTCGAGGCGGGCGCGGTAGATGAAGTAGCTGCCGTCGCCGTTGTCGACGGGGGTGTCGCTGACGTTGGAGACGTTCTCAAAGACGAAGAAGTCGTCGCTGTCCTTCGCGTTGACCCAGGCGCCCTGCCAGGGCTTGGAGGCGGGTACCAGGCCCGCCATCTCGGTGGTCACCGGCTGGGACATCGGCGAGGGGCCGTCCTCACCGGAAGCGGCGGGGGGCGGGGATGCCGGCGCCGGGCTGGCGGGCGTTTCCTCCGGCAGCGGGATTTCTGCCGCCGCAGACCCGCTGCCAGGCGTCTCGTTGGTGTCCCCGGCGGCGGGCTGACCTGTACAGCCTCCAAGGCACAGCGCCAGGGCCAGGATGCAGGCCAACAGGGCCGGCATGGCGGAAGTCGGGACATTGGCCCCGCCGCAGCGGTCAGGCAGGGCGGCATCCCGCTGCGGGGCGCCGTGATTGTCGCAGTATTTCATAGGTTTTCCTCCTCGTTTCCCCTATTATACCACATTTTCGCCTGCAGAGACCCCCCGAGGCAAAAGATCTGGGGCGGCGCTTCGGCCATACTTTTCCATACTTTCTTGGCAGAAAGTACGATAAGAACTTCCGACGAAAATGCATACCGGGGGAGCACGCTGAAAGATGCCACCCTGGCTGCGCCCCCCTGATGGTCGAACGTCAGCGGGACGGATTGTCCCGGTGGCCGGGCCGATCCAGCCCATTTCCAATGTTCAACCCCTCCATGTATCGTCTGTACCGTTGCGGTGAGCATGGAAAGCAAATGATTGCATCGGGCATGTCACAGATGATCTCCGGCTCCCGGAATCGTGCGAGATACCGCTCCACCTGTTCATTGGTCAGGCTGCAAAAATTCTCGCCATCCTCACCGCAAAGGAAAAAGGTGCCGTACACCACATCATCGATTTCGGACAAACCCCGGTTCGGCTGCAGTGGGATGACCTTCCCTTCATCATTGAGGACAAGGCAGACGTTTTCCTTGGGCCAGGGCCGGATCACATCGATCATTCCCCCGACCACCGCCTGCTCCGCTTCCAATGTGTTTTCGATTGTGGCTTTGCGGGTATACCTTCCCGGTTCCACAAGGACGACGCGCATCTTGTTCGATTTACTCATGTCGATCCTCCCAATCCTCCCGCGGTTCGAGTTGCGGGTCGTTTTCTTCTTCCAGCCGGTTCTTGCGGCGGCGTGCCACCAGCAGCGCGATGAATCCGGCTGCCGCAGCCGCCGTTGCGATTACCATCGCCAGCAGCGGCGTGCTGTCGCCGGTCTGCGGCACATGGGCAACGGGTGCCGGCGTGGGCGTTGCCGTGACCGTGACGGTCGTGGTGGGCGTAGGCGTCGGGGTGGGTTGCGGCTGGGCCGCGTCAACCATCGTGACCGATGCACCATCGACTATGTGCCAGCTGTCTGCGGCGGTCGCGCGGGTGAATACCACGATATGGCCTTCCGCGTCCCGCTCCACCTTGAACTGGATATCGGACGCAACCAGATAGCCATCCGGCGCGGCGTCCTCGTGCAGGATATAGACAAACTCGTTGTCCTCGTCCGAGTAGTGAATCGCACCGTCCTGTTCTTCGGCATCGGGTTCCAGAATGGGCAGCGTGTGCGGCGTTTCCTCGCTCACCCAGCTGTCAACGGGTTTGCCTTCCAGCGTGGTGACGGTCAACTCCGCGCCGGGCAATTCCTTGCCGCCGACGTCGGTCTTGTGGATGGTCAGTTTGTCCAGTGGCTGGTCGGCCTGGGTGGCGGCGACCACCTGCCAGGCTGTTTGCGGGCCGGGATAGGTAAAGCTGACCGCAATGGGCGTCTGGTCGAGCAGGTAGCCGTCGGGGCTGGTGATCTCGATGATCTGATAGTTGCCACTGTTGTAGCGGGCGTTCCAAACGCCGTCCGCCGGTTCGGTCTCACCGTTTGCATAGGCCTCGCCGCGGATGGGCACGTCCACATCGAACCAGGTGAAGCCGGTGTCATCGGTCGGGGCGCTGGTGGCGAGCAGGGTGCCGGCGTCGGCCAGCTTGTTGCCGTTTACATCGTAGATCGCCTCCACCGTGTAGAGCTCATATACAGCCCCGGCCAGCGGCTGGCTGGTTTCGGCATCCTGTTTGCGGATACCGACGCCGATTTTGTCCACCAAATCCTCCGGCGTTTCGGGTACGGGAAGCACGTGGGCGTTCTCGAACACGATGGTGCCGGGCTGGCCGGTAAGCTGCTCGTCGCTGGCGTCCGATGCGTTGACAATGTCGTAGCTGTAGGTTTCGTCGCCGTCCTGGGTGTGGTCCACAATGGTCTGGGCCAGAACCACGTCGTTGCTTTGGTCATTCCAACCAAAGGTCACGGTATAGGTTTGGTCAGTCAGCGCAAAGCCGTAGGGGGCCTGCACTTCGGCGATGTCGTAGGAACCCAGCGGCAGGGTGATCGTTACTTCGCCGGTCGTGCCATCGTGACTTACAGTCAGAAAGTCGTAGGTAGCAGGCGTGCGGGTGGGACTGAATCTGACTTCATCCACCTGGCCGGTCGCACCCGTGGTCACGGTGGCGATCAGATCGCCGTCCGCATACCACAGCGTGCCCTGGCGGTCGCCGGTGGCAATGTCGCCGTGGGCGCGGATCTCGTAGGTGGCCCCGGCCAGGTTGGCTTGCTCGTAGATGAACTGGCCGTCCTCGTAACCGGTCAGCACGTTGCCGACCTTGCGGATGGTCAACTGGCCCAGCGTCTCGTGGTTGCTGTATTCCTCGGTAATAATGTAGTCGTCCATGTCGTCGGTGGCATTGCCGACAACTTCCCAGACGCGTTCGCTGGTCAACTCGAACACGACATTGTACTGTTCATCATTGAAGAACCCTTCGGGGCCCTCAATCTCGACCACACGGTAGCGGCCAAGCGGCAGCTTTTCGGGTGTTTTGAGGTAGCCGTCTGCGTCTGTGTAGAAAGTGGAGGTCTTGGCGGTGGCACTGCCGGAATCCGGGTCAGGCATCTCCAGCAGCGTCTCGGTGCCGTCCTCTTCGATCTTGTAGATTTGGAAAGCGGTGTCGGCGATCTTGACCGGCTTGCCGGTTTCGGCGTCGATTTTGATGAGCTGCAGATACCCTTCGAGTTCCTCGTTCAGCACATTGTAGGTCATGTAGGAGTTGCTGGGCGTAGTCACGCTGCCATCCGGCTGGCACAGGACGCTCTGCGGCGCAGCTGAATCCACCGTGACCACAAACGGGTCGGCCTGGAACAGGTCTTTGGGCAGCGTCGTTTCCACGACCAGATACTGGCCATACGGCAGGCCGGTCACACGAATGATGCCTTCCTCGTTTGTGAACAGTTCGGACAGGCGGTATTCATTGGTGTTCTTGGTAGGTACCCAACCTTCGCCCTGGCCGTTAGCATAGTCGTATGCCGCAGTCAGCGTCGCGTTGTATTCTTCCACCAATGCCTTGTCGGATTCGTACATTCGGGCAACCGCCGCGCCTTCGCTGCTGAAATCATACTTCGGCGTATTGTTGTCGTAGCTGTCTTTACGATAGGCATCCAGAATGGATTGTACATTGTAGGTGCCGTCCGGGTTGAGTGCAAATTGGTCCGCTTTGGACAATTCCCACACACGGTAAACCGTGAAGCCCGCGCCCTCCAGTTTGGGGGCAGGCGTGCCGGGGCCGGTGGTGCTGACCACCTTCTGGATGGAGAAGCCGGATTTCAGTACCGCATCGTTGGAGTAATCGTCACTGCGGATGATGTACTGGCTCTCGCTACCGTAGGCCAGGGTGCTGTAGTGGTTGATCTCATCGCACAGATACCCTTCGGCGAAGCTGAGGTAATAGCCATCGTAGGTCTTGACGCCAGACAGCGCACGGCCCTCGGCCACGGAACTGTACAGGTTCTTGTAGACGTAGTCGGTGTACTCGCCGTGGCTGTTGACAGCCAGGGGTTCATACTCGCCGGTGGGCTGCAAAGTCCTGTCCAGCACGGGATACTGGCCGGAGACATAATACTGGCCGTCCCCATCCAGCGGCAGTACAATGCCGGTAGCGCGCTCGACCAGGTAATACTTGCCCAGGTAGAGGTTGGCGAAAGCCAGCACACCGTCCCGAATCTCGGCGCTGGCGACCAGGTGGTCTTTGGCGAGAACCGGCAAATAGTCGGTATCCCAACCGCCGTTGGTCAGAACGGTGGTGTGCCAGATCGGGTCACCGTTGGTATTCACAATCTTGGAATAATCCACCACACCCGAAACGCCGTCCGGGTGCTGGATATCCTCGGCAGCGTACAGGTCGTACACCGCGCCCTCAATACTGGAGGTGCCATGCAAGGCGGTGTCGGCGCCTTCCACGGCCTGATCCAGATCAGACTTGGTCAGCACAATCTCGCCGATCACGCGGTCGTTGGTAAACTTGCCCGCAATCGGCGTGCTGGTGTAGCTATCCTCATTGTCTGCCAGGCCGGTGCTGTCGGTGGTATAGATGCGGGTTGCATCCTGCGGTGCGTCATACAGCGTAGCGGTAACGGTGTTGCCCTCCGGCGTGCGCAGCAGGGTGCCGCCGCTGTCGGCGGTGCCGATGTCCGCATTGTAATCCTCGTTGGACAGGTCGATGACCGAGCCGTCATTTCCTTTGGAGATGGTGAACGCATAGGCGTGCTTGCCCTCCACCTGTCCGGCTGTGCCGGGGTGGGTGATGTCCGTCCAGTCGCCGTAGTAGCCTTTCGGGGCGCGGGTCTCGACAATGATGAACTTGCCCTCGTTTCGCTGGGTATAGTACAGCGTGCGGTCAACCGGGCTGCCGGTGGCATAGCTGCTGCCGTTGGCAACGGAATAACTGCCGTCCTCATTGCGGATAACCGTATACTGGTTGTACCCGCCAAACGGGATGTACATCTGCTCGACCGTGTCCCACTCAAACACAGCAAACTCTGCATCTGCCGCGATGGGCTGGTGGGTCTCGCTGTCGATTTTGGCAATGTTGACCTGCACAGACCATTCCTCGTTGTGGATGGTCACATCGGTGCTGCCATCTGCGGGCACAGAGACCTGCTGTTCGCTGCCGGTGCTGCCCGTGTAGGCGTCAAACCCATGCGGAACACTGGTCTCTTTGACCGTAAACGTGATGTTCGCCAGCTGGCTGCGCGCCGATGCAATGGCGGCATCCACGACCGCCTGTGCTTCACCCTGCAGTCGGCTGACCGCTTCGCTCTGCGCGGCACTGGCCGCCGCGTTGGCTTCTTCTTGGGACGAATACGGCCCCACGTTCCCGCTGGCCGTGCCGCTGGTCTTACTGACCGTGTAGTGCAGCGTCCAGCTGGCCGAAGCATTGCCGCCGGTAGTGTGGTAGGTATCATCCATGACGTGGCCGCCGGTGGTCACAGTCTGGCTGCCGGCAGGGCTCAGGCTCCAGCTGCCGCCGTCAATGCTTCCGCTGGTGGCGGAAGGCGTGATCTCAAAAGTTGCTTCGTCGATCGTTTCACCGGTCACGAGCCCGATTTTGTGCAGATCCAGCCCATAGCTCAGATCCAGCGTCCCGCTGGCCGTCTGCGGGCCGGCCGACCAGGAGGCATAATACTGCGATTCGGGAATATCCGGCACATCCGTACCGCCTTCCTCGGTGATCTCCTCGCCCACGATGGCAACCGTCTGCCAGGCGTATCCGGCCGGGGGCGTGTAAATGTAGGTGTAGTAGCCGTTCTCGCCGCTGTAGGTGGTGAACCCGTTGCCGTTGCTATGCTCTGCCAATGCCTGGGCCGAAGCACGGTAGGTCTGTGCAGCCAGACTGTCCGGGTAGTGCTCCATGATCCACAGCTGGGTGTCATCGTAATAGCGGTAGGCGGTTCCCTCTGCTGCATCGTTCGCCAGGCCATAGGTCGTAGCGGAAGCACCGCTGTGCTTTTCTTCCAGCAAACCGAGCGACAACTGGTTAAGTCCGCCCCAGATGTTGATCTGGTTGGCATAGTGGCTGCCCGGGGTATACTGGCCGGGTTCGAGCTTGGACACATAGGCGAACGAATATGTGGGGCAGCCATTGGGCTGACCGCTGAGCCCGTGCGAGCAGCAGTATGCTTCGATTCCATTGAACCAAATGAGCCAGGTGCCGCCCTCAAACGCGATGGAGGTGATCTTGCCGGTCGTGAACGGGGGTGTGGGCTCGGCTGCATAGGTGCTGATGCCGCTCTTTGCTGTGACGATCGGGTTTGTGCCGCCGTCGCTCACCTTGACTTCCAGGCTCTTGCTCAGTTCCGTCCCGTCCGGGGCGGTATACACAAATTCGGCAGTGAAATCCTGTGCAGCCTGCACATAGATGCCGTGGGCCTCCGCGGAGGTATCGGTATACGAAGCGCGCAGGATGTTCTCGGTTTCTTCTCCATCGGCTGCGTTGCCTTCATAGTCCAGCAGCGTCACGCTGTCCGGCAGGATGATCTCGGTCGTGCTGCCATTGGCCGGGTACTCCACCTGCACCATGATCGGCACAATGGCGTAATCCTCGCCCGCCATCCTATCAACTGTGATGATCTCGCCGTCCGCATGAAGGGCTGCGGCGTCGATATGCGCGTCCACACCGTCGTACAGATCGGTGACCCACTCGGAAATGGAGATGCGCGTCTCGCCGGTGGCAATGGGCAGGCCCATACTGCCGATATAGCTTCCCGTGGGGGCATCCGGCAGGTCGTCGTAGAGGACATCATAGATCTCTTCATCGTCGGGCGGTGCGCCACCGGTATCCGGCAGTTCCGGCTGCTCCATCGTCAGCTGCATCGAGGCGACCAGTGCGGCCAGGGCCGTATAGGCGGCCTGCACTTCGTCGCTCTGTTGCTCTTCTTCTTGGATGGCGTAATACAAATCTTCCGTGGCATATACCGGCGCGGAAGCAGCGTCGGATGCTTCGATGGCCTCGTTCATCGCAGCTTCCAGTTCGGCGTTGTCGGGCTCGGCCTGCCATGCCGCGCTGGCAATGGCCCACTGGCGCACTGCGGCGAGAATCAACTGCCGATCCAGTGCATTGACAGCGTCTACAAAGGCTTGTGCTTCAGGGCTGAGCGCCGTTTCCGCTGTGGCTGCCGTTTCAGCAGTGGCTGCCACTGCGGATTCTTGCGGAGGTGTGGATTCTGCAAAGGCAAACGCGCCGCCCAGGTTGCTGAGCGACAAAACGCCTGCCAACAGCAGCGCCAGCCCCCGTTTCCAGAGTTTCGTAAAATGGTTTGACATAACTGTCTCCTTTGTCACAAATGAATTGTGGTTACCGTTCCGGTTGGCTTTTCGGTTTCGACCGTGCGGCGGCTTCCGGCTGTTCCGCCGATTTCGCCGGCATCGGGAAAAAGCCGCCCAAACGGTTCGGCACATAATCCGAAAGCCAGGTGCCGCCGAACGTCGCATGGGTCTGCAGCCGCCACATGGCAAGTTTTCCCACATCCAGCTTCACACCGTCAAAGGGGAAAAGTAAACAGGTCAGACCTTCATGCTCAAAAACGGAAATGTTTTCAAACTTGGTGCCATCTTTCAGGATGCCGTTCGCGGTAAACATCTCATTGATTCCGTCCAGCCACTCCTGCAGATCGCCGCCGCAGCCCTGTAAGATCAGCCCTTCGCGGTCGCCCATCCGGCGCAGACCATTGGTCGTGATTGCCTTAATACCCATAATGGCTACCTCCTTCCCGTTGTGGTCATCTTTCATTGTCACGGCGCTTCCGCGGCATCCGCTGCTCTGCCTGTCTGGCCTGGGCTGCCGCTTGCAGCACGGCTTTCGGGTCGAACCCGGCCAGCCGATACCCCGCCAAAACCGTTTGCAGGTAAGTGGAGGTAGGCGGCTGGACTCTCTCGCAGTAGGGCGCGGCCATAACATACGCCACGACATTCTGCGGCCCGGAATCCGTCTGCACCGGCAGCAGTTCCTTTGTATACAGGTGCGGATATCCCTCGTAGCGGTCAAGCGTCAACTCGTCCCAGGCATTGACCCGCCACAACAGACCATTCACCCGGCCGCCCTCTTTGGGCAGAATCGTCAGCACGCCGCGCCGGAAGGCCAGTTCGTATCCTTCCAACACAGCTTTGCCGACCACCCCGGCCTGCGGGCAGCGGACAGCCATCTGGCCAAGGTTCAGGTTGGAGCCATAGGCAAAATACAGTTCTTCCAAAAGCATCGCCTCCTTCATCGGGCATCACCGCCGCGGGTATGGCGGCGCTGGTAGCTTTCATACTGGTTTCGGTCTCGCAGCCAGGCCGGGTCGCCGGGCAGGCGCTTGAGTAGGTGCATCCGCACATTCTTGTATTCGGGACCGATGAGGCCAAGGCGGAGCAGGAAGGTGCGGAACGCAAAGGCCGGATTGTCGCCCACCGGCGTCTTGCGGGCCACCGTCTTTTCCAAGTTGATGGCCTGGGCCGACATGGCCAGCGCCAGCGTGATGTCGGCGCGGACCTCCCCGGCGTGGAGTGTACTCTCAAAACAGCGCCATTCCACGGTGCCGTGGTAAAACACCGAATGCAGATTCAGCGCATAGTACCTCGACCAGTTGTAGTGGTCATGCGCACCGTCTCGGCCCTCGTACCAGGCGCGGCGGAGCTGCTCCATCGAAAGGCTCGGCGGCATATTGCGAACTACCTTCATCACATTTTCCCGCGACAGATGGCAATACTGCTGCACCCTTCGCGGCTGGGTCCCCAGTGCCTTCAGGATCAGGTCCTCTTTGGAGTACATGATGGACAGCAGGTTGCGCAGGCTGCGCGGCGTATGGTTGGCGGCATCCACATGGACGTGCAGCCCGCAACTGGGGTTGACCACTGCCCCGGCATGGCGCAGTGCCCGCACGACCTCCTGCAATTTGCCCATCTCGGCATATTCCAGCACCGGCGAGTTCAGTTCTACCTTATAGGCCGAATCGCGGGCCTGTTCCTGCCTTCGACCAACGCGCTGCGTTGCCTGGATGCTGCCGTCAAAAACAAAGCGCCACTTTTTACCCTCGTTATCTATCGTCTCCCAGGGGTCGTAGATACGGGATTCATGCGTCTGGCGCGCCGTTGTACCAAACAGCGCAGCCACCGCCCCGGCGGCCTGCTGCCGGGTGATGCCGGTCATCTCGATCTCGCAGCCAAATTTTTGGTCGCGGAAGTCAAGGGGCAACGGGCTCACCCCTACACTTCACGGCAAACACGCCGCCATGCCTTTTCTTTCGTGTTCTCACTGATAATCGCCTCCTTCAACAGAAAAAGCCCCAACACATTGCCCTATGTCGGCTATGCGTTGGGGCCGGATCGTGCTTTATGCCTGATCCTGTGTAGTTGTCATTTCAGTGGTGCTTGCGCCTTAGTCGCCCTCTGCCACCTTTGCGGACGGCTCGGACCACTCCGGCAGCATCCTTTCCTCATCCGTTTTCTCGATCCAATCCAGCAGACTCTGGCTTCCCACCAGTGTCATCGCCATATTGAACAGAGCTTTCCGGCCTGCGTGCTCGTCCAGCAGCGTTGCGGTCTCGAAGAGATCTTCAATCACCTCCACGCTTTCCAGCCCCGACCATCCTTTGAGGACATCCTGGATCGGTGCGATGTGTTCCGCTTTTGCCCCACGCTCGATCCGCTGCATGGTCTCGCGCTCCTGCTCGATCAGGGCCAGCTGTTTAGCTGTTCCCGACATCGGAAGGTCCCAAGCCTTGCCGATCAGCGCAACGACCTGCTCGTAGGCGTCCACGTCCTCGCCGCTGCCCGTAAGCACCAGCGATGCCGCTGCCTGCTGCACGAGCTTCCCTTGCAGCTCTCTTGCTCTTTCTTGATCCATCGTTTTATACCTCCTTGTTTGATTTAGGCCTTTTGGCCTGACACCAACAATGCCACAACCGCTGTCGGATAGCTATTCAGCAAACCCAACGAATGGTCTGTGGATTTTCTGTCCAGGAGCGACAAAATCATAGATTGGGCCGCATTGGAGCAGGCTCGGTGGATGAGCAACATCCGCTGCTTTTCTGTATGGCGTCATCCACCGCCGCCAGTCTGCGGCCGATGGCTTCCACCACAGTGACCGTCACACCGTTGCCGGCCTGTCTGTATATCTGGTTGTCACTTTGAATGGCCAGCACCTTATCGATGCGGTCATCCTGCCAGCCCTGCAGCCGCAGGCATTCCCGCGGGGTCAGGCGGCGAATTCGGCCGACGAACAGCACACCGGAGGCTTCCCGTTTATGATTGTGAATGCCTCCGTTCTGCTTGGCAGTCAGGCAGCGGGCGATCTCTGTGGTTTCAGGATCACGGTTCATATCGATGAAACATAGTGTCCCCTGTGTGCTGCTGGTTGTAAGCGTGTGGGCAATTTTATGCCCCACCCGGCCGCGGCGGGTGTTGGTGCTGTAGTAGCTGATGTCGATGCTGTCCCCGGGATAGGCTATCTTGTAGCCTTTCCGGGTCGCTTCTTTGATGGGCAGCCCTACAGCATACAGGCCGGTCCGCCCGCCGAAACCTCCAGCCAAAGCCGAAAGCGTACAGCTTACACCTGTGGGGGAATAGATCCGCTCCCCTTGCGTTCCTGGTTGGATTTGTGCAAGAGAAGTTCCTGCTGTTTCGGTGAAAGGTAGTATTTTTCCTCTACATCGGTCATCAAGATATCCGACAATGTACACGCGGCGTCGGGATTGGGGAACGCCAAAATCTTTGCTGTTGAGCACCTGCCATTCCACGCCATACCCCAGTCGGTCCAGCG
>OLSE01000686.1_pt1 | contig 37361 bp, 31 predicted proteins | sample 1673191 | NCBI WGS metagenome assembly OLSE01 (sample SAMEA3136764, study PRJEB25190) | human gut metagenome | biome: human gut; feature: human-associated habitat; material: faeces | place: Austria | collected 2013
CTTCATCATTCCATGTCCATGAGGTGATACGCTTTGCTGTCTCGGTTATTTCTTCCGATGTAGTCTGCTCCTCTTTTTCACAGGTCAGCACTTTTTCTTCCTCTGCTGCATTTACCGTAAGAGCAGATAAGTCCACGCTGCTTCCAACAAGGGCTGCCGTAAGCAACAATACTGCGATTCTCTTTCCTCTTTCTTTCCATTTTTTCATAATATCAATCCTCCTGTCCAAACTATGGTGCAGTTACACATTCTGTCCCCATAAAGATATTCTCTTATTTTCCAGTCATATTCAGATAGATAATATGAACAAAATCTATCATGAATTTCTATTTATCATTCTATACACTAACTCAGTTTTATTGTACTAAAAAAAGGCTGTTTCTTCAAGAATTTTTATTTGAAATTCAAATATATCTTTTTATAAACAAAAGAGCTTCCCTTGATTATCCTTGAAAGAGCACGATGCTCCATCCTTCTAATCTTAGAAAGCTCCTGATTTTTTTGTATATGAAACTTTAACCATCCCATAATGGCTGACTGAAAAAGAGTACAATAATTTTTTACTTTTATTGCAGCCTCTGAATATATCCTTCACTTACCATCCGCCTTAACGGTTTTGCTCCATACAGCAGACCTGATTCCTGATTTTCTTCTTCATCTTCCTCGGACAGTTCTACATAAGCACATCCTGCTTGTTTTCTTGCGTTATTTAATGCCTGATAGAATACTTCTTCATCCGTGATGTTGAAATATCCATGTCCGGAACCATGCGGAAAATACTTCTCTACCACAGACTGGAGCTCTCCATAGAACTTGTCATAGTCCCTGTTGTTCATAAGCTCAGTTCCATTCTCTGCATCAGCGTTCTTATAAGAACTACGCATTCTTTTTGTCGTTCTTTCAGTATCTATGCTGTCTACGCATTCCTTCACACGCATACTTGATTCTTCTATTGTCGTGGCGGACGGGCGGATGATATTCAGATAATCATCTATACATGACTCGGCAAGCTTGATTTCTTCAGGACTTATCTGTCCGTCCTCCTTTGCTTCCTCTATCTGCGTAATCAGTTCGTCCATACCATCTATGTATACGTTATCCGATGCTTTTTCCAGAGAGTAGCTTACCATCTGTGCTGCCGCCTTAAATTCTGTATCCATATCCTCAATCTCGGAATCCAGCTCCTGAAGCTCGTCAATGTACAGGTCTTGAAGTTCTTCTACCATTCCCTTTGCCTGCTCGATTCGTTTTGCACCATAGGCAACCATTTCTGACAGTTCCACTGGATCTTCCGGAAATTCCATATATGGATATGGCGTTGCCTCTATCCTCTCGTATTCCGGTGTCTGTCCCAATGACAGCATATCTATCAGGTCCTTGATCTGATTGATGGTCAGTTCCTCCAACAGAATGATTGGCTTTTCAATCAGTTTGTTCATATCCACTTCTTCTTTTACGGATATCTGTTTTCCAATAACGGTAAGCTCCATATTGACTTTTACAAATATCTGGCTTCCATTTACGATTATGCCAAGAAGTGCCTTGCTGATATAGAATACATTAAGCACACCCTGAATCACTTTGTTAATTGTGTTAAGGAAACCGCTACCCAGTTTGTTTGCAAGCGACAGTACCTTATTGGCTGCATCAAGAGCTGCCTCTGCCGTTTTCATCGCAAGATATATGCCGCCGATGGCAACCTCATAGCCTACGATTTTGGCTGTTTCCTTAGCCATCTTCGCCCACTGATACCATTTTGCTTTCCTAATTACCCTCCTGCACTCTTCGATTTTACTTTTGTATGAGTTTATCTCATTTTGCAGGGAGGATACTTTGTTCTTTGCATCATTGATTTTTTTCTGTGCATCATGTATCTTTTTGTCATATTTGGTTACTGCTTCATCCAGCAGGTACGTCAGTTGTTTCAGGTTATTCTGTAATCCTGTGCTGTCGAGAGAGACTTCAAATTCAAAGAACAGATTTTTCATTTTCTGATAATCTGCATTCAGATACAATGAAGCCCGAAACAGGTTGAAATAGCTTGTTTCAACAGCAATCCTTATGTTTTTGTTGGCAAAATATACCAGTGCATCAAAAGAAAATATTTTGCACAGTTCTATATGCCCATCTATATAAAAATTGCAGGCGTTTTTGGATACATCCATGTATAAAGTGACCGGTCTGTCTGTCACTTCATTTCTGTAAAAATCCTGTGTCAGCAGTTCCAATGTACTGTTTGGTGTACTGCCAAGCACCGGGTTTATCCTGTTTTTCTCAGAACGGGAACCGCTGATAATAAACACACTGTTATGTATTGGTGATACTTCCGCATATCCAAGAATGCCTTTATCATTTACTGACGAAAACATGACTTTGATTTTCTGTCCGAAAATCTCCAACTGTCCTGCAAAGAATACTCCCATATCAAAATTGTATCTGCCTATGGTCAGATGCTTAGATGCATAATATGCCTGCGGTGGAAAGGATAATTCTCCCTTACTGTTCAGCCAGTAATGGAACATGGTCTTTGTGTTCAGAACGTCACAGGCACTATCGCCCGGAAGTCTTGTCACACTTACATTGTCCTGACTCAGCAGATACTCCTGCTTCATTCCCGCTAATGCATTATTTACAGCCTGTATGATTTCCGCATCTGTAAGTGTCTTAAAATCAATCGTTTTACCGCCACCTGAACTATTGATGTCAAAGGCTGTGACGGTAAATATATCCAGTTCTTTTACTGACTGCGAATCAATTCCTGCAAGGTTTGATACCAGAGAGGATACCGACACTTCACTCATGGCTATGTTGATCATATCAAGCATTGGAACCGTACCATTATAGGATATGCTCAATGCTCCATACCACATAAGATTGCGGATATTTATCTGTGACATTGCCCCGATATTGATACCGGATTTGCCAAAGCCAAGCTCCAGCCCACAGTTGCAGATTGATATTTTTGTATTAGGTATCTGATAAACGCTTGTCGGCATGGTACTTGCCGATATTGATACATTTGTAAGTGTGAATTCTGCATTCACATAAAATTTTAATCCCGGAAAGCAGCTTAGTCCGATAGCTCCCGCCATCTGGAATTTCACATTATTGCTGCCAAACTGTGTATAGATTACTATGTTCTGACAGCTTAACAGTGCATTTTCAATATCCGGCACAAGCAGTGCACAGCTTACCTGTTTTCCACCCAGCCCCACGAATATATCCATCTGGTTTATTCCGAAGATTGTTCTCATGGCATCTGTAAATGGATATTTTGCCACTTCATCAAATCGAAAGGCTGTGCTTAATAGAAGGCTTCCTTCTATTATGGGCGGAACTTCCGGCAGGTACGAATATGCTTTGTACAATTCGCTACAGTTTATGTTCGTATTACGGTAAAGGAAGGTGAAGCTGTGTATTCCAAACACATACATCACTTTCTTTACTACCTGTGCCAGCGAATCGTTTTCCCCATTGATAATTTCCTGCGGAAGAAGGGCAAAGGCAACCAGTTTTCCCTGTTTTCCATCATAAGCCAAAAATTTTAGTGCTTCTGTACGCACCTCCAGCATGGTCTGCTGATTGCTATGTGCAAACAGGGCTTTTACCTCAAAATCGTTCAGCAGTTCCACGTAATCCCCTACTTTTTCTTTCGTAACGCTGCCAAACAGTTTTAGAAGTTCTTTCAGGCTGTCTTTGGTTATTTCCACTTCCGCAGAAAACAACAGCTCATCTTCGATGCAACCTGCCAAAAGAGTGGTTTTGACACCGCATAATTCACCTTCCATATTCAAGGAACTGTTCATATATTCTTTTGACATCAAAACCACCTCGCTTCTTAGATTTCTTTTAACAAATCTTCCGGTTTGTAAAGATTCATCTGGCTGATAATCTTACTTCTCTCTGTGTTCCAGACTGCTACACCGACTCTCTGAATATTGAAAATCTTGAGGCTTTCCGGGAGTGCTTTTGAAGTATCAATTTCAAGCTGGAATGCGTATTCTGTATTGTTTACCGGTGCCGCATTTTCCCCTGTACTGTTCGTACTGTCCACAACCGAATAAAAATATGCCATTTTTAATACAACTTTGATATCTTTAAAGCTTAACCCCAACGATTCAATACAATCAGTTAATTCCTTAACCTGTAATTTTGCTGTATCATCCAAGCCAATCAGATAACAAATATCGTTTATCATGTCATTAATGGTAATTCCTCTGGCATCTGCCTGATCTGTAGGCATCAGCAGATAATATTCCTTATCATTTGACTTGTAGTACTCTGCCACAAGCTTTGTTCCAAGAAGTTCAAAGTCTACTTTAATCAAAGCCTGCATAATGTCTGGTTGCTTTACTACTACCGTTGGGGTAACATCTGCGCTGGTTGGTGTTACAACTTTTGTGTCTGCCATAATTTTGTCCTCCTTTTTATTTCATAAAATTGTTTAACTTTATTGCCAAAACCGCCTGTTCTAATTTCATATAAGTACGTATAGTGCCTGCCTTATTGTGACGACTACACAATGAAACCAGATAAAAATTATTAGGGTCAATTTGTCCGCCAACCATTTCATATACATGTGCACCTGCTGGGTATACAGAATGTGCACATGGAATAGCAATTTCATCACCATTTTCATCACGTTCATATATATAGTTATCTACTGAGCATCCACCTACAAGACCATTTTCTAATCCTATTTTCTGATACGCAGCTCTCATAAAATCTATCCAACTATTATAACCATGTTTTGGATCTTTACTTGTACCTTGCATATTCACTATCTCAGTTCCAGCTTGCATCAACTTAAATCCTCCTAATGTCGATGAAACATTTGTAATAATACAACTTGAAGGATATTCTTTATCTGGATTCCATACTTCTAAAAACTCTGCTGGTTTATCCTTTTCTTTCCGTTGATATACCATTTTCAAGTTGTTACCCAACTCTTTAGGTAATCCTAACTTCTTCCATTCTTCTGTTTCTGGCAACTCCAAAAAAATTGCTCCGTCGTTCTTCTTTCCCATAAAAAATACCTCCTTTTAATGATTAGATGATTGTAACTATTACAAATTCATTCTTTGCACTTTTATATTAACATCACGCAAGGTTTCTGCTTGCGTTGCAAACAGAAACCTTGCGTGATAACATCTCGCAAGGTTTCTGTCAATATATTCTTCATTATTTTTTTAATAAAAAATCTCCTTGAATCGAACTTCTGTCCAATCCAAATGCAAATAAAAACCAACACCACGTTTCTAAAAAGTCACAAACTTCGATAATAATTCTTTCTTTAATTGATAGTTTATCCATGGAACTCGAAGGAATCGGTAAAAACTCTTGAAATTGAAAATTATATTCACCCTCAATATTCTCCATCCTTTTCATACACTAAAAAAGGACGCAGAATCTCTCCCACGTCCTCGCATTTATCTGGCTTTATCTTCTCTTACCTTCGGTGCTTCCTTATGTGCTGCTTCCTGCTTCACCTCATCCACACCTCTTGCCTCAAATGCATCTGCATTATACTGATACTCCTGTGGCTCAGCGACCATTGGTGCATATACAACCTCTGCTTCTACTCGCTCAGCTTCTGCCCTCTCCGGCTCTGTCTGTTCCTTTGTTTTCGCATTCTCCATATGCTTTTCCTTATCAAGCTGCACATTCATAGCCAGATTATCGAGCTTATCAATAGATGCATCCAGATGAAGCTCCATTGATACAAACATCTTTTTCACTGCTTTCATAGGTGCAAGCACCGCCTTTGTAATGGGATGTTTCTGCTCTTTCTGTGAATAATCCACCTCTGGCTTGTCTGCAAAAGTACGAAATGCATTGGCTGCTGTCTGACCAGCTTCTCGAAATCCTTTTGCAAGAAGTGCTGTCTTTGCTATATCCTTATCCGTTGTCTTGATTGCACCTCTTACATTCTCTCTGATATCAAGAAGTCTTTTCTTAATTCCTAAGAACTCAGACACTCTGTATAATGCAGATCTTCCCTTTTCTTTTGCCTCATCGACTATGCTCTTAGCTGTAGATCTGACATGTTCTTTCACTTCTAATACCTGTGACTTTATCTGCTCACATCTGGCATTAAGTCGCTCCTGTGCTTCCGACAATGCCTTTTTAGCATTATTGACAAGTGTATCTTCCTGCATTTCTTTGATCTGGTTCTGCATATTGGTGAGTTCTTCCGTCATGGAATCAATCTTTTTCTCCAGTCCATCCACATAGCTGCATATCTCAAATACATCATTTGCCTGCTCTTTCATGGCATTCTTCTTTAATAATTCGAGAAGTTCTCTTATGACCTCCTCGTTGGTAAGTGTTTTTCCTGCTTCTATATCCATTCTGTTTCCTCCATTCTGTAAATGGGGCAGCCTTGGCCGCCCCTGTAACATGATTACTAATTATCGAAAGGGCGTTGCCTCTTTGTCCTTCTCTTTATCGGGATTGCTATGATGTTTCTCGGCACTCTCCCTCGCCTTTTCGTTGCTCTTATCCTTTGCTTTCTCATATTCAGAGATAATCTCATTATAGAGTTTTTCCCTGAAATCCTTTGTGACCGGATAGCAGACATCCTGATAGATTGGCTTGCCCTGCTCATCCACCTGCTTTGTCTTATAAGAAGGCATTGATACAAAGATTTTCTCTTTACCCTGCACGATATTGATATTATTTACGATGAAACTGTTTTCAAAATAAATGCGTGCAAGTCCCTTGATGTTACTGCCTTCCCTCTCATAAGGTGTCACAGTTACGGAAAACTCAGGCATTTCAAAGGAACCTTTGGTTCCTTGTGTTCTGTCCTGCTTCTGTGTCTCCTCTTTCTCTGGTTCCTTGATTCTTGCATAGGCATCAAGGATATTGGTATAGAGTTCCTCACGAAACTCTGCTGTGATAGGATTGCACACATCCTTATAAATCACACCATTGCTTTCATCACGCTCATTGGAGCGGTATCTAGGCATTGAAACAAAAAGCTCTCCCTTGTCCTTATTCTCAAGGATTGCAATATTGGTAATCTTAAATGAATCACCGAATACTACTGTTGCAAATCCTTTGATGTTGCTGCCCTCTTTTGCTCTTACTTCGTTTACTTTAATTGAATACTTCATATGCTATTCCTCGCTTTCTTTTTGTTCTTTGTTTTGCTCCGGTATGATAAGCTCACACCAAAGCTGTTCTATCTGTTCACAAGACAATCTGCCATTTAACCAGTTGCCAAGTGTAACGACCATTCCGTCCTGCTCATAATAGAGCCACTCCTGTGTTTCAATGTTCCCCTCATACACGATGGTCACATCAAAATCAGGCATAAATAATCCTTCCTCTGCATCCCATACACAGGCTATTCCCTGTCTGAGTGTCAGATTCAGGCTTTCGACATACACAGACCAGCCGCTTACGACTATCTGAAATTCATCATCAATCTCTGCAATATCATCCTCGATGTCAATTAGCTCTTCCATTTCCGATACTGCCTCTTCTATCTCACCTAACCGGTATCTCTTATTCATCCATCACCGCCTCCTTATAAATGCACCTGACTACAAAACGCATGGTTCCTTTCTGGGAACAGGTAAAAAGAGTTAGTTCTTTTTCATCGCCCTGTGTCTTGATGCTGTTATCATACGGATTTACTACCTCTGTCTCTGTTACCTCATAGATATGCTTCAGCCCATTTTTGTCGGTTATCATTACTTCATCACCTATGGATATCTGACTTAGTGGTGTAAAAAATGTGCCATATCTGCTGCCATTGTGACCGCACAATACACAGTTGCCACTCTCCCCAATCCCTGCTGTTTCTTCTATATGACCGATCCCGGCATTAAGCACTTTACTTGTGGTTCCTTCCATTACCGGATACCGGATATCTATGCCCGGTATCTCAATGATACCGATAACACCGCCTTCTTTAAAAATGGCTTCATCCTCTTCACTAATGGAGGTTTGCTCTTCCTCCACATCTGTTTCTTCATCGTAATCATCCTCCAATGTCTGCTCAAATTCACTTATTAGCTGTTCTGTCTGTTTTTCTCCGGTTGCCCTCCAGAAAAAAGGGACTGCCATAATGGCAATCCCTGCTGTAATCAGTAGTCCTGCGACCACTTTTCTTATACTCATCTTACTCACTCTCCTATCGTGTTCTGCCCTCTCTGTCCGCTGGATAAGCACCTTTATCCTCTGCTACAATTGCTGCAGATTCCATTCTGTCACCAGCTTCTCTTTCTTCCTCCGGTCCGCTCAGGTCTGCATCCACAGCCTTTGCGTTCTCAAGGTCAAGCTGGGCATTCAGTTCACACTGCCTTGCCAGCTTTTCTTCCAGTTCCTTGCTGTACGCAAATGGCTTGTCATACTCAGTCTTTGATGCTTCAAGGTCATTCTGGTACTGCTCAATCTTCTTTTCCAGGAAATCAATGTTCTCATGGAGTCCGTTGAACAGGTTTTCCAGCTTCACCATACTGCCGACAGGACTTGTGGAAAGCTCTGCCTTGTACTCGGTCTTTCCACGAAGCACCATATAATTGATACCAAGGAAGTTCTTTTCCACAAGCAGTTCAAATCCATGGAATTTACCGATTGCAGTTGTCTCTCCGGTCTTACATTTGCTGATTGCTTCAAGCATCATCGTTCCTCCATCCACACGCTCTGTGTAGATTGCTTTGCCTATGGTAATGGCAAATTCCGGATTATCAATCAGTTCTTTATCCCTTGCCTTTACATCCTCTCTTACATTGGCAAGCTTTTCGGTTGCTGTCTTAATGAGCTTCGGGTACTTAATCATAAAGTTATCCTGCAAGCCATATCTCTGATTGTCATAAGATGCCTTCAATAGCTTTAATCTCTGGACATCATTGTCAATCTCCATCTTTTCTTTGATCAAAGGATTACCTGTGGCAACCGCCTTAATCTCTGCATAGGAAAGTGTTGCCTCGTCGATATCCTCGCAGCTTCGGCTTACTGCCTTGCTTGTCATAACCTGACTGATAAAACGCTGCTTATTCTCGACAAGTGACCAGTTGTATGCATCAAAGGTTCCTTTGGTGACATATCTGTAGATTGCCACCTCTTCATTTTCGTTGCCTTGTCGTATGCCTCGTCCTTCCCTCTGTTCAATAGAAGAAGGCTTCCACGGACAATCCACATGATGCATTGCAACAAGGTGTGTCTGCACATTGACACCTGTTCCACACTTGTCCGTTGAACCGATAAGAACTTTCTTTTTACCTGTCCTCATTTCCTTAAATAGTACATCCCTCTGTGCATCCGTTTTGGCATCATGGATAAATGCTATCTCATCTGCCGGAATACCATACTGGATAAGTGTTTCTTTCAGATAATCGTAGATCGTAAAGTCCTTATCCGGTCCCGGTGTGCCGATGTCCGAAAAAATAAGCTGGCAGCCTATATGACCGTTGGCATTTCCTTTCTCATATTCTTTCCAGACATTCTCCGCTACCTTATTGAGCTTTCCATCTGGATTATTTGGTGCATCCTTATCAATCAGTCTTGCATCTGTTCCAAGAAGTCTTGCCTCATGGGTAATCTTTAAGAAGTTATCCTCGCTTGGATCTACTCCACCGCCTCTGATACGCTCTGCCCTCACAACAAAGTCTTCCATGACCTGTTTTACATACCAGTCAGGCTCCGACTCCACAATAATAGGCTTGCCTCCACGAAGAGCCGGCACATCAAGGTCAAGCATGTCTGCGGTCTGCACATCTGCTACTTCACGAAAGATATTCATAAGCTCCGGCAGATTCGTAAACTTATTGAATCTGCTTTTAAAACGGAAACCGCTTCCCTCTACAGTAAGCTCCAGTGCTGTTGTCACTTCACCAAAGTTCGCTGCCCAGGAATCAAAGTGATAAATCCCCATCTCTTCAAGTGCCGCTTTCTGTAAGTAAAGCTGCATGACATACATCTCACACATGGTATTGGATATTGGCGTACCTGTCGCAAACACAATGCCTCTGCCATCATTTATCTCAGACAAATACTGGCATTTAAGCTGCATATCCGTTGACTTCTTCGCTCCACTGCTGCTGATACCTGACACATTATTCATCTTGGAAAAAATCGCAAGGTTCTTAAAATTGTGCGCTTCGTCAACCATGATAGAGTCCACACCAAGTTCCTCAAAGGTTATAAGGTCATCCTTCCTGCTCTCATCTGATAAGGATTTCAGCTGCTCCTCCAGCTTTTTCTTCTGGCTTTCCATCTGTTTTACAGTCCAACGCTCCCCGTTACGCTCCTTCATCTCATCAATCGCATAGCTGATTTCATCAATCTGCTCATTGAGCATTCTTTCCTTTCTCTCTGCTGAGATCGGGATTTTTTCAAACTGCGAGTGCGACATGATGATACAGTCATAGTCACCTGTTGCAATCCTTGATACGAACTGCTTCCTGCGGCTCTTTTCAAAATCACGCTCTGTGGCAACCAGGATATTTGCTGACGGATAAAGCCTTAAAAACTCTGATGCCGTCTGACCGATAAGTGGCTTTGGAACAACCATGATCGTCTTATTGGCAAGTCCGAGTCTCTTCTGCTCCATGCAGGCAGCCATCATCTCAAAGGACTTTCCGGCACCAACGCAGTGTGCCAACAGGGTGTTTCCTCCAAGAAGGATTCTTGCCACCGCATTCTTCTGATGTGGCTTTAACTCAATCGCCGGATTCATTCCCGGAAACTGTAAGTGACTTCCGTCATACTCACGCAGACGGATGTTATTGAATGTCTCGTTGTAATACTCCACATATTTCTGTCTTCGCTCCGGCTCTGCAAACAGCCATTCCTTGAACTTCTCCTTGATCATGTTCTGCTTTTCCCTTGCAAGCATTGTCTCGTTCTTATTGACTTCGTAATGATATTTGCCATCACCGTCATCAATCCTGTCCCTTACTGTTACAGTTTTAAGATTCAGCGTATCCTCAAAAATAGAATAAGCATCCATGCGGCTTGTACCATAAGTCTTAGTAGCTGCCACTGAATGCTTATCCATGCTCTTATTCTCGATGAACCATTCCATGCTCATCTTATTTAAGTGTACCTGAATGCCTGTATTGTAAAACTGGCTTCTGACTGCCCTTGCTCTTCTTGGTGTATTGAGAAGCTCATAGATAAACTGCTCATAATCAAGCGACTCAATCCATGTCGTACCAATCTTTACATCAATATCCGAGGCTTCAATCCATTCCGGCTGCACCTTTTCAAGTGCTGCCACATTTCCTGCAAATCTTTCTGCCTGCGGATTGTCTGTATCAGCCGCCATAGCCTTTGCTACACGAAGTTTGTCTCTCACATTTCCCGAAAGATACTCGTCTGCTGTCTCCCAGCCGATGTCGGGATTGTTCTCGTTGTAGCGGTCTGGATTTAGGAAAACCAGTCCGTCCAGCTCTTCCACAAGGACTGCCCTTCTAAGCTCTGCTAATGCATCATCACTTAGCGTTATCTCATCCACTGTCTGTCCGGACTTTTCTGCAAGTTCTTCCTTTGCATTTGTAATATCCGGCTCATAGATAGAAAGCATATAGGCAAGATTTACATATCCAAATTCATTGACGGATACATTTAATGCTTCCACAGCGGTCTCCACTCTGTCTATGACTGTCTTTGCCTTAATCGTCTGCTTATAAAACATATCCGCTTTTTTCACCTCCCCATCTTCGTTTACTTCCTCAAGACTGCAAAGAAGTGGATAATCGCTGTCATCCCTGAATGCTATTCTGTTTGCTTTTGAAGTAATGGCTCCATACTGCTTTACGAAGGCATCATATTTTACATTAAGAAGTTTCTGCTTATCAGAAAGCTCCTCCTCGCTGCAGCCATCCATCTGGATATCAATCAGCTCTCTTGTTATCTGTCTGATTTCATCAAGGCTTCGGATTCGCTCCTCGGCAGTCTGTGATACTTCTTTTTTTACCATCTCGGAATTTTCCCTGTAATAGAGTTTTCCTTCAAAAAATGTGTAAGTGTAGTTTCTCACATCCGGATCAGCCGGGATAACTTCCTCCGTCTGCTCCGCCTCATCTGCCACTCTCTCAAAATCTGTCATCTGGGCTTTGATATTACCGATAGCCTTATTGAGAGTCTCATACATATTGAAGTTCTCATCATTATTCACACAGACGGTATATCTGCTGTCCTGTCCGTAAATCCTTGTGTCATATTCCATAGATCCAAGCATCATCTCCAGATGCTCTGCAAAATAAGAGTTGACTGCAATGCCATTCTCAGTTACACCAAGGTGTACCCAGTCAGGTTCAATATCAATCTTTCTCTCCCTCTTCTGCAAAAACAGGATATCTGCTGTCACTTCGGTTCCTGCATTATCTTTAAATGCAGTATTCGGAAGTCTTACTGCTCCCACAAGCTCTGCTCTTTCAGCCAGATACTTTCGGATAGTAGGATTTGCCTTATCAAGTGTTCCCTTTGTGGTGATTACTGCAACCATGCCTCCCGGTCTTACCTGATCAAGTGCTTTTGCCAGAAAATAATCGTGGATACGGAAGTTATACTTGTTGTACTTTGGATCAAATACCTTATAATCACCAAATGGCACATTTCCGACAACCACATCAAAGAAGTTATCCGGATATGTGGTATTCTCAAATCCTGTGATACTGATATTGGCATTCTGATAAAGCTGCTTTGCAATTCTTCCTGAAATGCTGTCAAGCTCCACCCCATACAGCTTGCTTCTCTGCATTGGTGCCGGCATACTTCCAAAGAAGTTACCGATACCCATAGATGGCTCTAATACATTGCCGCCTCTGAAACCAAACTGGACAAGTGCCGAATTTATGCACATGGCAATCTCCGGTGAAGTATAAAAGGCGTTATTTACTGTTGCCCTTGCAGCACTGTATTCCTCATCAGATAAAAGGTCTTTCAGCTCTGCATATTCTTTGCTCCAGCCTGCGTTATTCTCATCAAATGCCTGTGACAGTCCGCCCCATCCGACAAACTTCGACAGAGTTTTCTGTTCCTCAGGTGTGGCAAGCCTGTTCTCTGATTCAATCTGCTTTAAAGTGCGGATTGCATCCATATTCCACTGGTATCTGGTCTTAGCACCGCCTTTTTCCATTTCCCAGAGGTTATAGTGGAAATTGTGTTTCGTCTGCCCGGCAACATTCTTCTCATTTTCAAGACTTTCTACTTGCTGTACTGGTTCCTGCTTTGGTGTAAAATCTACAGTTTCCTGTGATTCTGTATCAGCCTGAATATCATCCACAGATACTGATACTGCATCATCTGAAACCACATGTCCATTCTCATCAATCTTGGTTTCCCAGCCATTCGCTATTGCTCTTTCCCTGGTTTCAAGACGATTGGCTTTTACACTATCCTCGATATCAAAGAATCTCTTATAGACCGGATTCATCTTATCCCTGTCAGCCTTCTGCTTTGTCTCCTGATAATACTTCTTCTGGTCTTCTCCGCAGTAAAATGGCTGTTTTACCATATAGGATAAAATCTCATATAACTCACGCCAGTCGAGAGCACCTTCCTTTCGCACGCCATTCCTGTTCTTATAGCTGATCTTCACATATCCGCTTCTGATTGAGTACTCCACAAGACCATACTTATTGTTGGAATATGCCTTTCTTTCTGCATTATCTGTCCCTAATGCAATATCCCTGATAAGGTCAAGTTTATTGGGCATAAATGCAAAATCAGACTGCACCACATCCATAAGGAATGCCCTAAACGGAGTGTAGCAGCTACAATCTGTTACAAGAATCTCCGCCGCATCACGCAGGTCTTCATCAAGCTCCTCAATACGCTTGGCATAATCAATCGGTGTAATATACTGAAGCTCTGATGGATCTTTTTCAGTTGTTTCAGCTTCTATCTCTGCACCATATTCTGCCTGTGTTACCATGCGGTCTTCATCGGCAGCTTCCTGTGGTGTCATGCCTTTTGCACTTACATAATCTCTGTTAGAAGCATAGCTCTCCGGCTCATCCGGTATTGCATAATCATCGATCTCTGATTCTGCCTCCTCCGGTTCCACTTCCCGGTATTCGGCATCAATGACCTCATCATCCTCACGGAGTCCGTCCATCGCAAGCTCATCAATACGAGGTGTCTCAGACTGGTATTCCCCTGTAAGAATAAGGACACCAAGCTCTTTTTCGATATCTTTCCACGAAACATATCCTTCAACCTCTCCATCCTCATCTCTCCACTGAAAACGTAGTCCATTCCCATGAAATGTGTCATATCCGTGCAGTCCCAGTCCGTCAACCGGCCAGCCTGCACCTCCCTGACCATATTCTGCTTTGATACGCTTTGCTCTGGTTCCTGCATCAATCTCTGTTTCAAAAATCTTGCATACCCTGCCCTTACCACCGATAAAACCTGTACCTCTCATAAGCACCTGTTTGATATACTCACTTGGTACTGTTGCAGACTTTTTGGGATTCAGGTAATTGTATTTACCTGCTAATGCAGCTTTTCTGTCCTGCTCGAACTGACGCATAAACTGATTATTGTTTTCGTCCTCAGTATGAATGGTGCCAATGCTTGCCTGCCCGTTCTGGTCGAAAAAAAAGGAAGCCTGTGTATATTCGGCTTCCTTACTGACACCCAATGAGTTAATCTCATCAAGCTCTCTATTTAATTCTTCCTGTATTTCTAATGAAACTTCATCACGATCTGGTGGAGCACTACTTCCTCTGCCTGCATCTTCGCCTGCTCTCTTATCTTCCACATCTCCATTGTCGATGACGGATTCTGTGGCTTGTGCTTCTCCAGATACTGCATCTCCAGTCTGTCGTAGAGCTGATTCGCTTCCGCCTCTACCGCTGACATCTTCTCGTACATCTTCCCGAATCTCATCAGCGTCTTGTATCTTGCCGGCTCGTTCTCCTTTAGATAGTTCATCGCCATCCTTCCGTATTTGCCCAGCTTCGTGAGATCCTCCGTCTCGTCCGGCATCTCTATCTGCGGATAAAGCAGTCCGTCCACTTCCTTGTAAGTCATTTCTTCTAACATATCCAATTCTCCTTTCGCTCTCGATTGCCTTTAAGTTACGACTAAATTCTCTAAGAACACTACAGGAGACATCGCATACAATGGAACCAAGACGGTAAATGATCTCTTCGTCTTTGATATTTACGATCTGACTAAAATCCTGTTCTTGCACAGATAAGTCAAATCCGCATCTCGTCCCTACAGCATACATGACACTTGCATATACAAGCTGCTCCATGTCCATTTCCTGCTGTAAGCCATTGCGTTTCTTACTTTCTTCCTTTATCACACTACCTGATAGCTGCATAAGCTCGGTCATTCGGTCTCCGAACTCTTCTTTTATTATAAGCCAAACATCTGTTCCTGTAAACTGTTTTAATATATTTTTTAGAGACTCCCTGTCGCTGTTATCGTACTGCTCAATCTGACCTTCTGACACAAGAAAATCCACATAATCTTTAAGATTTTCTCCCTCAAGGTCCCATGTCAGCTTAACATTCTTCCCTCCGGTATCACTGATATCAAAGATATACCTCATGCGTGGATTCAGTGCCCTTGACGGGAAGATGGCGCAGCCTTTCGCACCACGCTTTACATATCTTCCCACCTTTTTCCAGGTATCATAATCTGCCATGAGTGTGCTTTTTTCCGGAGGTCTTTGAGCTGTTACCATAACGATATTGTCAAATTCATAGCGGTATAACTGACCTGCAACCTTTAACACATCCTTCCAGTTCTTTTCTGATCTGGTGATGTTACCAATCTCAGAATCGTATATCGCTTTGACCTTCATATCAACGCCCATACCTTTGTCCTCCTCTACTTAAACATCTCTGCAAACAATCCCTTAAAGAGCTTTAACTCATCCTTATCCAGCTCGATTGCAAATTCATTGTCTATTGCCTGTTTTTCGCATTTATCCTTTTTCTTTGCAATCTTACGCACCACACGAAGAAGCACATAGCACTCTTTTGATTTTGCAATGCTCTGTTTAAAGGTCAGCTCATCCTCATCGACTGACTTCTGTGTCTGATAGATAATCTCTTTTAACTTATCATTGATACCATCTACTTCCTCAAGTGAAATAATAACGGATGCCTTAGAAGCACCCGATCTGTCCCACTCCTTATGAAGTTCCTTTACTAAAAATTCCATGTTTTTAATTACTGTTGTTGAATCACTTTTCATCTTGCTCTTCCTCCGTTTTCTTTTAATGAAGAAGGGAGCTGACCTTCGCTGAATGGCGAGAAATCAACTCCCTTCATGTCCTCTGCTCCAAGGACTATCTGCTCTGCATAATACATATCCATTGCCTTATTGATGGCATCGTCAAGCGACTCTGCCTTTACTCTCTGTACTCTTGAGAGCACTTCTTTTATCTCAACATCAAATTCCTGTTCCATATGATATCGCCTCCCGTAAAAAACTCATCACCGGCTCTTTTCTTCCTTTACCTGTCTTTCCTTAAAGCCCTCATCGTACTTTCCATCTTCCAGCCTGTCGTAAAAACAGTCTTCTTCAATCGTTCCGAAATCCTCATACATCTGGTGAAGGAAGTCATTCTGCAGCTTCATTGGCACATCATCATCCTTTGACATATCCTGATAAAAATAGAACTTCTGCTTTAGCTTTGCCCTGTAATCATAGATATCCTCTATCTTTTCCGGTGTGCCATACTCCCTCTTGTATGCCTTGAAATTCGTGGTTGAGAGTGTGGAACCAAGATAAATGCCATGCTCCCACGATACCCCGATTGTGGTATTGTCCTTTGTAGGCTTCTCATCCTTCGGATAACGCTTATACTCTGTCGCACCAAGGGCGATTGTAAGAGAACCTGACTTCATATCCATCACCACAAGATTCCTTGGTGATAATGCTTCAAGCACCATGTAATCATGGTCATTGAAGTTATGAAATGTCTGTCCCCTTTCAAATGAGCGGTTCTCCATTTCATAATGCAGGTTAAAATCATCCACCCAGCCCTTATCGGTCATTCCAATCTCCTTAAGCTTTGCAACACATTCAGAAGAACTTGCTTCTTTATCAAACCGAAATTCTTTGGAATCGTTATAAGATCCCTGAAGAAAATGTCCCAGCTGAATATCATCCAGACAGAATCTCGCAGATACAGTTACATTTGCTGCCCTGTAATACTCTGTAAAACTATCTGCTTTACCAAGTGTCCTTCCCAGCTGCAACAAATTGTCTGCAAGCTCTGACATGTCATCAACTGCTATAAAACTCTTATAATCATCCAGAGTCATCAGCATATTTATCTCTGTTCCCCTGTCATTTTCTGTTACCAGTATCATATCTTTTAAATCCATTCTTACCTCCAGTCTCAGAGAGGGATTATGCCCTCTCTGCAAATTTCCTGTTATGGTCTTCCTATCACAACAATCTTCCCTGTGCTTGCCACATCCCTGTAAACAACACCAAGACTTTCATTAAGTGCCTCTACCACCTTACCATTTCCGACATATACTGCCACATGGCTGATGTTCTTATATCTTCCGTTGTTTGTAAAACTGTAAAAGATAAGGTCTCCCGGCTGTAACTCATCAAAGGAGACTGTCTTTCCGGCTTCATCCAGTCCCTGTGCCTCCGCTGCCGCTGTGGTTGCACCGCCGTAACTAATATCCACGCCTGCATCTTTCCATGAATAATAGGCTAAAGAGCTGCAGTCATAATAGTTACCGCTGTCTCTTAAATCCTGACTATAAGGGAAACCAACTCTGTGAAGTGCATAGGAGCAGACTGTTTTCTGCCTGCTGTCTGTAATTTCGTTTAGGATGGCATTGATTTCATCCTCAGTCATGGAGCTTACTCCAGGACTTCCGCCTCCGCCACCACTTCCGCTTCCGGCATATCCAAGCTGTCCCATAAACTCCGGACTCATGATCTGCTCAAGCATTTCCACCTGATCAGAATTAAATCCATAGACCGAAATCATATTCCTGTACGATTTCAGCGTTACATTCACATACAGAACAGACTTCGTGACAGTAGTCACATTGCCGTCTGCATCCGTTTCTTCCACATCCTTTGTTCCGGTGCTTGTGGTGTATGAACACATATCATTTACAACTGCCTGCAGCCAGCCTTTAGAAGTATCATTCATGACTGTTGCAGTATCTCCGACACCATGCTTGACCATATAGACTGCCATGATGTCATAGTAATTGCTTGGATTTTCTTCCATACCTTCATAATCCACATAGACAAGCTCTCCAAGGTCATATCCGGTATGCTCATTCACTTTCGTGTTCACATCCCGGTTAAACTCCTGCACATAGGCACTCGTTACTGTCTGCACGGTATCTCCTGATTCAAGTGGTGGCAGGAATAAAGCAAATGGAGAATTGTAAAGGATTGCTATCACCGCTATAACCGGAACCGCAATCATGGCAACTACAAGAACAAGTAATAAAAGCACCAATCCGATAATCGGTGCAGCTGCCTTTACCCAGGTAATCGCTTTTCGCACAATCAGATCCTTTACCAGCTTTGCCACACTATCCGTCTGATTCTCCTGTGCTTTCATCTTATCCAGAAAGAACTTTATCTTCCTGCTCCGGTTTGTCATCTTTTCATCCTTGACCTCTATGGACACACCTGCCGCATATCCGGCTGCCATGCCGATTGCCGTGCCTACTCCCGGTGCAACCGCTGTTCCTGCCGCCGTAGCAGCTGCCTTTGTAGCAGTTTTCGTTGCAACCTTGGCAGTAGTCTTTGCTGTTTCTTTTGCCGTCTCTTTAGCTACAGTCTTGGCTGTATCTTTGGCAGCTTTCTTTGCTGTCTTTTTTGCCAGCTTCTTTCCTGCCTCTACCTTCTTGATACGCTTCTTTGCCTCGGCTGCCGCCTTTTTCCTGAAAAGTGCAGCCCCCTTAGAAGCAGTTCCGGTAACAGGGCGGCTTGCTTCATATGCAAGATATGCTGCCTGCGATACCTCCTGACCGCCTTCCACCTGATCTGTTACTGCCCCGGCTACAAGTGCTCCAGTTCTTCCTGCAATGTGAAGATTCGTGTTCTTGGTCTTGATGGAAGTGTTTGATTCCTTAAGGTTTTGCTTGAATCTTGATAATCCCTTATTCTTCGGCTCCGACTGATGAATGGTACTCTTGCGATAGGACTTCTTTCTATCCGTATCAGTTACCTTTGCACCAGCTGTCTTAGGACCTCTCTCTACTGTATAGATGTTACTCCCCTTAATCTTGGCTCCCTTCGGTTCGTGGGCATGAATCTTGGCTTTCTCCTTGGTGTGAATGACCATCGGTTTGTCATCAACCTTTCTAATTTTCAATTTTCTCACCTCCTACTTTGAAAAATAAAATAAGCCGCTAGGGAGCAAAAATTACTCCTTAACGGCTATGTAAAATCATTCAATATTCAATTATTAAAAGCAACATGAAACTGAAATTTCACGCAGACTATTCCTATACCGTAATGTCTATTCTGACCGATGATTTCTTCTCACCAAAATGCTTTATTTCGATATCCTTCATTTCCTCTATAACATCTTTTTCAATTTGGTGAACATCACTTAATTGTAAATCTCGCTTCGAATCATTTACTATTTTTGCTGCCTCATCTACTGAAACAGTTGTATCTGATGTTAACTGTTCAGACATTTCAGTATCGTTTGAATCCTCTGCAACCTGCCCCTTTTCTATAGATGTCTCTACAATTTCCTCTTCTGTTGGCAAATCCCTATATTCTGTACTTTTTACAAATCTTGTGAATGACTCTACAGCTCTAAAAGTATTTCCCATGATACGTTGAGCTTCCTTAAGCTTTTCACTCTTTGGAATATTTGGATTATTCACGATACTTTTTAGTTCTGCCAAATTTCCATTCATCTCATTTACTTGAAGCCTTTGAGCCTCTTCTTTTGTCTTACATCTCTCCAACCTACGCTCATAAGCTTCTTGTTCCATTCTTGCCGCTTTATATTCCATATAGGCTTTAGGGTCTTTCTGACGAATAGCATCTTCTTCTGAAGCTGTTAATTCTTGACCGCTTGCAATCTTGTTATAAATCTGACTATATGCAGAACTTTCTTTGTCTCGCTCAAGTTGCTCTCGGAAATGCTGAATCATGCTTTCTTCCTGACTTGTTACAGTCATACCCTCTTGCTTCTTTACAACATCCCCGGTAGCCTTCTTTTGCTCCCAATCATTTACTAACTGCATCTGATTCACAGCGTTTCGTATTGTACCTGCAATCATAGCACACCTCCAATTCCCGGTTAATGCTACGATTAAATAGTGATATCAAACTTCATACCCTGTGTTGCCTTTTCTTCTGTTATCTTACTCCAATCCAGTTCAGAAATCTTTTCAAGTAATTCTTCTTTTGAATTTGCCTGAATTGTAGTCCGCTTAACAGTTACATCCTTCTTTTCCTGCTTTTTCTCCTCTGCACGTTTTTCCTTTAATTCTTCAAGCCGTTCTTTCTGCTTTTCTGTAATCTTCTCCAAATCAGCAAAAAGTGTCATCTTTCCATCATCATCAAAGGACATAGTTAACTTATTTAATACAGTTCCACTATTGTCTGTCGTTCCCCAAGCACGTTCAAACCCAAACTGTTCATTGATTTTATCTGACATCTCAACTGCAGTTTTTACCGTAGACAATTTTTCCCGTGCATATTTCTCATCGGATGCCATTCTTTCAAGTTCAGCACTTGAAAAAACAACTGTAAATTCCTTATCGCTTTGGTCTACTAATCCTCTGAAATCATCGCCTTTATCAGCAATAATAAAATCGAAATCCGCATTATCCTTACGCAATGTTTCCAGATATTTCTGTGCCTTAGAAGATAACTTATCTTCGCTGGATTTTATTTTCTGTGCATTGGGCTGCACATCTTTTGCTTTCTCTGTGTTATTTTGCTTACTAACAGTATTGCTCTTATAATAATCTGTTACCTGTGTTAAATTAGCTGCTCTAATCATGGTATCATCCTCCTTGAAAATTGATACAGAAATCCGTTTCTATATCTGTAATATCGGCACTTTATATCCAAAAGTTAATAGTGCGTAAAATTCAAATTTTCTTTTCCCTAATAATTACAAATATTCCTTGGAAATTGCTTCCACACCATACATTTCCATAAATGCATCCAGGTCCGCTGCATCCCCAATCAACATATTCTCGTCAAAGTGTACGATAAGCATATCTTAAAATCCAGCCACATGTTCTCCGGTACAAATGATACATTTTAGAACTGCTTCCTTATTTATTTTTCATATCGAATCTTATATGCTTTCTTCTTAAAAATAGGGAATATCTAATTTATTATCATCAAGGTCGGACATTCATCCGACCTCTTGATTATACTATAGATTCTATAAAAATTCATCTGTTATCACTGCAGCATTGCTTCTTTTTTCTTCTGTTCCGCAATCTTCTCATGAATGTTGGTATTATACAGCCTGTACAAATCCGTATCCTTGCTGATCTGATTATCAAAGGGAATTACTACCGAACCACACTTAATAAGTCCCATTCCAGAGGCGGTATTAGTTACGAACCGAAGCTGTGCCTCTGATACCCCGATAACCTCCGCCATCTTTGAACTGTCTGTATTTGCCTGCTTCAAGAGTGCCACAAACTCAGAGTTTGCAAGCATTGTGGTTGCTGTGTAATTCTGCAACAGATCGACAACATTCTGCGTGATACCGGTACAAAGACCTCCCTGCTTTCTTACCTTCTTCCAGAGCTGCTGCAGATATTTTGCAGAATACTCCGAATTAAGCAGGACATGGAACTCATCAATATAGAGCCATGTTGCCTTGCCTCGCTTACCATTCTCAACAATCCTGTTCTGAATGGACTCCATCATAACAAGCATTGTGATAGGACTAAGCTCTGTACCTAAGTCCCTGATGCCATAGACTGTAAATCTGTTATCCACATCCACATTTGTCTGGTGGTTGAAGATGTTAAGCGAACCATTTACAAAAAGTTCCAAAGACAATGCAATGTCTTTTGCCTCGTCCTCCGGCTGTGCCATGAGAATATCGTAAAAATCACTCATTACCGGGATATACTTCTCTTTGCTCCTTGCAATGTCGATATACAGTTTTCTCACACAGCGGTCGATGATTGACTTCTGTCTTGAATTTAAGCTGTCACCGATGCACTGCTCACAAAGACCAAGCATGAACTCGCCCTTTTCTCTTACCATTCCCTTGGAATCATTCGGATCAAGGCTCCATACATCCATCTCCAGCGGATTCACATAGTTATCCGTGTAGGTGGACATATTTACCACTGTTCCACCATAAGTCTCAGCAATATCAAAGTATTCGTTCATTGGATCTATAACGATTATTTCATCATCTCCCGACAAGAATACGCTGCCCATTTCCATCTTGCAGAAGAAGGATTTACCGGAACCCGGCACACCAAATACAAAGCCATTTCCATTGATGAGCTTCTTTCTGTTACCGATATTCACATTCTTGCTGATCTGGTTGATGCCATAATAGTTTCCTGTGCTGTCATTTAATTCCTGCACATTAAATGGCATAAGCACCGCAAGTGACTGGGTAAGAAGTGTACGCATTGTCTCCACCTGTCTTACACCAATCGGAAGTGCTGTGTTGAGTGCCTCCCTCTGCTTTAAGTAGTGTGTGTCAATCGTGCAGCTGTTACGCTTTCCGATAGTCTCTACTGTCTCACATACACTCTCAAGCTCCTTCTTGCTTTCTGCCATAAGAATAATGGTTACTCCCACAAAGAAAAGGCACTGGTCATTCTCACGGACATCATCCATGATTTCCTCAATCTCCTTTTTCTCCGTCCTTTTGGCATATGAGATTTCCGTAGAAAAATCGTTATTCTTATTACGGACTCTCTGCTGCTTAATGATATCCGACTCAATACCAAGGTATTTCTTCTGAAGCACCTTTGTTGTCAGATCCTTGGGAACAGGCACCACATCAATGCTCGTGATGGAATGAACCGGAAGGGAAGTAATCTCATTGATGAATCTGTCTGACAAACTGCTCGGATACTTTTTGATAAAAAGTGCCTTGCAGAATTTACTCTCATCCTCAAAATGGTCTGGGAAATATTTCACCATCCCATTGCACAGATCATTTCTAAAATCTGCCCCGACCTTCTTTGCCTTTTTGATATCAAAATCAAAGCTGCCCTCATCTCCAAGATGATAATAGTCATAGAGCACTTTCAGTCTCTCATTGCCATTAAGTGGTACAATCTCCGCACCAAGCTCAATGAAAGCCTTGTGTATCGTTGCCTCAAGGGTTGCAAACTGTGCCTTTGCCTCCTCGAAGTTCTTTCTCTCAATCGTGATTGTCAGGTATCTCTCCTGCTCAATCCCCTGTCTGCCCTCAATAATCTTCTCCTCAATGATGTCATTGTAGATTCTTCTATAATTGTTGAAGCCATCGTTTTTCTCAGCAATCAGAACCTTGTCACGGAGTTCATCCATGTTTTTGTTCTTATTGTTGATCGTAATCTTATAATTACAGTCCAGCGAATTTAAGAACTTGCAGTATCTCTCAAATATGCCGATCTGCTCATCCTCCGTTGCTGTTGTGTAATTGATGTCCTGAAAGCGGTAGCATTTGGAATACTTATTTTTGCTTACTTCAAAAATGCCGTTTTCAGCCACCGCCATAATCTCTATGGTTTCCTGAATGGATTTAGGTGTCTTATACAAAGGCTCACTCGCCTTCTTTAATAACTTAAATCCGTCTGTAAATAAACCCATGTCTCTAACCTCGCTTTCTTATAATGAAAGCCCGCCGGGAACTTCACCCTGCGGGCTGTGTTCCCGACCTTGCGGTCAGATACTATTCGTTTCTAATGCATTGCCTTATATGCTGCAATGCCTGCTACTGCCGCCACAATGACTGCGACAAGTCCAAGCAGCATATTTCTCGTCTTTTTCTTCATCGCTTCAAACTCCTCCTGCTTCTTTACAGCCGAATCAGCTGTTACAGTCTCCGGTTCAGCCTTTCTGCCTTTCTTCTTTACCTGTTCATTCTGTTCTGCTTCTAACTGCTTTATTGCAGGCTCTCCTTCTGTTGATACATAGGTAAGCGCCCTGTTGCCAAACATAAAATGCAGTTTCTTTCCCATATACTCGTAGAAATTCATCCCATTAAAGGAATAGAAACCACCAAGTGCAATCGGTGCCACACAGGGAATTGCCACATAAGCAGAACCCGTAAGACCGATATACTTGTAAAGAAGAAGGACGATACCGCCACCAACCACTACGCTTGCAATGGAAAATATAAGCTGCCTTGCAGTAAGTCCCATTGCAACCGATTCCTGATAGCGGTCAATATCCTTGTTTACTTCGATTACCATTGTCCCTGCCTCCTATCTTGATAAATCCTTTATCTCTGGCTTTCTTGTCATTCCGATATTTGCCTCATACTTATCCATTCCATCCGGACACAGTTCTCTAAGCTTATCTACATTGAACAGATAAAGCGGATATTCACAGAAACCGCTCCTTTGCGTGAATCCTGTAAACTCTCCAATGTCATTGTCTGTAATAAACTTTTCAATATCCGGCATGTCATTCACATTCAGATATCCGCAGTAATTTGGTGCTGCAACCGACAAATTCACAGTCACATCCCCAAAAGGCTCCTCATATCCATCTTCATTACACATAAGACCGATAAACATTGCCCTGTTATTCATATACTGCTGGATATCAAATGTCACCTGCGTTTCTCCGGTTATACTTGAATTATAAGTAACCTGTTTCTTTTCATTATCCATTTCTGCCTCCTTCTATAATCCAAATGCCTTGCTTGTAAGTGTCTGTGCACCCTTCACGCTTCCAACAGTCATTGCTATCGTAAATGTCATTTCACACAGATATATAAGCGTCTGTGCCCAGTCAGCATAACTTCCTGTAAATGCCGGAAGTCCTGCGTTGATAAATGCATTACATACCACAATCGCAAGTGCCATCGTTACTGCCTCAAATACACACGAAAGAAAATATTTGCAGTAGGTAGCCATTGTATGACTGACCATTCTGTTTCCTGCCATTGTGGAGCATGCAATCGCACCAAGCGGCACAATAATCAGTATCTTTAAGAACCTGAAATACACTGTGTAAATGATAAAGAATCCACAGATAATAATGATGATTGCAAGCAAAGCTGTAAGTATCAGCATTACCAGACTCTCACCAAATCCGAGTCCCTTAATGATGTCTGCCTGTGTACTGTCAATGGCAAGCTGCGTCGTTGTCCCGGCAGATATAAGTCCCACCAGATTTCCTATGGAAGTAAAAAACGCTTTCATAATCGTGACATTATTTGCAACAAACCATTCTGCAAGTCCCAGTCGGATAAGCATACGAAATATAGACTCAAACCTCATCTCATCTTTTACATCTATGCTTTCCGAGCAGAAACCGATAACAAAGAACAGCACAACGAGGGAAGAGCCGACCGCTACAAAAACCGGCTCTATCCCCTCAATGACTGCCCAGGGACCTCCGCCCTTGAAACTGACCGGTGACTGTCCAAGCATTGCAAAGACCAGGGATATCTGATTGTTCCAAAACCCAAACACCGCCTCAAGAAGTGCAAGGATCTTGTCTCCAAGCTTAAAAATATCCATACTTGTTATTCACCTCTTTCCTTTTACTAAAAGGGGAAATGCATATCCCCATCTTAGAAGCCTAAGAATGTCAGAACTGTTGAAATACCAGCCATCATGACACCTGCTACAATTCCTTTCAGTGCAGAGTTCATAGTAGATGAATCCTGCTGCTGATAGGCTTGTGCGAACTCCATGACATTCTTTGCAAGAATGATGACACCAACCGCACCAATGACTGCAATGATAAGTGTCTTTAAATTCTCAAGCGGCTGTGTTACTGCGGAAGTACCTGTACCTGCTGCAAAACAGGTAGTGCTCATAAGCATCACTCCCATAAGTGCCCCAGATAATGCCGGAACGAATCTCTTTTTAAAGTGAATGAATCTACTCTTCATGCCTTTCTCCTCCATCTGATCATTGTTTGTCGTAATAATCTGTTCTTTTCTCATGTTGTTTGTCTCCTTTTCGATAAAAAAATAAGCCAGCAGGGATAATCCCTAACTGGCTGTTAAAAGTTACTCTATATGATCAGGCAATGCCTGTTGTAATGATTAAATCGGGCTTTTCCCGATGTGGTATGCTTCAACCTCCTCCTTTCAAGGTACAAAAAAGCACCTTAACCATATTGGCTAAAGTGCTTGTATTAGTTTAATATTAAATTGTGTGTGAATCAGAAAAACTTGAATTTTTCTTGTTAATTATTTTTTTGATTGTGGCGTTTCTTATTCCACAGTGAACCTACCAACATACCGATTGCAGAGATTATTGCTCCGGCTACAATCATTCCCAAGTCAGGGGCATTCAGTTTGTAAAAAGCAATGTTGTTTGCCATTTTGAATGTGCCATATTCAGCAAGCATATACATTACGCCAAAGAAAAGAGTGAATGCCCATTTTCCTTTTCCCCAAAAGTTATTTTTACCAATAACAATAGACACAATAAATGTGGATATAGGAAGAATAAACCAAAGAAACATCAAACTGTAACCCATAGCGTCACTTCCACTTGTAAAAAACCAGAACACTATCATTGCAAACGCCCAAATCAAGAGATAGGAGAGAATCGTAATAATCTTGTTTCTGTTGGCATTGCTTTTCACAACATTCGTACTTTCTGCAAGATAATCATAATAGCTTTTCATTTTTTGTTCTCCTTTCAATAGATAGTCAAGAGAGACATCGTAGCATTCGCTCATTTTAATGACGCTGATAATATCTGGATAGGATTTTTCATTTTCCCAATTTGAGATGGTCTGACGACTCACACCCAACAATTCGGCAACCTGTTCTTGCGTCAGCTTTTTTTCAATTCGGGCTGCCTTGATTTTGCATCCAATATCATGCTCCATGCCACTATACCTCCTTGCACTTTTATTGTAGGAAAAACACTCACTATTGTCTACAAAATAGCTTTGACATCACTTATTATGCGTGTCAAAATCCTTTTACATCTGCCAAATTCCGGTTTGTAAAACATATTCATTTCACATAGGCACAGTATACCACATTTCCTGTGCCTATGCGATAACATTTACTGCTTCTTTCTGTATGAACTCATCTTCTCCACAGTAACCTCCGGATAAAAGTAAGTAAGAATCGTTGCTTTGGGAACACCTGCAGCCAGTGCTTTCTTCACCTCTTCTTTCTGCTCCGGCGTATATGACCAGTGCAGCATTCGATTTGTGATTGTATCCTCCCACTTAGGCTTTTCCCTCTCAGGATTCCTTACAGGCTTAGCACCAGCACTTCCACTAGAAGCGTTAGCACTTTCTGAAGCATCTGACTTCTGTGATTCATCAACATACTCAAGCTCATTTGCCTGTTCTCTGTCTATCTTTGCTTTCTGTTCTGCTTCATCCTGCATGGAGAATCTTCTGCTTAATTCCGCATCACCAAGCATCATAAACTGCTCATAGGTAAGAGTGTCTATATACACATTCTCGCCCTTATCCTTCAGTTTTTCATAATACTTAACCGCCTTGTCTGAAAGAATCTCAAATGGCGGACCGATAAGATTATCTGCTACCCTTATCTGATGAACATAAGGCTCTCCCTTGCCATCTGCTGTCTGGTTAAACATCGGATGATTGAATGGTATGAACTTATTGTCCATGATTGGATCAAATCCACGGATAAAGATAATACACTTTTTGTTATCCAGCTTTCTGACCTCATCGGGTGTAAACAGTTCTCTTCCTAACACATCATAATTCCTTGAAGAGCTTCCCTGTCTGCCCTTTGTCTCTCCGCTTGACTTCTTATCAATCGTACCTTTTCCAAGCAACTCCGACACATACTTATGCGTACTCTGCTCGTTTCCACCGAGATAGATAAACGTATCACAGTTGCCGGGAATTGTCTCCCAGGTATCTTTGAAAAGTGCCTTTAACTGGGCAAAGTTCTGAATGATGATGATACTTGAAATCTCACGGCTTCGCATTGTCGATAACAGCGAACAGAAATCATCGGGCAATGCGACATTCGCAAATTCATCTAACATAAAAGTCACATGGATTGGCAGTCTGCCACCACAGTTAAAGTCTGCCTGATAGTACAATTCCTGAAATATCTGCGTATATAACATACCGATAATAAAGTTATAGGATTTATCACTATCCGGGATTACACAAAACAGTGCTGTCTTTGTCTCCCCATCCCCATTTACTCCAATACCGATATCGGACAGATTAAGCTCATCCTTGGAGAGCAATCGTAAAACCTGCTTATTCTCAAGAAATGCAAGTCTTGAGTTGGCACTGATGATAATGGAACGGACGGTATCTCCTGCACCTCTCATACATTTGTTGTACTGCTTGACTGCCGGATGATTTGCTCCAAGTGGGGAACTCTCCTCTAAAAACTTCATACGCACATCCAGCTTTGATGCCTTCCCCTGCTCTGTAACCTCTGCCTCTCCAAGAAGCTTCAGTACTGTCTCGAAGTTTCTCTTTGCCGGCTGTACCTCCAGCCACACATAATAAAAGATAGACTGTAAGAACAATCCTTCCGCTTTTTCCCAGAACGGATCACTTGGTGTCGCTCCCTTTGGTGTCGTATTGCTGATAAGGTTTGTAATCAGCTTGACCACATCTGTTTCCTCTCTGATATAGGAAAACGGATTGTAACAGTCTGATTTATCCATCTCTAACAGATTTATGACTTTCACATTGTATCCGTTATTCTTTAGCATCTGACCGCAGCTTCTAAGGATTTCTCCCTTTGGATCAGTACAGATAAAAGAACAGTTATGCGGCATCTGCATAAGATTCGGCTTTACTTCATAAAATGTTTTTCCTGCTCCGGAACCACCACAGATAAGTATATTTCCATTGAGCTTGAGTCTCCTGAAATCAAGCGACATCTTCACATTCTGGCTGAGTATCCGATTGAAATTCTCATCCTTATCTGCAAGAATCTTATTGACCTGCTTCGGATTTTCAAATCTTGCCGTACCAAATTCTTTGCCGGGCATATAATTTCTCTGACTGGTGTAATACATGACAATAGCCATCGCATAGATACCTAATGCAATGGCTACTGCTTTTACTGTATTGGAATTGTAATAATTGGCAAAGGGAATTGCACATATATCATTGAATCTGTCCATAAATTCATTGAAGGCAATCCCTTTTGTCCACGCACCATTTATCAGATAACCAAGATACCCGGATAACACTGCACCCACAATAATGAATATCAGTGACGGCTTTTTCTTTGTTGTCTGCATAGGCTGCTACCTCGCTTTCTTTGTGGTAACAGTTTTCTTCTGTGTGGTCTTTTTCTGCTGCTTCTGCACTTTCTCGTAACGCTCCCTGACAGATGACTCCACCTTGTCGTAGTGAGTATAAAGCTCGGTTCCTTTCTGAGTTGTCACCACACGATTCTGCTCATCGTAGAGCTTATAATCCTTGTTTGAATCAAGGAAGGTAAGCATTGTCTTTCCACCATGAATCTCCATGATGTTTTCCTTACGGAGCCATACATATTTTGCCTCTTCTCCCCATGTGCCGGGAACTCTGGTCTTAACAGCATGGTCATTCTCTTCGATAATCAGCTTCTTGCTGATAGTCACATCTGACAGGTTCGCATTCTTTGATGCTGCAACTGCCCTCATTCTCTCAGCAAGGTCCTGATAACCTCTGACACGATTGATAAATGCATCCTTGTCCATCATTACTGTATGGGTGCCATCTTCATTCTTGCTGCCAAGCACACCGATTGTCTCAAGCTGTCTGATAACACTTTCAGCCTGCTCACCATTGATACTGAAATTCTCCTTGACCTGATCCACACTGATAGCTTTCTTTTCCATTGCAAACATTCCGACCTTCTCAATCAGCCCGTCAATGGCGGAATTAACCTTATCACCTTCTATCGTGTGGCTTTTCTCGTTTCCCTGCTGTTTCTTCAAAAAATCCATCAGCTTGCCAAGGGATTTTTCATCTCCATTCTTCAGATAATCGTCAAATGTGGCAATCTTACCAAACTTGAGCTTCTGTATCATCATATTCACACGTGGAACTGCCTCAGTGTGGAAGATAACCTCACTCAATCCGTCTTTCCTGTTACAGTCCGGAAGTACCGAATATAGGATTCCATACTTCTTTGCCGTCTTTTCAACTTTTTTCATATCTTCGGTATTAAACTGTAACACCTGTAAATCGCCACCCTTTAAGAGCAGCTTTCTCATGGATGTCTTGCCTAGTGACTTTTCATAATCAAGCATCCCTTTTAAGAAATCTATTGCCTTCTGCATGGCAGCTATTCCACCACTTCCTACCTTCATGGCAATCTCAATGCCATCATAAGCAACACGGATGATCTGCACCGCTTCCTGAATTTCCTCTGCCATTATCGCACCTCCACTTTTTCTCTGACTGTTGTTTTAAGTGTTTCTGTCTCTGTAGTACGGATTTCCTCGGCTGATACATCAATACCATAAGCAGTCAAAATATCTGCCAGATGATTGATTGCTTTCTCCTCCTCGATACGGTACATTTCAAGTGCCACAAGCAGGTTTTCCACCTGTTCCACCCATGCAGGCTTCATATCATATTTAGCTCTGTATGTGACCATAATCTCGTCCGACTCAGCCTTATCCGCCGAATGTCCCAAAGCTTCAATAAGACAAATCGTATCTTCCTTGCTGCCGCTTCTGAATGCGAACTGAACAACAAAGTTTTTCTCTTCCTCTGTAAACTGATGCTCCACACCATTCATCTCTGTTACTGCTTCATTTACTACTGCTAAATTCATAAGTTCCTCCTAATCTGCCATGCTGTTTTCAAGCACAGCAATCTCAATGATCTCCTTCATCTTTTCCGCTGAAATGTTGTTGTTTATAAGTTCTACAAGCTGTGACTCAGTAAGTCCCTTTTCTATTGCACTCTTAATCTGCACAAGCTGCGCCGGAACAAGGTCTCCTGTTGCTACAAGTCTGACGATGTCTGCTCTTGACCTTTTCTTAAAGGAAAGTCTTGCAAAAAGGCTCGCCACTCCGCTGTTGCTGCTCTTTCTCACACTTCGCTCAATCGGAAGTCTCTGCACCACATTTCCGGTTCCATCAACTACCGGAATCTGATAATAGACCGGAATACCATTTGCCACAGCCTGCATATTCTGCGGAACTGCAACTGTATCTACCATCTTTTTATCTGCCTGTGGTACGGACTGGCTTTCCTGCGGCTCTGCCTTACTTTCTGCCTCTTTCTTATTCTCTGTGGCAACACTTATGATCTTATCTTCCAATGACTCTATTCTGTCTCCCATACGCTTCATCTCCTTATCCTTTTTCTCAATATCATCCCTGAGTCTTGCAATCGTACTGCTTGCCTTATTCAGTTCATTCTGCTGACTGTTGATAAGAGCATCCTTATCCTGGTTCTCCTTGACCAGACGCTCCCTGACTTCCTCATCATCTTTGGAAGTTTCTATTTCAGAAAGCTTATTATTCAGGGCATCATACCTTTCATTCTGGTGATTGATCTTTTCAACCACTTCATCCATCTGAGAAATGAGTGCTTTCACATACTCAGACTCTTCCGGAATCTGTTCCTTGACTTTATTCAGCTGTTCCAGAACTTCCTCATATAATCGGCGCATGGTGATAGGTTTTTCCCCTTTGTCCATGACCTCCTTAATTGTCTGAACAGGTACACCCTTTTCATAAAATTCGAGAGACACCTGCATCTGATGAACCGAATACTTGGTATTCTTGATAATATCAATCACATCTTTTGGAACATCCTTATGCAGACACTCCGATAAAATCTTCATCTGTTCAATGTCGTAGGACTTATTGAGATAAAGGCTGATTTCCTCCTCTGTCAGTCCATATTCATAATCACTTTTTACAAGAGCAATCGTATCTTCACTGAAATGCTTATTTCGGAGAAGCTGCAATTTTTTCTCGATTGCTATCGCACTAAGCGGTTCTCTGTTTTCTTCCATATATGCCTCCTAACTACTAAAAAAACAGCCCTAACGTTCTGGCTGTTCTTTCCTGTCTCGTATTGTCTCTTTATTGTACTGTGCATCTTTTCCATCTGATACGCTGTCTGGAATAAGACTCTTCCATATAGATTTACCAATATTCAACTCTTTGAATACTGCCCTTTCTTTTGCACATGCTTTGGAATACTCCTCTTTATAATGTTTACGCAGTGCTTCCACCTCTTCAAGACCATATCCTTGTGATAAAAGCTTCTGTTTCAAAGTTTCCCATTGCATATGCTCATCCGTAAAAAATTCATCTCCCTGAAGGAAAGACTTCTCAGCAGGTTCTAACTCTTTCATATCATCTGCTATATCAAAAAGTTCTCGACTTCTCTCCCTAGCCTTATAAATGCGGCTTTTCTCTGCTGAGACTTCTTTTCTTTTATCTGTCAATGAGCTGATTACACTGACAAGCTCCTCTGCTGAATGAATGTCATGATTGACAAGGAACAAATACTCCTCCTGCAGTTTATGCATCTTACGGATATCTTCCTTATACTTCCATACCTGACTGTATGGCTTCTTTTTCAGCTTTCCTATCCGGTATAGCTTTGCATAGTATCTCTTTTGAAGCCCCGACATCTTTGCCCTTCGGTATCTTCTCACCTTACACTTACAAAGGACCGGTTGTACCTCTTTCTGCTGTTCCCTGTAAAATGAAATATCCTCTTTTTCTATCCTTTCCCGGATTGCCTCATCAGAATACATGTCCCCTAATGTCTTACATCTGCGAAATCTCGTCATTCCTTGTGGCTTGACCGCCAGATACTTTCCCTGCTTGACCTCATATCCTTTGTCAGATAACAGCTCTAGAAACTGCTCATAATTTCCAGCCTGCAGAATGCAAGAATCCAAGTCTCTCTTGATCATATCTGCCCACACAAAACTGCCTTCACGATATTCGCTCCAGTCCTTATAGCTTTCATGCTCTTTTTCCTTGCTGCCATCATCGACATTAATGATTGAAAGACCATATTCCTGACACAGCTTATTCGTGATTGGCTGGATATACTTTGCCCAGTCTCCCTTTTCATAGCGGTACTTTTTCCCATCCACAAAACTCACACTGTTAAATACAATGTGTGAATGAACATGTGCTGTATTATCATGCACCACATATACTGCCTCGTATGATTTTCCAAGATACTCTTCCACAAATCTGCGGGTTATCTCAAATGCCGTATCAGGATTCACTTCATCTTCCTTAAATGAAAGAATGATATGATATCCCTGCCTTTTATCAACTTTTCCAAACTTCCGTTTGGTCGCTCTCATCTGTTCAAAAGCAGAATCGACCTGACAGTTGATTGAACCTACGAGTCTTCCATCCTGTGTTTTCTCCGGATTCATCACATAATCAAGAGATCTCTTCAGATGTTTTCCGTGAAAATGCCCACCACAATCCTTCATATTAAGGATTTTACTGATTGCCAATCTTTACCACCGCCTCATCTACCTTCTGATTCAGTTTTCGCATATAAGCTATCAGCTGTGTCTTATCTTCCTTGGAATACAGTCCGGCATTATTGTTAAATACTATCTGGTTGATATTTATTCCAATTCTGTTGACTTCATTAATGAGTTCTTTCAGAATTTTCCTTACTTCCGGATAATCATTTGGTTTCTGACTGATAAGAAGACGGATATACTCTGCCTCATTCATTCCATTATCACATGCCTTTTTTGCAAGCATCTTAGCTTCCTCTGGCATTAGTCTTAGTGTTTTCCTAATACAATGAACTTTATCTGCCATAGACTCACCTTCCTCTCTTACCCGTACTATAATCTTTAATTCCTTCTGCAACTGTCACTGCAGCTTTTTCCAAATCATCCCTGCTACTTAGATGACTAATGAATGATTCCACCAAAGCAGCTGCCATTTCATCAATCTCCTTTGCATAACAGGTCTTTTCAAACAATCTGTCCAGCCTCTTTTCATCTGCTTTCAAACTGTCATACTTATCCTGATACTCACTGTAATCTTTAAAATCCTTTGGATCATTCCTATGTGCATCAGCATCAAGTATCAGTTCATAATTCCATTCACAAACAGTATCTATAACATCATCTATCGGGTATGGCTCAATTTCACCATTCTCCTCAGCCTCATCCTGTCTGTACATCTTCCCATCAGAATCTATGCCAATAGCATAATCATGACCTTCCATATAGTTAAGCAGAATTGTAGCATCTTCTATCGAAGGGTTAAGTAAGATATCAAATGTATCTGCCCAGGCAATCAGTTCTTCTGGTTTTGAAAATAACGTAACTTCTGCATCCATTGCTTCCTTGCACCTCCTTATCCGTGTTTTGTAAATATTCACCAAAGCTCCAGTCTCCGGTTAGTCCCCGGCGACTGCTAGATACGCATTAGAGACATCTCTGTCCTAATGCCATCTAGTTAGGGAGAAAATCTCCCTAAAACCCTCTGTTTATGGAAGTGGGGGCGCTTTTTGCCCCCACTTTGCTACTTTGGGGGCGCTTTCTGCCCCCACTTTGTTATTTTGGGGGCGCTTTCTGCCCCCACTTTTATACTGACTTTCATCCGGATTTTGTCGTGTCCGAATTGCGGGGGCGCTTTTCGCCCCCACTTTGACATTTTGGGGGCGCTTTCTGCCCCCACTTTGCTGTTTTGGGGGCGCTTTCTGCCCCCACACATCAAAATCCGATTTCTCATGCCCTGACTGGTTCATCTGCTCTCTGATTCATCTGGTTCAGATTAAGCTTTGCAGCCACAAGCCACTCGTTGTAATCCTTATATCCGGCTGGAGGCGGACAGTCTTCTACCTCATATCCAAGCTCATAATACTTTCTCATAAGTTCAGCTGCTGCTTTTCTCCCCGGCTCATCTCCATCAAGGCAGAACCGGATGGAAGTTATCTGCGGATGTTCCCGAAGAAATGTTTCAAGTGGTGCATCTGCAAGCATCCCAAGTGCCAGCTTATTTGATTCATAATCCGTGAAGATATCAACATAACTCATAAGATCGATTGCTGCCTCAAATACTACAAGCTCTGTACTGTTTTCATTTACCACATTAAATCCATAGTTCTTATCATTTCCTGTGACATCACACTTGAATGGCTTGCCCTGCTTATCAAACACGCCCCGCATACTTGCAAACCTTGTCACTCCATTTTTATCATTTCCTCTGAAAACAACATTGTGGTAATGCCTGCTCTCATAAATCAGTCCATCTTTTAAAAACAGATCTATGACTACTCTGCTGATTCCTCTCTCCTGATTCAGATATGAAATAAGATAGGAATTATCTCCTGCCGGTTCCGGTAGGACAAATGGCTTTCTCTCTTCTGTCTGCTTCTGCGATACCTGATGAACAAGTGGCTGCTTTACAGGATTCTCGATTCTTCTGTATCCTGCAAAATCTAAAAGCCAGAACACAGCCTCTTTTACACTCATTCCACAAAATACCCGTAAGAAATCTATCTGTGAGCCGCCATTGTTGCCTTTGTCAAACTGCCTTGACCATCTGTACCAATGGCTTCTGTTGTAAATGCGGATGGAATCCATCTCTTTTAAAGTGTGGTATTTGCCAATCCTCTTTACTGTATACCCAAGGCTTTCTGCAACTGAGCACAGGTCAACACTCTTTGCTATGGCAAGCTCTTCATCCGTAAATCTTCCATCCATGCTTTCACCTTGCCTTTCCCTGCTCTGCTACAAGCGGTGACTTGATATCAAGTGTCCGGTAATCTGTGCTCAGGGTAATCTTAGGATTATCAATCATGCCTTTTTCCCTGAAACTGAAAAATTCACGATTGTCTCCACCGACTATGATATGGTCTATGAGAGGTATTCCCATCAGCTCACACAGCTTGTTCATGCGGTCCGTCATCATCGTGTCTGCCTTGCTTGGGAATACGTTCCCGGATGGATGACAATGGATTAACATCATGCTTGCAGCATTGCTTAAGATACTTGATTTAAACAGTTCTCTCGGATGTGCCATTGCCTCATTTAAAGAGCCAACACTTGCAAAATGCACATTGATAGGTTTTAAATCTGACCTTAGATTGACCACACACACTACTTCCCTGTCAAACTGGCACATACAGTCTCCCATGACAGCAGCTATATCCGCCGGATTGTTAAAGGTGTGCTCCGAATAAATCGGAGCATCCTTTACAAGTCTTACCGAAACCACATCAAGCTTGAAGTCATTCTTCTTTGGCATCTGACACCGCCTCCTCTCCAAACTCGACACGGATAACAAAGTCACCTTTCTGGCTGTTTATGAGAGCAATGAGTTCTTCCATTGTAAGTTCCTGCTCCATAACTGCCTCCTATCTGGTCTTTTCCCTCGCATCATATACAAGGGGAGGTTCTGCAACGATACCATCAAGTCTCTTGTTCGGTGTATCAGTTGCAAGGGTGAGTTTTCTTAAATCCTTATCATAGTGATATACCTGATTGGAAAGTCTTTCGTCCAAAGACACCTCCTGCATATTTACCTCAACTACCATCTGTGCAAGCATCTCAGGGCTTCCCATATCTGAAGATACAGCAATAACCTCATGCACACTTGAAGGGAGAATATAAAGGTCACTCTCTAAACTCTCTGCCAGCTCATGAAGCTCATTCTCATAAAGCATGGATGCTGCACCATTGATACCCTTTTCATTGGAAATCACCCACATCGTCTGTTCCGGTGGAATCTCGGCTATCATCATATCTGCAATCTCCTGTGGCATCCCATCCCTTGCGAACATTTCTCTCATAATGTCATTCATGCTACGAACGACAGGTGGGAAGAGTCTTCTTGTGTTTTCCGCTGCACACTTAAAGAGCTGTGCCTCACTCATCCCAAGTCTTTTCGCAAATTCATTTGTAATTTTTGAACTCTGCACCGCATCCTTATCTGCACTGATTATTACCTTATACACAATAGAAAGATCCTGGAACTCTCTGTGCGGCACCTGTTCCAAAAATGTCTTATTCTGCTCTGTATTGATGAGCTGGAATACAATCTTCTCGTTAGCATCCCTCATAATGCTGTCCACATCAACAACCGGAGCCTGCTCATATGCCCTTTCCATAAAGTCACATGCAGCCATAAGTGTTTCCTCAAGATCACCACAATCCTGATACTTCTTATACATGTCATTGATATAAATCGTAGGCGAAATGTTCCTGCCTTCTTCTCTTAAGATGATGCCATCAAGAGTCACATTCACCTTTTCCACGGGTTCTGCAACAAGCTCCATTCCTTTGAACTTCTCAGGCATATAATCCATAAACTTTTCTTTTA
>OLSE01000693.1_pt1 | contig 36940 bp, 20 predicted proteins | sample 1673191 | NCBI WGS metagenome assembly OLSE01 (sample SAMEA3136764, study PRJEB25190) | human gut metagenome | biome: human gut; feature: human-associated habitat; material: faeces | place: Austria | collected 2013
AGAGAGCTGTTAATCGCTATTCCCACAACTGCTTTATTCTTCGAGTTCAAGTCTGGCACTGGTGATTCATGTCTGGCACCAGTGCCGGAAGTCTGGCACCAAGGGTTCCGCACGCCGCGAATGCAGATTTATTCCTGAACCTTTAGTGCCATAGCCATTGGCACCTTCCGAATATATCGCAAATCAAGAATTACAACTAGCGCATAGGAAAATATACCAAGCAAAAATACTTTAATAAGTTCTATAGACGGAACCATGGTGATTAGGTTTCCAGAGTATCTCGCCATTGCAAGCTTCATAATCCAAGAAACAACAAAAACTATGATTGGCACCGAGATCAGCAAAGATGCAACAACTGTGGTAGTAATTGACGAAATGTAGAGTTTTGATATCTCTTTAGGTCGGTAGCCAAAAATCTTCATATAGGAAATTGAGCGTGCCGACTTATCAACGATGATCTTCGTGAGTAAAAACATCGCAATCAAATAAATTACAAGAGCTAAAAACACAATTATGCCTACCACGCGTGACATAACTTGGTTCATTTGTATCGCAACGCTTTCCATGTCTGCTGGGGTCATGTCACGAGCAAGATACTCTTTGTCGATATGCAAATCCTCATTGGAAACGTAGCCATTAAAATAACCTTCGTTTTCGCCAAATATTCTTCGATATTGTTCAATCGACATGTAGATGTTTGTGTTTGTGCTGCCTCCCCAAGTGTCAACCGGAATTAGGTCATATTCGTCACTCGTAAACTCGGCATTGGCGCCAAAGACGACTCCTTTTTCAACAAAACATTTATCAAGAAGACCAGGACCGCAAACTATTTCGTTTTCTGAAAGATTGTTCACCGAAAGGTTCTGCCAGTATTTTGAATTTGGCTGAATTCCGTAAACAGTAACTTCTTCTTCGCTGTCGCTGTATCGACGTGGAATTTTTAGCGTAGTAACTGCGATTTTTTCAGCCTGATCAAGGGCATCTTTTGAAAGTTCATAGGAATTGACAGGAATCGCATTCTCATCACTGGTGTCAATCCTGCTTGATTTTTCAATCAAATCAACAAGATGTGAAATTGTCATATTTCCATAAACAGAATCGTCGAAACCAAGATCGCTTGGCTTGAGTGTGTCAAATTGCTCTGGCTTCTCTATGCCAAGAAGTTCAGCATGCCCAGAATGAGAAATGTAGTACTGCCTTGCCATGTTAGCTATGTCTTCTTCGTTCGCGCGAGTCATATCGACATTTTCTCGCAACTCCATTAAAGCGCTCCAAGCCTCACGCTCCTCCTGCTTACCATCCAAACTAACCTCGCTTTTAAGAGTGTAGATGTGTTCGGCAGGCATGGAGGTTTTTAAATCATCACTATAATTGTCCATAGTTGGAATAATACAGAATCCGAAAATCAGAAGCAGGCTTGCGAAAGTGATCCCAAAGAACAGAGTTATGAAGTTACCTCTATTTTGCAAAATTACGCGCAGTCGAAAACGCGTCGTAAAAGGTAGATTTTCTGGCAAATTTATTTTTGAAGCCTTGCGATGTTTTTTCAAGTCGTGACGAAGGAATTGAAGTGGGGTCAGACGTAATTTACGAACAAGGCCAATAAAAGTAATAAAGACTAAGAGGAGCAGCGGACCAATCGAAGTTTCTACGAACGCACCCCAATCGAAAGTCGCATAGAAAGGCGGGAGACTGTAACTTGAATAATAAAGACCAGCCGTGTAGTCGATAACAAATAGATACCCAACGATGTTTCCCAAAATCACTGCAACAATTCCAATTAGAACAGGAAGGCTCATGTAGTGGCGAAGAAGTTCTGATTTTCGGTAGCCTGACGCAAGCAGCGTTCCAATTACAGCAGACTCAGAATCTATGGCTGAACTATTCAAAACAGCGAAAATGAACGAAAGCAAGGCAATCACAAGAACCGTTAGAACGCCAACGATAGAGCTGTCGCCTTCAAAATCACTCGTTGCAAAATTGATTCCATTGTTCATCGATGAATCAATAAAAGATGAAAGCGTTACTTTTTCATCGGACAGCAAATCGGAGATTTCACTTTCGAGATCGAATCGTTTCGAATCGCTCAGTTGACGGTCGTCACAAACAAAAGAATAGGTATAAGAAACCGTTGCGCCAGAGTTTTTAATTGACGCAAAACCGTCTTTTGAAACACACCCAATGCCAAATGAAACGGAGTTTCCCATCATGTCGGAGTTATCTTTGAAAAGCATTTGCGCGTCGGGGAGCGAAATGAGCCCAACGACAGTGAACTTTAGCCCCTGAATGGCAATCACATCGCCTACATTAATGTCATTGTTGTGGGCAAACGAAACATCAAGCGCAATTTCATTACTTTCACTTGCCAACGTTCCCTCATGAATCGCCACCTTGTCAACATTTTCTCTATTTTTGAAAACCCTAAAATCAGCTTCTTTGTTTCCTGAGCTGAATGTAGCGTTTGCCGTGAGAGAAAAAAGCTCGTTGAGGGATACACCTTTATCTTCAACCCTAGAGATTACATTGTTAGAGAGTTCAAAATTTGAGGCAAAACGCCCATCCTCAACGGTGTATGTGTCACGAACACTACCAACTATCTTTTGACATGAAGTCACTGCCGCCTTGAAGCCGGAGCAGATGCTAACAAACAGCACGAGCAACAAGAAAAGCGCAAGATACCTAGACCAGTTGTTCTTCAGTTGACGCAGATGTCTTTTTGCCAAAGGACTCACGAATTGACCCCCTACCAGTTCAAAGAAGAAGCAGGGGCAACGTTTTCGTTGAAACTATTTTCTACAAGAAGCCCATCGTGAAGTCTCAAGATTCTTGTTGCCATTTTTGAAATTGCTTCGTTGTGTGTAACAACAAGAATTGTTGTGCCATAATTCTTGTTCACGCGCTCTAGCAGGCCAAGAATTTCTTTTGAAGTAGAAAAATCGAGGGCTCCTGTCGGCTCATCACAAAGCAACAGCTTCGGGTTTTTTACAAGAGCTCTGCCAATTGCGCAGCGCTGTTGTTGACCGCCGGAAACTTGATTGGGAAACTTAAGCCTGTGTTCCCAAAGGCCCAAATCGTGTAACAAATCGTCAACTGAAAGTGGGTCATTTGAAATGTGCTTTGTAACCTCAATGTTTTCGCGAATGGTGAGATCTGGCACCAAGTTGTAAAACTGAAAGATGAAGCCGAGCGTTTCGCGACGATATTCACCAAGCTGCTTATCGTTAAATGCAGTAATTTCACGACCCTCGATTGAGATTGTCCCTGAATCACACAATTCCAAACCGCCAACGATGTTTAGAAAAGTTGATTTCCCAGATCCCGAAGGACCTAGCAAGACACAAAAATCTCCCTTATCTAACGACAGGCTTATGCCTCGTAATACTTTCGTTCGACTCTCACCATCACCATATGACTTCTCAAGAGCGTGAACCTTTAAAAATTCAGACATGCGTTGCTCTCCACTAATCTAGGTTAATCAATGCTAACGATTGTAGCACTATGGTAACGATAATGCGGAGTTAAAAAATCTTTTGAATAAAACAGTCAAGTCTGGCACTGGTGATTCATGTCTGGCACCAGTGATTATGTCTGGCCATTTGATAGGAAATTATCTCTTAAGGAATTAACTCTGACCCCTGTGATTTATGTCTGACACCTTTGTTAGGGAACTATCTCTGACCCCTGTAATTTATGTCTGGCACCATTGTTAAATACCACCTTTTACATCAACTTAAAAGTGCGGATTTCCACGAAGAAAACGAAAAGAAGGCAACTATGTCTGGCACCAGTTACAGGATCATGTCTGGCACCAGTGATTTATGTCTGGCACCTTTGTTTAGGGAACTATCTCTGACCCCTGTAATTTATGTCTGACACCATTGTTAAAAGTGCGGATTTCCACGAAGGAAACGAAAAGAAGGCAACTATGTCTGGCACCAGTAATTCATGTCTGGTACCAGTGATTTATGTCTGACACCTTTGTTTAGGGAACTATCTCAGACCCCTGTGATTTATGTCTGACACCATTGTTAAATATCACCTTTTACATCAACTTAAAAGTGTGGATCTAAACGAAGAAAACAAACAACAAGCAACTATGTCTGGCACCAGTAATTCATGTCTGACACCAGTGATTTGACACCAGTGATTTTAGATTCGGTTACATCGCATAATGAAAGAACGGATGAGCAGCTAAACATAAAAAAAGGGAGTCACACGACTCCCTTCAAGTTCTTTATTATGATGAAACTTATTTAGATAAAGGATCCACAAAAAATTCTTTGACAGGCTCTCCGATTTCAGGAATGTGTTCCTCATGCCAGCAATCGCAAGCAGGGAGCCCAGGAATCGATGAAGCCAAAAACACAGGATCCTTCCCCTCTTTCTTCTGCTTCTCATAATCCTTAAGCGCGAGAATCGCCCACTTACCAATTATCAAAATTACGATGAGGTTCATCATTGCCATGAGCCCCATAAAAATGTCGGCGAGATTCCATGCAAGGTCGAAGCTGTTGACAGCGCCGTAAAGGATTGCAGCCAGACAGAGGAAACGGAAAACGATTAGAGCATTTTTGTTCTTAGTAATGAATTTAAAGTTACTTTCTGCATAAAAATAGTTTCCTATGAGTGATGAGTATGCAAACGCAAAAATAGCAAATGTAATAAAGTGGATTCCAATTGGTCCAATTGAGTTTTGAACGGCCTGCTGAACTAGAGGAATTCCTTTAAACTGAAGCGCAGTTTCAGGGTCTTGCACGAGGAAGAGGCAAACCATTACAGCTGAGCAAGAGCAAATCAGAAGAGTATCAATGTAGACAGAGAGGCTCTGTACGAGTCCTTGCTTTACAGGATGAGAGACTGACGCTGTAGCTGCAGCATTTGGGGCCGAGCCCATGCCAGCCTCGTTCGAATAAAGACCACGCTTGATTCCTAGCATGATTACGCTGCCGGTAAAGCCGCCGAATATTGCTTGCCAATCAAATGCCGCAGCGAAAATCGCCTGGAACATCTGAGGAATATAGTCTGCAAAAATAATAGTCGTCCAAATTGCAACAGCGATGTATGCAAATGCCATTATTGGAACAACGATTGAGGTGATGACGCTGATTCGCTTTGCGCCACCGAAAATTACAGCAGCGGTCATGAGCACAAGAATGAGTCCAACAATCATTGCACCGCCATTTGTTTGGTAGTCAGGCATGTAATACTCAAGAGAAGAGCATGCGTTAAATGCCTGAAGGCCATTGAAACCAAAAGCAAAGCAAAGAATCAAAAGTATTGCGAAAAGGACTCCAAACTTTCTGCTACCAATTGCCTGTTCGATATAATAGGCAGGACCGCCGCGGAAAACACCTTCGCCGTCTTTGACTTTCCAAATTTGTGCACATGTTGATTCAATAAATGCAGAAGCTGCACCAACAAGCGCCATTGCCCACATCCAAAAAATTGCGCCAGCACCGCCAGTGGCTCCAGCGCCGACTACACCAGCAATCGCACTCGCTACACCAGCGATGTTGCCAGTACCAACACGACTAGCAGTAGAAACCATGAGAGCCTGAAAAGAAGAAATCGAGCGTTCACCCTCAACATGCTTCTTTTCAGTCACCTGGCGAAACATGTCGCCAATAAAGCGAATCTGAACAAACCTTGTTTTGAATGAGAAATAGATGCCCACTGCCACGAGAAGAATTAGAAGAACGTAGGTGTACATCCAGGTGTCAATGTCGCCAGTAATCTGTACCAACATTTCGTTGATATCCATGTCAACCCCCCTTATATTACGAAGTTTTAATTTTACCGCAGCAAGCACAATAAAGGCGGCTCGACTCGAAATCATGTCTGACACCAGTGCGTTATGCCTGACCCCATTGAAAAAGCTGGGGCAAACACAAAGAAAAGCACGAGGAGAAAAGGGTCACATAAACGAATGACAGATTTTTAAATCCATGTCTGGCACCAATATCACATGTCTGACCCCAGTGTAAATTGCCTAACGTGTGATGTCTGACACCAGTGCGTTATGCCTGACCCCATTGAAAAAGCTGCGGCAAACACAAAGAAAAGCACGGGGAGAAAAGAACCGCATAAACGAATGACAGATTTTTAAATCCATGTCTGGCACCGATGTCGCATGTCTGACCCCAGTGTAAATTGCCTAACGCGTGATGTCTGACACCAGTGCGTTATATCTAACCCCATTGAAAAAGCTGGGGCAAACACAAAGAAAAGCACGGGTAGAAAAGGGCAACATAAACGAATGGCAGATATTTAAATCCTCCATGTCTGGCACCGATGTCGCATGTCTGACCCCATTGTAAATTGCCTAACGTGTGATGTCTGACCCCAGTGCGTTATGTCTGACCCCATTGAAAAAGCTGGGGCAAACACAAAGAAAAGCACGGGGGGAAAAGAACCACATAAACGAATGACAGATTTTTAAATCCATGTCTGGCACCAATATCACATGTCTAACATGTCTGACCCCAGTGTAAATTGCCTAACGTGTGATGTCTGACACCAGTGCGTTATGTCTGACACCAGTGTAAAAAGGAGTCATATAAAGGCAATTGCTGAACAACTAAAGGTTATTATGCAAGGCAAAAATCCAAAAAAAGCAGCGATGTGTGCCCGCTATAATTATCCGCAGATGTGAGGCAAACATTTCCTTTGAGGAACAGTACTTGAAACTTGATACTCAGAGCTAATTATTGTGAGTTTTCAATAGAGGTGTTGTGTTTTTTGCAGATAGCGCAATTGTAGAAAGGTTATGCAAGGTAGCCGCTTTTTCGGGAGTGAGGATTCCAGCAAGTCCAAGTAGAATCAGCATGGTGTTAAACCTAATGATGAAATTGTAAGAGCTCTTTACCCTGTTGGTTAGGGCAACCGAAAGCTTTCGCAATTCTATTAGTGGTTTCAAACTTGTGTCGAGAACGCTCACATCTGCAACGCTTCTAGCGATGTCACTAGCGTCGCTCATAGCAATGGAAACATCAGCACAAGCGAGAGCTGGTGAGTCATTTATACCATCACCAACAAATGCAACTACATGCCCCTCTTCCTTCATTCTTTGTACATACGATGACTTTTCTTCAGGCAGAACTTGAGAATAGTAGTCATCAAGATTTAATTCCGAAGCTACTTTTTTAGCACAGTTCTCACTGTCTCCAGTGAGCATTACTATGCGGGCAAAACCCAAGTCGCGCAATGTTCTTACGACTTCAAAGGCCTCTTCCCGAATTGGGTCCTCGACAATGATTGCGCCTTCCAAAACACCATCAATTGCCATATAGACCACTGAGCCAGCATCGTTTTTCTCAGCGATCTTCGAATCAAGATTTTGTGGCTTCTCCACCAATTCGTCTTCGAACACAAAATGAGCGCTTCCGAGAACAACACGTCTACCATTCACAGCCGATACAATTCCGTGTGCAACAATATATTCGACATGATTATGGAGTTCCTCTTTGTGCTGTAGATTCCTCTCGTCTGCGGCACGACAAATTGCGCGGGCCATCGAATGAGGATAATGCTCCTCGAGACATGCAGCAATCCTCAAAATGTCGTCTTCCGAATAATCCCCCAAAGAGACAACACTGTGAACTTCAGGTTTTGCATTTGTCAAGGTCCCAGTTTTATCAAAAACAATGGTATCAGCCGCAGAGAAGGCCTCGAGAAATTTTCCACCCTTAGCAACTATATTGTGATTTGTCGCTTCTCGCATTGCACTCATGACAGCAATTGGAGTCGACAATTTTATTGCACAAGAATAGTCAACCATCAACACGCTCAAAGCACGCTGAACGCTGCGAGTTAAGAATAAATCAGCTAAGAAAAGACCGAGCGAAAGAGGGACAACGCTATCAGCCAACTTTTCTGCTTTGCTCTGAGCTAACGATTTTGTCGATTGAGAATTATCAACAAGGTCAACAATAGAATCAATCCTAGACTGCCCAACTTTAGAAGTTGTCTGTACAACAATCGATCCTTCTTCAACAACTGTTCCAGCGTGGACAGAATTCCCCAAAGTTTTTGGAACAAGCTCGCTTTCTCCAGTCATTGTAGCTTCATTCAATTCGGCCAATCCAGAAACAACAAAACCATCAATAGGCACGACAGAACCTGCGCGAACCCGAATCTTGTCCCCGATTTGGATGTTTTCTATCGGAACTTCGATTTCTTGCTCATTTTCCTGGACAAGCCAAACTTTTTCAACACAAATAGACAGATTTTGACGCAGTGCATTTCGAGTCCGCGCATGAGTATAATCAGCAAGAATGTCCGAGATCCCAAGCAAAAACATTACCTGACCAGCGGTTTCAACATGGCCTGATATGAGAGCAGTAGTGATTGCAGTAGCATCAAGCATCTCGACTGTCAGCTTTCGCTTTTTAAACGCCCTAATTCCTTCTTTTATATAGGACAGTGAATTAAACACTGTCCATGCCAACCTCAATTTATATGGAAGGAAAATTTTCTTGAAATAACGAATTGCAACCGTTCGCGCCAAACTGAATATAAACGCATTATTTATTGCCGCTAAATCACATGTCACATCCTCTGGATTTTCAGGAAGACACTCAGAATCGAGAGAGCTTATGTAATCGAGTATCTTTTGACGCGTTTGTTGAGGCCGAATCTTTGAGTACTCAACAAGAACAGAACCGTTAGCAACACGAACAACAACAGACGAAACATCATCAATTTGAAGCAACTCGCAAGCTACGCCACGGGCCTGGATGTCGTTAAACACCCATTTGCCCGCACGAAGCCTGAGCCTCCCTGGCTCATCATATGCAATTCTGTAAAACACGAATTTTTGTTACTCGGAAACCTTCTTAGAGTCCGCAGAAGATTTCGCAAATTCTTTTTCAACTTCTTCGCGAACGCGCTTCTCGATTTCTGCTTTCATTTCAGCCTCTGCAGTAATCCTCTTCGCTTCTTCTCGGGCATCAGCAGTTAAATCCTCTGCGTCATCTTTAATTGACTGCACCGCCTCAGAAACGTTGTCTTTCAAAATCATTCCCTGCGCGGTGGCTTTAACAAGGCCGTTTCTTACGCATACAGTCCTTGAAAGACCAGCTACAACGGCAGCTGCTGCCAAGCCGCCAACAAAACACCAAGCTTCTTTACAATGTGACACGAACTTCATTTTCGTCCTTTCAGTTAGTCATAACTAATCGATATTACTATTAAAACATACTTTCACATATACGGATAAAAATCGCGAACAATAAACACTTCCGAAACATTAATTCGCCTACTTAGCAACCTTTACTAAAAACATGTCTGGCACCAATAATTTATGTCTGGCACCAATGCTGGAAGTCTGACAAAAATATACAGGGAGAAATGGTTCTCTGCAAGATTAACAGAGCACGGTTGATTTCATGTCTGACACCAATGCTGCAAGTCTGGCACCAGTGTTGCAAGTCTGACACCAATGCAAGAAGCTGGAAATTATTACAGTACTTGTCGCAAATTATGTCTGGTACCAGCGATTTATGTCTGCCACCAATAATTTATGTCTGGCACCAATGCAAGAAGCTGGAAATTATTTCAGTACATGTCGCAAATTATGTCTGGCACCAGAGTTTTATGTCTGGCACCAGCACTAAGAAATTTATAAATTTATTCTGAAGAGATTTTTCAAGTTTATGCGGTCTTGGAACTCATCAATTATTTCGTCAGGAATTTCTTCTCCCACATTCACATAGACAAGAGCAGTTGAATCGTCTTCTGAAGTGGCAATCTGCATTGTCGAGATGTTTATGTCGTGATTTCCTAAGACGGTGCCGATAATTCCACAAACACCAGGCATGTCGTCATATTCAAATACAAGAGCATTTTTTGTCGGAGCAACATCAATCTTGTAATCTAGAATGGAAGTTATTCGTGGCAGTTTCTCTGTCCCAAAAACTGTGGAAGCAATGCGAATTCCATCAGCGTCAATTTCAATTCCAGCCGCATATTCGTCGGCAATATCGGTTTTGGCACACTCGATGTTGACACCATGACGATTAGCATAGCGCTTTGCTTCGAGCATGGTTGCACATTGTGCACGTTTTGAAGCTAGCATGCCCTCCAAAACGCTTGCCACCAAAGCGGTCGGATCAAGTTCCGCTAAATTGCCCATCATTTTAACTTTCACATTGCGAGGAACTGATCCCTTAATTTGGCTAACCATCCTGCCAAGCATGTTGGCTGCAGGAATAAAAGGTGCAACGTGACGAGACATTTCGGCACCAGAGCCAGTCGCTGTCAGAGCAGTGGGCACGAGCGACCCTTCAAGTCCAGCCCAAACATAGTCAGCGATCTGCACTCCACTTCTCACCTGCGCTTCTTTTGTTAAAGCAGAAATGTGAGGTGTCAAGACGGCATTCTCAAGAGAATGCAGAGGAGAATCGTGACATGGCTCATCATCAAAAACATCCACACCACATGCAGCGATTTTTCTCGCGGCAACAAAGTCAGACAAAGACTTCATATCAATAATTGCGGGACGCGAAGTGTTTACGAAAATCACGCCAGTCTTCATCTTTGAAAATTCTTCAGGTCCAAACATTCCCTCAGTAGTTTTAGTCACAGGCAAATGAATTGAAATAAAATCAGCTTGCTCCAAAATAGAATCGAGGTCGTTAATTAAAGTAACGCCAAGTTGAGTGGCACGTTCTGGATTGCAATAAGGATCATATGCAAAGACACGCATTCCAAATGCGGAGGCGCGCTCGGCAACCATACCGCCAACGCGACCTAGCCCAAACAGTGCAATCGTTTTTGCATAAAGCTCAACTCCTTTAAACTTTTCACGATTCCACTTTGCTTCGTGCATCGATTGGTTAGCCTGAGGAACTTTGCGTGCGCACGAAAGAAGCAATGCAAAAGTGTGCTCTGCTGCAGATACAATGTTGGAAGTTGGCGCATTGCAAACAATAATGTCTAAATCGTTGGCAGCCTCAATGTCGATGTTGTCGGTTGTAACACCTGCACGACCCACAACTTTTAGCTTTTTTCCCGCGCGAAGAAGCGCGCGATTAACACTAGTCGCACTTCTAACAATTAGTGCATCATAATCACCGATAACCTCCTTTAACGAAGCATCATCAAGGTTAAACCGAACGTCAACTTCATACCCTTTCGATTTAAGCGAATCGAGACCTTCTTGAGCTATCACTTCCGTAACTAAAATTTTTGCTGGCATAAAAGTCCTTTATCAATGGCTTGCTACACTGAAACCTCATCGAAAAAATACAACATAAAAAGTGTCGTAAAAGTAAAAGGAAGCCTTAGTTGTACTAGCCAAGGCTTCCCAATGAATTAATTAAGCGTTTTCTTTTTCGAATTTTTCCATAAAGTCAACGAGCGCCTGCACGCCTTCCTCAGGCATAGCGTTGTAAATACTAGCGCGCATACCGCCCACCGACCTGTGTCCTTTTAGCGATTTCAGTCCTGCTGCTGCAGATTCAGCAACGAACTTTGCATCAAGATCAGCATCGCCTGTAACAAAAGGAACATTCATCAAAGAACGAGACTCCTTTTGAACAGCCGCTTTAAACATCTTACTTTGGTCAAGATAATCGTAAAGAACCTTAGCTTTTCTTTCGTTTATTTCCTTGATTTTCTCAAGACCGCCCACTTGCTTTAGCCATTTAAAGGTGAGCCCACACATATAAATTCCCCAGCAATTTGGAGTGTTCATAAGGCTGCCAGCGTCGGCGTTCTTTTTATAATTCAAAATCGAAGGTGTTCCAGGGAGCACCTCTTCAGTTACCAAATCATCTCGCACAATCACAATTGCAAGACCTGCTGGTCCAATGTTTTTCTGCACTCCACCGTAAAGAAGCCCATATCTTGACACGTCGTGAGGCTCACTCAAAAACATTGAGGAAACATCAGAAACTAGAGGAATGTTTCCAGTGTCTGGAAGCTCAGGGAATTTGCAGCCATAAACCGTTTCATTTTCACAAATGTAGACATAATCAGCGTCTTCATCAAACTTCAACCCCTTAATGTCTGGAACAGCAGTGTAGTTGTTGTCCTCCGAAGATGCAACAATATTTACGTCACCATACATCTTTGCCTCAGTCAAAGCTTTCTTAGACCAATTTCCAGTCTGCAGATAATCAGCCTTTCCGTTTTTCATGAGATTCATTGGAATTGCTGCAAATTGTGCAGTTGCGCCGCCTTGCATGAAAATTACGCGATAATTGTCAGGCATATGGAGCAATTCGCGAAGGTCGGCTTCAGTTGTTTCAATGATTGATGCAAAATCTTTTGAGCGGTGCGACATCTCCATCACGCTCATTCCGCAACCTTTATAATCAACTAAATCTTTTTGAGCTTCTTCCAAAACACTTAATGGGAGATTTGCTGGACCTGCTGAAAAATTGAAGACACGTGTCATCTTTGAGCTCCTAACTCGAAAAGTATTAACTTCTATCAGTGTATAACAATGAAATTGAGGTGCTAGCCAATACTGGCTAAGAACCTGTTTTTACCCGCTAAATCTTTCATAATCGTAACTTTTCGCAAACCCTGCGACTCAGCAAATTGTTTAGCTTCCTCAAGGCAAGTCTCATGAAGTTCGAAAAGTAACAAACCACCCTCTTCAAGAAGCAACTTTGAGCCCAAAACAATTTCTCGGAAGACATCAAGCCCATCTTCACCGCCATCAAGAGCAATTTCAGGTTCAAAATCGCGAATTCTGTTCGGAAGTTTTTTAACAATCTCGCTTGGAATATAGGGTGGATTGCTAACAATTGCGGAAAAATGATTGCGTGAGTGCTGAAAGTATTCAAAATTGTCAAGACAAGAACAGTGTTCGAAATAAATCTTGTCACTCACTTCATATTTCTGCGCATTTTCACGTGCTACATTTAGAGCAGCTGATGAAACATCGGTTGCATAAACTGTGCAATCCTTGATTTCTGTTGCAAAAGAAACAGCAAGGGCGCCACTGCCAGTTCCAACGTCAGCGATTAGCGGCTGCGTTATGCCATTTTTCTTTAGATAAAACGCCACTATGTCAACCATCATTTCAGTTTCTGGACGCGGAATTAACACATTAGGATTAACAGTTAGGTCCAGAAAGCGAAACGGCGCATGCCCAACCACATATTGAATAGGCTCACCAGCTGCTACACGGTCACAAATCTCGTCAATAGCGTCGCATTCTTGCAAAGTGAGCATTGGTTTTTTAACAACCGACTTTGCATAGGACATGCCTGTAACTTCGCTAATAGCCAGACGAGCTAAATTTGCGGCATTCTCAACATGGTAGAAGTTAAAAAAATCAGTAATGTATTCTTCAACTAACTTTATAGATGTCGGTTGATCGTTTTTCAAAATTAAAATCGCTCACTTCTCTTCAAAAATATAAAGAAACAGACAAAAAACAGTGCATTAAAAACACATAAATAAACATGAATGATGTGCAGATGCTAGCAAGACACAAAAAAATTTTTTCCAAAAATGTTTTTGCTTTACACAGCTTCTTCAAGTTTTTGTGCTCTATCGGCAGCTTGAAGAGCGTTTATCATGTCAATCAATTTGTCGCCAAGCAAAACACCATTGTAGGTCATGGAAACGCCAATTCGATGGTCGGTCACGCGATCTTGAGGTCCATTATATGTGCGAATCTTTTCCGCTCGGTCGCCGCTCCCAATTTGTGCAAGACGTTTTGCCCCCTCTTCAGCCTGTTGGTCTGCAAGCATTTTTTCATATAACCTAGCACGCAAAACAGACATAGCTGCAATTTTGTTCTGAAGCTGAGACTTCTGGTCTTGAGACTGAACAACAAGACCGGTTGGGAGGTGAGTTATGCGAACGGCTGAGTCAGTCGTGTTAACACACTGACCACCAGGGCCGCCAGCACGGAAAACATCAATTCTTAAATCACCTTCGTTTATTTCGACTTCAACTTCGTCGGCTTCAGGCAAAACCGCAACAGTGGCAGTTGATGTGTGGATTCTTCCTTGGCTTTCAGTTTTTGGAACTCGCTGTACGCGGTGAACACCACTTTCAAATTTCATGAGCGAGTAAACATAATTGCCCTTGACTTTAAACTGAATCTCTTTGTAGCCTCCAACCTCAGAAGCAGAAACATCCATGAGCTCAATCTTCCAACCTTGAGAGCCAGCAAATCGCTCATACATTTTGAACAAATCACCAGCAAAAATAGCCGCTTCATCGCCGCCTGCCGCAGCACGAATCTCGACAATAATGTCTTTTTCGTCAGCAGGGTCTTCTGGTATGAGCAAAAATTTGATTTTGTCTTCCAACTCTGGCAATTGAGGCTCAATCCTAGTAATTTCTTCCATTGCGAAAGACTTCATTTCAGAATCAGAGAGCATCTCCTTTGCTTCGTCTAAATCACTAACAAGAGAAACATACTTCTTTGCTAAATCAGCAAGTTCGCCCTGATGAGAGTACTCTTTTGCAAGCCTGTTGTATTCCTTTTGATCAGAGATAATCTCTGGGTCTGCCATTTTTTGCTCTAGTTCATGGTAGGCCTTAAGAAAATCTCCCATTTTATTTTTAAGTTCTTCGTCTGCCATAAATAGCCTTTAAATCTGAGCTTCTTTAATAATGTCAATTAGTTTTTGTTGGTCCCAAGTGCCAAGATCGCCCTCAAAACGATCTCGAACAGAAATTGTTCCATTCTCAACTTCCTTGTCGCCAATAACAACCATATATGGAATTTTTTCTGCTTGAGCCTTAGCAATTTTTACCTTCATTGGCTCATTTTCAAGAAGCAGCTCAACTCTTCCCCCAACAGCCTTTAACTTCTTCTCAAATTCTTTGGCAGCATCGATGTGACGATCGGTGATAGGAAGAATTGCAACCTGCGTTGGTGCAAGCCACAGAGGGAAAGCGCCGGCATAATGTTCAATCAAAATACCTAAGAAACGTTCAATCGAACCAAAGATTGCACGATGCAGCATCCATGGACGCTGCTCAGTGTTGTCAGCATCGCGATAGGTGAGATTAAAACGCTCTGGCATGTTGAAGTCAACCTGCACAGTGGAGCATTGCCACGTTCTTCCCAATGCGTCTTTTACCTTAATATCAATCTTTGGACCATAGAAAGCGCCATCACCCTCGTTAATGTCATATTCCAAATTGTGACGAGAGCAAGCTTCTTTCAAAGCATTAGTTGCATGTTCCCACATTTCGTCGGTGCCAATTGACTTACTTGGTCGAGTTGAAATTTCAGCCTCGTATTCAAAACCAAACGTTTTCATAATGTGATCAACCAGATCAAGAATAGCAACTACCTCATCGACTACCTGATCTTTTGTGCAGAAAACGTGTGCATCATCTTGCGTAAAACCACGTGCGCGAAGAAGTCCATGAACAACGCCACTCATTTCATGGCGATAAACTGTTCCGAACTCAAAATAGCGCAGAGGCAAATCACGATATGAATGGAGATTTGCACGATAAAGCATAACGTGACCAGGGCAGTTCATTGGCTTGACAGCATACTCAACAAGGTTTGGCTGCTCATCAGTTCCTTCATTAATGTTGAAGAAATACATGTTTTCTTTGTAGAAACCATAGTGCCCAGATGTCTTCCAAACATCGGCATTAAACACATGCGGCGTGATAACTTCTTCATAACCTCTGTCATAGAGATCGCGACGAAGCCACTCTTGCATGATGCGAATCACACGTGCTCCCTTAGGCAAATAAAGCGGAAGTCCCGCTCCAGCAAGTGAATCCATTGTATAAATTCCCAGCTCTTTTCCAAGCTTTCTGTGGTCGCGTTTTTCTGCCTCTTCAATCATGTGCAGATAGTCTTGCAAGTCTTTTTTCTTAAAGAACGCAGTGCCATAAATGCGTGTGAGCATCTCGCGGTCAGAATCACCCTTCCAATATGCGCCAGCAATTTTGGTGAGTTTAAACGCATTTGAATCAATCATTCCTGCACGCAAAACGTGAGGTCCGCAGCAAAGATCAACAAAATCTCCGTGACGCCTAATTGTAATTTGGACGTCATCATCAAAATCATCAATGTGCTCTAGCTTTAAGCGCTGGTCTTTAAAAATCTCTTTCGCCTGATCACGCGTAACAATTTCCTTGATAAAAGGCTTGTCCTCAGCAATAATTTCGCGCATCTTTTCTTCAATTTTTTCGAAATCATTGACCGAAACTGGCTCAGGCAGGGCAAAATCATAGAAAAAACCATCATCAGTTTGAGGACCAAAACCGATTTGTGTACCAGGCCAAAGAAGTTGCACAGCCTCTGCCAAAACATGCGCACAGGAATGTCTCATTATTGGAAGAGCATCCGGCGACTTTGATGTAATGATTTCAAAAGCATCGCCATTTTTTACAACATCGGTAAGATCAGCGAATGCACCGTTAATTCTTCCTGCGAGAGCGGCTCTCGCAAGACCCTCACCTATTGATGCCGCAACATCATAAAGAGTAGCGCCTTCTGCGACCTCTTTTGCCGAGCCATCTGGAAGTTTGATTTCGATTGACATATCTTTGTCCTTTCTCGTGCCGGGCGCACACAAAGCGCCTGCCTCCTTACACGCTTCGGTTTTGATTGCCAAAGCGCACTTTCCCAAAATGAATATTTAATTGTTGCCTGTGGTTCCAGGTTGAACTGAAGTTTTTGCCGCCGCAGTTGAAGCTTGTTGTGCGTGGGTTCTTCTTCTTGTGCGCTGTGTCTGCGGATGCGCCGCTGCACGGCCTGCGATAGGTGTTGCACAATATGGACAAACTGGCCAAGCTGGCTCAAGAGGTTTTCCGCAATGTGCACACATGTTTCTTAACTGTGTTTGACAATTTGGGCAAATGATATATGTGTCCTTGACAGGATATCCACAATGAGCGCATTCGCCATATTTCATGAGCTGTCGCTGTTTTAGCGCAACTTCGAGTTCTTGTTCATCGCGATCCATCGCCAACATCGGAGGGCGAAGCAACAGATAGGCAATAATTCCAGCTCCAGGAACAAGCCCGACAATCATCCATTTAACTGGAGATGTGCCACGCAATTTTGCGTCTCTTGAAATCCAAACAATGGTTAGAGCATAAAGGCAAACAATCATTAGGACGACAATCGTAAACGTAACTTGCATTTGTGGCGTCCAAATCTGTTTCAAGATTTCACTCATTTAAAAACCTTTTAAAACCTTTTCGAATTAACAAAAAATAAATTCCTTAAGAATTCTAACACACGGGAAAATCAAGGACTTGTTGCCCTAGTGCAAATGGGGTCAGACATAAATGTCAAATATCGACAAGTTGCAACGGGGTCACATGATTGAAAATGTGTGTAAACTGCTAGCGAATACCTGTTTTTACAATGGGGTCAGACTTGATTGTTTGTTGCCAGTTGCTGCACTCTTCAACGCTCCTTTTCCGTAGGGTCAGACATAAATGTCAAATATCGACAAGTTGCAACGGGGTCAGACATGATTGAAAATGTGTGTAAACTGCTAGTGAATACCTGTTTTTGCAACGGGGTCAGACTTAATTGAAAATGTGTGCAAATTGCTGGTGAATGCCTGTTTTCACAATGGGGTCAGACATGATTGTCAAATATCAATGAGAGACATGTTGCAATGGGGTCAGACTTGATTTGTTTGTTGCCAGTTGCTGCACTCTTCAACGCTCCTTTTCCGTAGGGTCAGACATAAATGTCAAATATCGACAAGTTGCAACGGGGTCAGACATGATTGAAAATGTGTGTAAACTGCTAGTGAATACCTGTTTTCACAATGGGGTCAGACTTGATTGTTTTTTGCCAGTTGCTGCACTCTTCAACGCTCCTTTTCCGTAGGGTCAGACATAAATGTCAAATATCGACAAGTTGCAACGGGGTCAGACATGATTGAAAATGTGTGTAAACTGCTAGTGAATACCTGTTTTCACAATGGGGTCAGACTTGATTGTTTTTTGCCAGTTGCTGCACTCTTCAACGCTCCTTTTCCGTAGGGTCAGACATAAATGTCAAATATCGACAAGTTGCAACGGGGTCAGACATGATTGTCAAATATCAATGAGAGACATGTTGCAATGGGGTCAGACTTGATGAGACATGATGTGGTGTGGTGCAATAAAAAAAGGCCAAACCTCAATGAAACGAGGTCTGGCCCCTAGGATTAGAATTTAGGCAATTAATTGATTAGCCGATTTTGTCTCGTTAATTCAACGATTCAAGTTGAGCAGTTGATCTTTCCCAAACTTCCTTTAACTCTGAATAATGAGTCTTATCCTTATCGATTATTTCTTGAGCTGCCTTAGCTAGGAAGCCAGGGTTGTTTAGTTTCTTCTCAAGCCTTTCCATATCCTTCTTCGTATCAGCAATCTTTTTCTCGAGACGCTTTTTCTCAGCTTCCATATCAACTAATCCAGAGAGACTAACATAAATCTCCAGTGCATTTGTAACGACCACGGCTGAGCCTTGCGGTTTTTTAACATCAGGCGAGCAAACAAGCTCAGACACATTAGCAAGTTTCGAAATGAGCGCACATTGATCGTTTACAAGTTCCGCATTTTCAATGTTTGCCTTTACAAAAATGTTGAGTGCCACTTTTGGAGAGACTCCATAGCGAGCACGAACAGAACGAGCAGTTCCAACTATTGAAGTAACAAGCTCGATTTTGTTTTCGCTCTCATCATCAACAAAACACTTGAACTCTGATGCTTCGGGCCAATCGGCAACAATTAGCATGTCATCCGCTGACTTGTTAGGCTTTATTTCTGAATAGATTTCTTCAGTAATAAAAGGCATCACAGGATGCAAAAGCTTACATGCAGTTTCAAGGATAAAAAGCAGGTTGCCTTGGCAAATAGCTTTGTCTTTGGGGTCCGCATCTTCACTCAATCGAGCCTTAGAAAATTCGATATACCAGTCACAGAACTCATTCCAGAAGAATTGATAAAGGGCCTGTGTCATTGAACCAAAGTCATATTCACCATAGGCAGCATCAACTTCAGAGATCAATTTTGCAAGTTTTGAAAGAATCCATTTGTCGGGCAAAGTAGAAGCAATTGGCTTTGGCTCAACCGTCTCGTCAAGATGCATAGTCACATATCTTGCTGCATTTTTAACCTTGTTAGCGAAATTGCGAGCTCCTTCGATTTTTCTCTCATCGAAATTGACCGCCTGATTGCCAGTAACCTGCGTCAAAAGACCAAAACGCATGCCATCAGCTGAATATTTCTCCATCAGGTCGAGAGGATTAACGCCGTTTCCTCGAGATTTACTCATCGGTTTTCCATCAGAGCCCATGACAGTTGGATGTATGATGACATCTTTAAATGGGATTTGTCCAGTGCAATATTCTGAAGCCATGACCATGCGGGCAACCCAAAGCCCCATAATGTCACGTGCCGTTGAAAGAACCTGCGTTGGATAACGCTCCTCGAGCTCCTTTTCCCCGCCGTTTGCCCAACCTTGTGTCGCAAAAGGCCACAGCTGGGATGAGAACCAGGTGTCTAAAACATCTTCATCTTGATGAACATGAGCGCCACACTTTGGACAAACATCAATCGCGTCGACACTAGCGCCTTCCCAGCCGCACTCATCGCAATAAAACATTGGTATTCTGTGGCCCCACCACAATTGGCGAGAAATGCACCAGTCTTTTAAATTGTCAAGCCAATCGAGATAAACCTGCCTCCAACGCTGAGGATGGAACTGAATCTCTCCACTAGCAACCGCATCACGAGCAGGTCCCTTTATTTTTTCAACATCGACAAACCACTGCTCAGAAAGCCACGGTTCAAGTGTCGTGTGACAACGATAACAATGCATAACTGAGTGGTTTAGGTCCTCAATATGATCAAGAAGTTCAAGTTTCTCGAACTCTTTGACGACCTCTACGCGTGCTTCGTCGCGATCCATTCCGCTAAATCGGCCATAACCTTCAACTACATGAGCAGTTTCGTCAAAAATATTAACTACTTCAAGGTCGTGTCGCTGCCCCATTGCAAAGTCATTAGGGTCATGCGCCGGCGTCGTCTTCACACAACCAGTGCCGAATTCTGCATCTACATAGAAGTCTTCAAAAATTGGAATTTCTCGATTAACAATTGGAAGAACTACTGTTTTTCCTACAAGTTTTTTGTACCGCTCATCTTTTGGAGAAACTGCAACACCAGTGTCGCCAAGCATTGTCTCGGGTCTAGTTGTGGCTACAACCAGATATTCTATCCCGTCAACTGGCTCTTTAAGTGGATAACGCATGTACCAAAGATGGCTTGCCTCATCAACATATTCAGCTTCATCATCGGCAATTGCAGTGGTGCAATGAGGACACCAGTTTACGATACGCTTTCCGCGATAAATAATTCCGTCGTTATACCAATCAACAAACAGCTTTCTGACAGCACGGGAAAACTCTTCGCTCATGGTAAATTGCTCATTGTCATAATCGCAAGAGCAACCCATTCCAGCGATTTGTTTCACAATAGTCGTGCCATATTCACGGCGCCAATCCTGACAAGCTTCAATAAACTTTTCGCGTCCTATTTCACGACGGTTAATTCCCTGCTCTGCAAGGTGTTTGTCAACTTTGGTCTGCGTCGCAATTCCTGCATGGTCAGTGCCTAACACCCAACGAGTTTGGTATCCTTGCATCCTTGCACGACGAATACAAGCATCTTGAATTGTGTCATTTAAGGCGTGACCCATGTGCAAAACGCCTGTAATGTTTGGAGGAGGGATTGTGATTGTGTAGGAATCACTTGCGTGCTTCCCTTTTCCAGCACTTCTTGAAAAGAAGCCATTTGCCTTCCATGCGTCAAAAATTTCTGAATCGCGCATGCGTTCTTCGTTAGACATAATTTCTCACCTTATTTAGTTATTCGTTTAACTGTTGTCAGTTACAGACAATGTTTCAGTAGTGTTCTCGCGCTCATTCTCGGCCATTTTGTTTGAATCCTCGACTATCTCAGGTTTTGTTTCTCCTTCAACGTCAGATTTTCTAATTCGAACAAAAGTTGGACATCCAAAATCTGGTACTTCAAACATTGCATCACTCAAGACTCGCTCGACAATTGCGCGAAGCCCACGAGCCCCTGTTCCGCGATCTTTCGCCTCTTCAGCAATCGCAGTCAATGCATCATCATCAAATTCGAGTTCCGACTTTTCAATTTCGAAAAGTCGCTTATATTGCTTGACCAAGGCATTTTTTGGCTCCGTCAAAATGCGAACCAGTGCTTCAACATCTAGTTCATCTAAAGAAGTCACAACAGGCACTCTTCCAATAAACTCAGGAATCAACCCGAATTTTTTAAGATCCTCAGGAGTGCATTCCTGCAACAAATCGGCTTCTTTTTGCTTGTTTATTTCAGAAACATCGCTTGTAAAACCAAGCCCCTTTTTCCCAAGCCGCTTTGAAATGATGTCAGAAAGACCAACAAAAGCTCCGCCAAAAATGAAAAGAATATTCTTCGTGTCGATGTCAATTACATCTTGTTGAGGGTGTTTTCTTCCTCCTTGAGGTGGAACCGAAACTTCGCAACCTTCAATAATTTTCAACAAAGCTTGCTGAACTCCTTCGCCCGAAACATCTCGAACGAGCGAAACGTTATCTCCCTTCTTTGCAATTTTGTCTATTTCATCAACATAGACAATTCCAATTTCCGCTTCTTCAACATTCCAATCTGCAGAAATGAGAAGTTTGCGCAAAATGTTTTCAACATCATCGCCGACATAACCAGCTTCTGTCAAAGTTGTAGCATCTGCAATTGCAAAAGGAACTTGTATAATTTTCGCCAACGACTGTGCCAGCAAAGTTTTGCCAGAACCAGTTGGTCCCAATAACATCACATTAGGAATTTGAATTTCAACATCGCTGTTAGAACCATCATCTAAAAAGATGCGCTTATAGTGGTTGTAAACTGCAATCGATAGTTTTCGTTTTGCATCTTCTTGGCCAACGACATAATCGCTTAATTCTTCATAAATCTCTTTTGGCTTTTTTAAGTGAGTTCTGTCAGCAACCTCTTTATGCAATCTTGCAGGCTCATTTACAGTATCAGCGGGATTTGAATAATAATCAGAATCAGCGACTGAAGAATCTCCATGCATCTTCATGAACTGCTCCTGCAAGAATTGCTGAAACTCTTCTTGATTTTGAAAAAAATCTTCGTCAGCTGCAAGCGTGCCAGCTCCAGGCTTGTCAGACTGCATTTCGATAGATTGAGCTATCTCAGAAACGCATTCGTCACAGATGTAAACTCCATTATGACCAGCTATAGTGTTGACTTCGCTTTGTCTTTTCCCGCAAAAGGAACAGACAATCTCGTTATTTTCTGACGACATTTTCACGTTGTCTTTGCTCCTTTTTTGGAAACTCTATTCGCCGTGCTTGCTTAACACCTCATCGATAAGGCCATACTCTTTTGCTTCATCGGCAGTTAACCAATTATCACGCTCAGTGTCTTTTGAAATCGTCTCAATGTCTTGACCAGATGCCTGAGCCAAAATGTTGTTCAAACGCGCACGAGTCTTTTTCATTTGCTCGGCAATTATCGCCATGTCGGTCTCTTGTGTGCCGCTTTGTGCTCCACCCATTGGCTGATGAATTAAAACTTCAGAATTAGTAAGAGCATATCTCTTGCCTTTTGCTCCTCCCGCGAGAAGAACAGATGCCATGGAAGCACAAAGCCCGATGCAAATCGTAGAAACGTCGCACTTAACGAAATTCATGGTGTCAAGAATTGCAAGCCCTGCAGTTACAGAACCACCAGGTGAATTTATATAAAGTGAAATGTCTTTGTCAGGATCTTCACTTTCAAGATGCAAAAGCTGAGCAACAACTGTGTTTGCAACTGCGTCATCAATTTGTTCACCCAAAAAAACAATTCTGTCGTTTAAAAGACGAGAGTAGATGTCATATGACCGCTCGCCTCTTGGAGACTGCTCGATAACGTATGGTATTAGTGCTGCATGTGTGTTGCTCATATTTTGCTCCTAACAAACGGGTTTATTCGTCTTTCTTCTCAGAAGTTTCTTCTGCAGGCTTCACATCTTCACTAGATTCAGCCTTATTAGCTTCATCATTTGTCTTTTGCTCGGCATCTTTGTTTTCTGCTTCTTCATTTAAATAATCGAATTGATGCTCAGCTTTTTCGGCATCAAAAGTAAACTTAGCGTTTTCAACTGCGTTTTCCACAGCCTTAGAGCGCTCTATTGCCTCGCGAAGTCTCCAAAGGCGGCCACTTTCAGCCCACTGCTTCTTTGTTTTCTCCACATCTTTAATTCCTGCTTTTTCGAACTCTTCGATGATGTCTTCATCTGTGGTTGCAAGGCCAAAATGACGAACCCAAGCATCAAGTGCCATGCGAGTCTTTGCCTCGTCAACAGCCTGCTTTTGTACATCATCATAGAACTCATCTGAACTCATCTTACGAGAAGCAAGATATTGGTCAAATGTCATGCCATACTGTTGAAGATTTTGGAACATTTCGTTAAGCAAAACATTATTAATGTAGTCAACCATCTCATCAGTGGGTTCAACTTGAACACGCTCACGAAGTTTTAATGAAACTACATCCTCTTTAAGGCGAGGTAATGCACCTTTTTTCTCATTCTCAACAAGACCCTGAATTGCCTCACGGAGCTTCTCTTCAGATTCAAAACCCATCTTTTCCTTGATGATTTCTTCTGTGAGTTCCTCTCCTTCTTCAACGCCAGCATAGCCCTTATAAAGATCTATTTGCGACTCGATGTCTTCTGCTGTGGCCTCGGTTGGTGGCAGATATGCCTCAACTGGTTCATAGCTGTCAAGCTCAACTACTGGAGAAACCTCAAGCTCAAATTCGAACTTGAAAGGCTTCTTGTCCTCAACGAGCATCTCATTTTCCTTTCCTTCAAAATTTGGCTCCCCAACAGGACGAAGTAATTCCTGCTCAATGAGCACATGATAGGCATCATTGAGAACTTCTTCGGTAGCGTCAAGATAAACTGTCTCTTTGCCAACCGCATTGTCAATTACTGGTCTTGGAGCATGACCTGCACGAAAACCTGGGAATTTATATTTATTTGCATACTTTTTGTATTGAACATTTAACTCTTTTGAAACAGTGTCAGCGTCAACTTCTGCTGAAACCTTTACGCGCGTATCGCTTACTTTTGTTACTTCTGACTTCAATTCCATTGTCTAAAAGACTCCTATAATCACAAACTTACAAGTTCCGTTATGTTAACATATTTCCGGTGTTCGCGTTAACTGTGAGAGGCATCGGCGCGCGGAACAACGAGTTATGCGGGCGTGGCGGAATTGGCAGACGCGCCAGATTTAGGTTCTGGTACAGAGATGTGTGAAGGTTCAAGTCCTTTCGCCCGCACCACTTCTTTATCAGTTTCATCAAAAAGAGAAAGGAATACGATGGCTGAAGAGGTTAGTCAAAATAAGAATCTTTGGCAAAAATGGATGGATATCCCTCTCGTCCTTAGGATTGTATGCGGAATTATAATTGGCATTATACTTGCGCTAACAATTCCTCAAGCAGGCGATTCTCTTGCTGCTCTGAGCGATTTTATCGAACTTCTTGGTAAATTATTCACAACAGCTCTTAAGGCAGTCGCACCTATCCTTGTTTTCTTTCTCGTGGTTTCCTCAATCATGAATGCAAAAACCGCTGGAAATCTAAAAACTGTCATCATTCTTTATTTAGTGGCAACAACGCTTTCAGCAATAGTTGCCGTTATTGCATGTCAACTTTTCCCCCTCACTCTAGTTTGGCCTTCTACAGTTGACGTAGAACAAACAAGCCCAGGTAGTGTTGGAGAGGTTTTCACAAATGTAATCGTTGGGATGGTTTCAAACCCTGTCGATGCACTTGCTAAAGGTAGCTTCTTAAGTATTCTTTTTTGGGCAGCCATAATTGGCGTTGCACTACGTCGCGCAAAAGAACCAACCAGAACTTTCATGGAAGACATGGCTCATGCAACCACCACTGCTGTTCGCTGGGTTATAAACGTAGCACCTTTCGGTATTCTTGGTCTTGTTTACACATCTGTCAGTGAAGCAGGAATGGAAATATTCACGTCATATGGAAAAGTTGTTTTATTGCTTGTAGGATGCATGCTTTTGATGACGCTGATAGTAAACCCAATAATTGTTGCAGTTTGCCTTCGCAAAAATCCTTATCCTCTCCTTTGGAGAACGCTCAAAGAATCATACATTACAGCATTCTTTACTCGTTCGAGTGCTGCAAACATCCCTGTCAACCTCGAGCTTTGTAGCAAACTAGGTCTTGATGAAGAGTCATACTCAGTATCAATTCCTTTGGGTGCAACTATCAACATGGGTGGAGCTGCTATCACAATTTCAATCATGGCAATGTGCGCAGCAAACACTCTTGGCATCACCGTTGAGCCAGCTCAAGCAGTGCTTCTTTGTATCATCGGCGCGCTTGGAGCATGCGGGGCATCAGGTGTTGCCGGCGGTTCGCTATTGCTCATTCCACTTGCATGCTCACTGTTTGGAATCGGAAATGACGTAGCAATGAACGTAGTTGCAATTGGCTTTATCATCGGCGTAATCCAAGACTCATTTGAGACCGCTCAAAACTCATCGACAGACGTTTTATTCACCGCTACTGCTGACTACATGAAACAGAAAAAGCAGGGCAAGGAGATTCATCCTGGCAAAGATGCTGTGGCTGCCTAATCGTGGGGTCAGACATAAATTAAAGCTTAAAAAAGCCGCTCAGTTGGGCGGCTTTTGTGTGTGAAACAAGACAAGACAACTGATGGGGTCACAACTAGATGGGGTCAGACTTCTTTGTGCAGAACAAGGGGTCATACTTCTTCGAAGCTAGGTGGGGTCAAACTTAGATCCGACCTATATCCAATACATAACGCAACTAGGGGTCAAACTTCGTCAGCAGGGGTTGCACTTAAAGGATATAAACACATGAACACATAAGGGGTCAGACATAGAATTACATAGGCTTACACAGGTACAATCGCGTGTGCACAACAAGGGGCCAGACTTCTTCGCAGCTAAGTTGAGGTCAGATAGCAAGATGTGGGGTCAAAGATGGAGGTTCAGACTCCGACCCCGCAGGACGAAGGACAAGGATTACGAGGAATTACAAAAACTGGCTCAAGAGTTGAAACCAACAAATCAAAAAATCTCAAAAGTCTGACCCTGCTTCAATCATTTCCAATCGTTCCCAACCATTCCTTAGACATGTTCCAACCCTGTCCAATCAAAACAAGATTGACAGCCAAGAGGTCTGACCCTATCAAATGAAGTCCATTAAGAAAGCCAAAGAGAGCAAACAACAGTGACGCTACGAAAAGGGCAAGACAAAAGCTTTCCAGTTCTAATTAAAACTTAAGTCTGACCCCCTTTAAAATTGGTTGCACTTCTCGCGGAATTAAGGCTAATAACAAGGACGAAAAAGTCCCTTTCGAACCTATCACGAAGAACTTTTAGCAGTGAACCTCAACAGAAATGTGATGATTTACGATGATTTAGAAAAACTTTGTCTTTAGCGAATTTCTTTATGTCCTTAAATAAAAGGAGTATGGAGGCCAGCTGGTACAAACATTATTAGCAATCAGGGATGGATACGACCATACTCATTCTTCGCTTGCAATAAGCGATTACTTGTTGAAATAAAACTCAAAGTCATATACAGAAAAACTAAGAGAAACAGGTGATTGAAAATAGGTGAGGACGATTTAAGTTTCTTGCGGCATGGTCTTTAATAAAAAGGACTCATATTAACGACACAACCAATCGCCTGTTCATGCCGGTAATTCGTGAAATTTGTGAAATGCTTGAACCCATTTTTAGCAGCTCTTTGACCAATCTTCGAAGAAGTTTCTTCGAAAGCGATGGGACTCTACCGAGGTTCTTTTTCTTGACCATCTTCTTCACAATATCAATAGCCTGCAAGTCCGATAGCTTCTTCTTAGGAATTACCTCGCATACTTTCTTCACGCTCGAATCCATTGGCTCATGTGCAACTTTTTTAGTATATTTAATGATGTTGTCGATACCCAGATACTGATCTAAAATTTGACAAGCCTCAGCATCAAACTCGCGAGACTCTAGCGCCTTTAACGAAGACCAACGATATCTTTCAGGTTCTTTAACCATTCCTGCCTTAACAGGATTGTTGAAAATGTATGCAACCGTTTGCAGCATTTGCTGTTCGTCCATAATTGGCTTTGAATAGTAGCGGGAATTCCAAAGGGTACCAGATCTTGCGTATTTTTGATTAAACCATTTCACATAAGAAGCTCCTACAGATTGAAAAATGTTCGCGCATTTCGCAATCTCTCCATAAAAAATAGCGTGAATATGGTTAGTCATCAGCGCGTAGGCAAGCAAAACCATGTCGTTCTCCTTGCAGGCTTTTCTTAGGCATTGCAAGTAATACGAATAGTCTTCAGGTTCATAAAAAATCACCTGGCCGTTGTGACCTTTTTGCCCAATATTCAAAACGCGAATGGGCGAATCACATCGAGGTTTTCTTGGCATGGGGACCCCCTTTAACTTCAAAAGAATCAATAAGAGAAGAATAAGAATAAAAGTGAAGAAAAATAAGAAAGAACTGCCCATCAAAAGTGAACACTATGATGTTGAACTAGTGAAGGACAAAATGAAATAAATGTAAAAACAATACTCTATCTGGTAACTTTACTTAAATGATAGACAGAGAAGCACATTCTATGAGAAGTAAGCAATAACGGGATCAATAAAAGAAAAAAGTCTGACCCCTAATACCTGCCCCTAATACATAAAACTGCTACGAATATAGAAAAACATTAAAAATGCATCTTACACTCGCTTTTCTTATCTCTGCAGAGGATGTCTGACCCCATTTATTGACCTGTTGCTGAAGCAATGGAAAATCAAAGCACTCAAACGATTTAAAGCGTGTGACAAATTCTAGAAATGAAGAAAAGAGAATAACAGGCCTGAGCTGGCCAACTTTAACTCCTTAGTAATTAGTAATTTAACTATCTTTCATTTAAGAAGATTAAGCCGCCAGGCAGACGGCTTAATCCAATGCTAAAGACGACAGCTCTATTTATATAGCATTTTCCCAATTCTGAACAGAACAGGCATAAAAAAATTAATTCTCGTGTCGAAAACAATTCTGACACACATTTTCAGTGGACATTTTACAAGCAATAGCAAAGAGATCTTGTTCAAGGATTGCTATTTTGGCGTGAAGTAGAACTGCACTTTGGGATAATTGGAGACCATGCAAATGAAGTCTGGCCCCATTTGCACGGGACGCCAGTTTCAAAGGAACTCAGACCCCATTTATGGTCAGACCATTATTAATGCAAGCAAATTGAATCACTAGTTGCCATCAGTATAAAACCAAGAAACATTGTCCCCATTTTCCAACTCTGACCCCATTTATGGGCAGACCATTATTAATGCAAGCAAAATAAATCACTAGTTGCCATCAGTATAAAACCAAGAAACATTGTCCCCATTTTCCAAAACATAACCACTGCAGGCTATATTCGGGGTAACACCGTTAACTGCATAAAGCCACCCGCTTTTATCGCCATACTGTTTTTCAGCAACTCCTCCAATTGCGGCTACATAGATACCATAAACTGTGTTTTTAGCGTTAACAGAAAGCCCGCAAGCCATTAGTGCATCATAGGCAGTCGCACCTGGTTCAAATGTGAATGTTCCTCCTCCCGAGACACCATGTCCGTATACACTCACGTTTACGGTGACCGCCTGGCCGTTCGAATTGTTTTCATCTACAGAGCCACCGTGCGAAAGAGTCCCGACCTCAGAGGACCCTGTAGCTGCACCGTCCACTTTAACTTCTGCCTCAGGGTTACTAGAGTCGGAATTCTGGGAGTCAGTATCTTCTTCTGGGTCCTCTGATTCAGAGGGGTCAGACTTCGTTTCATTAATGCCTTCTTCACCAGCACTTTGTACTTGGTTTGAATCATTGACACTTTCTTCCCCAGAGAAAACGTAGTTAATCGCAAAAACTGCCGCACATGCAAACCCTGCGCAAAAAATAGCAACTACTACCCTTAAAAGGATCTTTTTTTGTAAAGAAATTTTCTTTGAAGAGTTAGCGACAGAATCTTCTTCCAAGCGGCTGGATAGTGCAACTGTTGTTGCACTTCTAGCAGCATTATCGCACCCAACATCTTTATTGGCACTTTCAGCGAGCGATTCCGCAGAGGGGTCAGACCTACCATTCTCATCATCTTCTATCGAGTTGTCTAAAACTTCTCCCTCAATTGGTTCAGACACTCTGGTTTCTTCATAGATTCCAGACATCGAAGCGGAGCCCCCCTCTGCTAGAGCCCTCCTTGCAGAGGGGTCAGACTTCGTGTTAACGCTATCCGTCACAATAATCCAATCGCACTACATTTACATTAAAACGATTACAAGTTTTTCTTCTTCAGCAACCTGAGAGCTGCAAGAAGCAAGATTAGGAAGAGCACGCTGCCTGCAACAACTGAAGCCACGAAAACGTCATTAGAGGTACTTGCAGGGGTTTCTTTCTTCTGAGAGCTATCACCAGAAAGGCCTGACCCCTTTTTAGAGGTTCCTTTTTTATCAGCAACACTTTCATCAGCAGCTTTCTTCTCCCCAGAAGCAGCCTTGCTTGACTGAATTAAACTTGCGCCGATTACTGCACGTTGCGCATAGCCGTAATATGGAAACACTGAGGGGTCAGACTTCGTGGAATCACTAGTGTCATCGCCGCTGTTGTTTGTGTTGTCATCATCTTTATCAGCCTTGCCAACACAGAAAAGGTTACCTGAGTCGTTGATATAGTAGAGCGTTCCGTCTGTATCACAAATTATTGGCGAATCACAATACTGGTTATTTCCAACAGGGTCAAACATGAGTGTGGCTTCTACATCTCCGACCCTATAACGATAAATTCCGCCTCCCTTCTCATAATTGCCAGTCTTTTTGTTATAGCCATCAGCGCCATTGACGGTAAAGTAAACAAATGTTCCTTCACTCTGGGTCGACACTAATGGTGCACCCTTAACTCCTCCGCTCAGTAAAGTATGTCCGTCAGCCGATGTTACGCGCGTAACCTGAGGATTGTCGGTCATAAAATCAACAACTGCTAGTGCAGATCCTCCGCGAATCTCACCTCCAACATAAACGCAATTGCCAACAATAACAGGCGTTGAGGCACTGCCACTAAAGCCAAGATCGAATGCGTTTTCAACACTAAGAGCCCCGTTATTAAGAGAAAGCACATTTAACTTGCCGTCACGGGACATCACAATAATGTTCCCACCAGGTCCTGCAACACAATCAGAGTTGACCAACTGCCCAAGAGAAACAGAGCTCAAAAGAGTACCGTCTTTATCGTTAAAAGCTTTTACCGTACCAGCACTCGTTGCAACAACCACACATCCATCTTTCACTAAAGCTCCGTCCCAGTAATAGCCCTCATTCTCGTCAACATCACTCCACGCCACAGCACCATTTTTCAAGCTTACTTTTACAAAATGACCATTGTTAAAAATTTTGTTTGTGTAGTCGACATCCACGGTTCCAAAATAGACATAGTCTCCTGAAACAGTTAAAGTTGAGTTTGACTGTGCCGCGCTGCTAAGCTCATCAGTAACCCAAACTGTCGTGAGATTGTCGGCCGTCAAAGCCTGAAGACGTCCTGTGTCAAGAGGCACTACAACAACGCCCTGCGAATAAACTGGTCGCGATGTGAACCCAACACTGCCAGCAAGATCTGCGCTTCCAACCACATCACCGCTAGTCTTGTTTATTTTTACTAGTTTTCCATCAACGGCGAGGTAAATGTAGTCATTAACAATTAGTGGCTCACTTGCATTTGGATGTTTACTATCCGAGTAATCTTTATAGCTAAATTTCCAGTTCTCCTTAGCATTTTCTACTGGGGTTGATGCATTAGAAGAAGCATTTCCACCGTTGTTATAACCTGGCCAACTGCTTTGCCAATCAGGACGAGGAGCAGAGGGGTCAGACTTGATGTTGTCGGTGTTATCCTTTTTCGTTCCGTCACCTTTGTGATAGCGGAATTCTACAAAATCACCATCATTTACGTAATAGCCTGCTGCCCCGACGGAACTCTGAGAAACACCATTAAGGTAGAATTCCCACCAGCTCCAGCTTCCGTTCACCTCTTCCATAGCAAGAGTGCGCCCATCAGGAAGTTTTGCCGAAGTGAGTCCAAGGCTGTTAGAAACCAAATCTGAGCATCCAGCTTTGATCATTATCTTTTCAAGGATCGTCTCGGCTGTAACGCTGTCATCATAATCTACAGTAATTTCGCTAAATGGCGCAACAACGATTTCTGTATAGGTGCCATCAGCATTCATGTCTGACACCCCTGTAACCTTCGCGGTTACTTTTAGATCTTTGCCAGCATTGGGATCGTCTGACCCCGTTGAGCCTTTTACGACAACCGTGGCGGTGACTTCCTGATTAGCAAGTTTTGCATAAGTTGGATTGTCGGGGTATTTTTCTGCATAACGAGCAAATTTTTCACTTGAAAGAACAGAAGTAATCTTTACCCTAGTGTTATAGACAGATTGTTTGACAACTAGATTTTCATGTTGAACTACATTAGGTTTGCTCGATTTAAACAAGCGATAGCCTGCTGTCTCGCTTGCCCCCTTGATTTCAACAGGGACAATGCCAGAGCCAGCAGAATCAGAAGTTTGTTTACTGTAGCTCCATGCAATAGTGCCATCGTCTTTCAAATAGGCCTTTTGGAACGCATGTAGGTTGTCCGAAACTTCACTAGCAACCTGCCCGTCCAACAGAGCTTCTGTGTAACCAGCTTTTGCCTGCTCCATAAGCGCAAGTTCAGCTTCAAGCTCCGCCTGATCTTGTGGCTCAATGAAATAATCTAGAGTCTTTGTTGCAGATATCTCGCTATTAGATTTATCAGTTACAGTAACTGTGATTTTTGTAGCTGCGGCAGAGGTGCCGGACATTGGCTGATAGACTGCGCCTCTATAGCCATTGAATATAACGTCTTCAGTGCTTGCACTGAATTCAACCTTGTAATATTTGCCATCAACTCCAAGGTCAGAAGGACGAGGCATCTGCAAATCGTCTGTCAGCCCCTCATGATTTGCAACCAAGTCTGACCCCGCGTACTTCACCTTATCGTAGGTAAAGCCAGTTTCGACTTTTTGCTGTAAAGCCTCCTTTTCAGCAGCAACTTTTTCGGGATCCCCCTTGACAACCAAATTAAAACCACAAGAGCCCGAAACGCCTTCTGGCCCTGCGTTAATCAATTTCAGTGTGGCAGTGAGCGTTACTTCACGGTCTGTCGCCGTTCGAGTGACTTTCCCTGTGTAATCAGACCAGCCATAACCTGAAATCCAGACAGCTTCCTTATCAGAAGTCGACCATGAGACCTCAAACTTATTATTCGAACCAGCACGACATGGCAAAGTCATGTTAGCAGTGACTGATTCTGCTGAATCTCCTTCTGCAAATCCAATCGCAATTTGCTCAGCCGCGCTATCCAACAGACTTTGAAGTGCACTTTCATCCCAAGCAACGCTCACCGTTCTGTCTGGTTGATAATAATCAACTTCATCTCCGCGGGTTAATTCAAAGGCAACATCTGCATATCTCAACTGATCAATCGAAAAACCACTGTAGTTATTAGGGTCAATCTTCAAGAAAGTTACAGTGCCGTTGGAGTCATCCTGCGCATCTGATATTCCAACAGTGGCAGAAGGGTCAGTTTGCTTAAAGGCGACACCGCCTTCCATAACCTTAACGTCAACGTCCGGGTAACCGAGGTTTAAGAGCACTGCTTTGAGGGTATCGTTGACATTTCCGCCTTCTGGGCTGTATTCAACACTGAGCTGAACATTTGCGTCATTGAGCTTCTGAATTGCCGCTGCAAGCGAATCCTTGTCCAGCACTGCTTTTTTAAATTGAGCTTCGACGCTTGAATTTCCGCTATTAACAACTACTTTTATGTATTTATTTGAAACAGAATCTGGCAAAGTAACACTTGAACCTGCCAAGCCTTCGATTTTTGTGAATTCCCCATCAGAAGAATCAGATGCAAACCACTCTACATCTACATTTTTAGTGACATCGATGCCATTTGTAGTAGAGCCATCGGCACGTTTGGCCTGGACTGTTGCAGAAATGCTGTCGCCAGTGACAAGTTGCGTTGAATCATTGTTAGCTGCTGGATTTGTTATTACACGAAGTAAATCATATTTGCCCTGTGAATTAACAACACTTGAGGAAACCCACTCAACTGTATTGTCTAGGGCGGAGGCCGTGACCTTTAAACGCTTTCCGACAAGGGGGTCAGACATCGTGAGACTTCCATCGCTTGTATCAATGCCATCAGTGATTTCAGTCCAAGTTGCACCGTTGTCAGAACTCTCATACCAAGCCATTGTGAGTTCCGCATCGGCAGGAACATCCTTTGTTGATCCAGAATAGGAACCAGGAACAAGCACACGAGGCGTCAGCTTTGACCCCACTTGAAGCAGAACATTTTTGTCAGCCAACTCAATTGCAGCTAACTTGTATTGACCCTTGAGGGTTACTGGTCCCAACGGATCTTTTGCGCTATATCCACTAACGTAAGAACTTTTCTTTTGCGTACTGTAGAGAGTATTCTCGCTTGTGACTTTTACACGAAGATATTTCCCAACATACGCTTCCTCAACGGTGTAGCTAGATGAAGTAGCATTAGGGATGTCTTTAAAAGAAGAATCGTAACTAGTATTAGTGTCAGAATACTGCCATTGATAAGTTACTTTATCAGTGTTATTGAGATATGAATAGCTTGATCCGTCTTTCTTGCGAACCTTAGATTTAATAGTGTTACCAACACGAACACCATTCGTCTCATAGCTTCCTTCAAACTGAACATCATACAGCTCAACTTGCCCGGCCACAGAAACTGGTCCAGCCGCATAATATGGTTTTTTCTCTCCATATCCGCCGTCAGCCGTGGCAACAACATAAAAACCCTTGAGCGGTTCGTCTACCGTAATTGAGCTGCTCGTTTGCCCTTCAATCAAAGTATTGCACGAACTTGCAGTTTTGGAAGTTCCTTTATACCATCTCCATTTGACATGGCTGTCATTGGTAACATCCCCAGAAGCAGCCTTTGCAGTCGCAGTGATAGTTGCACCGACTTCAACTTTTCCAGAAGAAGGGCTCATTTCGACAGAAGTCACGTTAATGGATCCCGCTGAAGCGATGAGCGCCCCAGTTGAATTAGTCAAAGATGAAGTGCCAATTTTCGAAGATACCAAGCACTTTAAATATTTCCCGCCTAAATCGTCAGAGAGCACAAGAGTCTCATTGGTCGCGCCCTCGATGTCGGCGTAGGTTCCTCCTTTAGTGTCACAGCTTTGCCACTGGAAGCAGAGCTTTGAAGGGTCAACGAACTCGCCGTAGGCACCACCCTTTTCTTTGGCGCGTGCTTTCGCAGTGTCACCAACAGTAAACACGCTTGTGTTGTCTTTTAAGTTGATGATAGAAACGGCCGATAATTCAACTTCGCCTGCAAGCTTAACCTTGCTTGTGGTCGTTTTAGAAACTTTGTTAACTCCCGCGGAAGCCTCCACCTTAATATACTTGCCAGAAAGATCATCGGTAACAGAAATTGACGAGCCTGTCTGTCCTTCAATGATTGCGAATTCTGAGTATTGAGAGCTTGAAGAATACCAGGCGTATGTAATATTTGCATCGGCTGGCGCCTGATTTGAGTATGAAATATATGAAGTGGCTGTGAGCGTGTCTCCAACACTTGGAGCATCGCTGCTTAACTTTACATTTGCTAGCTCATATTGACCTGCACCTAAAACTGGTCCAGGAATGTAGTTAGTATTAAAAGAACCATCATCTGTTGACGCGGGTGCAAAATAATCTTTTCCGCCTGCGTTAACTTTGCAGATTATATATTTTCCTGCCATGTCAGACGTAACAGTAAGCGACTGATCATGTCCCAGCTCTTGGGTGTAAACACTCGTCTCATCGCCCTTAGTATCTGAGGCAAGCCATGTGTATGTCCACCCGCCAGGGTTGACAACAGATTGAGTCTCAGTTGTTGGGTCACCCCAGTAGTCGTCGGTCTCCACCTTGTCGAACATGTTTGCCCACAGCACGTCGCCATTTTTAAGGGTGTCGTGCTTTTGTCCGTAAGTTGTTGAGTTGTCCTTTGTCGACTGAATCAACACAAAAGCTTGGGAACTCAGCTCAGATTCAGATGTCAAAGTTGCTGTATCAGCGGCACTTTCAGGCTCAGCTGCATCATTTCCAATAGCGCTTGAGTTGACATCCTGTTCGGATGTGTCATTAAGGATTGTAACCTCGGAATCTGAAGAGACTCCCTCGGCATTCGCTGTTCCTCCTCCTTCAGCCTGGGCTTCTGCGGAAGATGATTCAGAAACAGGGGAACTAACCGAGGCAGCACCACCTGCATCTATGTCTGACCCCTCTGTCGAAGAGTTCTGTGAAAGAGCAGCCTGCGAGCTACTAGATGAGTTTTGATCAGAATCATCAGCAAAAACTAGATGTGGACTCAGAGAAATTACAAGGGAAAGAGCTAGAAAAGCTCTCAAAACTCTATGCCATAACGGCACAACATTCGATTTTGAGATATTACTCTCAGACATAAAAAACCTTTCATCCAGGGCAAATAGCGACAGATGAGCATTCCGACTTTGCCTGTGTTACCCAATCTGCATGCCTGCAGGAATCTACGAAGAAATTCACTGTCTTTTCGCATAGACAGTGAGAGATTCAACCATGGGGAACAGCTTTTACGGTTACTGGTATAGCGTAGGATTTTCACCCACATTCCCTCAAGCGACAATAATCGCTCGCGCCTTTCGCATGGCGCCTATCTGTACAGTGCCAAATGGTTAACCGATGCAGTTGCAAAAAACAAGTCCATGCAGAAAGAACCTGTTCAAAATTTTACTAGGATATTTGAATTATAGAACACTTTCTGCATTTACTATCATGTCTGACCCCATTGTCGGCTTGTAAAATTTTTATGTCTGACACCACTGTCAATCAGCTAACAAATATAAAGTCTGACCCCTTATGTCCCCGTAGTGACCCCTGCATAAAGTCTGACCCCTTTTAAAGGAGATCTGCACGAACTGAAAACCCAGCATTCTTTTAGAAAAGAGAAATCAGAAACCTGTGTACTTCACGAAAGAATATGTCTGACACCAATGTAAATGAAAACTCCCCCAGTAATTGATTTGAAAAAAGCTTAATAATAAAAAATGATGTCTGGCACCATTACCAAAGAGACAGGTTTGCAAGAAAAGTAATAAGGCACTAAACGCCAATAGAGCCTTAAGAACAAAGCTAAACAGCAAATTCAATGAAACCATATTATCGATGTGAGCACAAACGCCTGGAAGCACGAACCATAAGTGACAAGTTGCGCACATCCACCTCATATAGAAACAATTCTTGCAAAAACGATAAGCAAACAGCAATTGCCCTAATGCAAAAATTGATACATTTTTACACTGGAGAAAGGATCAAAAAAATCTTTTATGGTCTTAGCTTAGGACGCGTAATTTAGGGTTGGGCGGCGGGCGGGACCTTTTCAGTGCCCCCCGCCAATAGGAGTAAAGGTAAAGTGATGTGGTGTTTAAACCAGTTGTTATTATACTTTAAAAAGATAATGGCTATCAATATTTTTTTCCTTTATTCAAATCTTGACTTTCTCAGCTAAAAATAGCATTTGACCTTAGAACTTTTTGAATATTTCGATATTTCTAAAAATTGTCTGGCACCGTCTAATTATGTCTGACCCCACTGAAGATATTTGGCACCAATGCAAGGAAATTAATGACTCAAGGAAATTAATGTCTGACCCCTCTGCAAAAGGTCTGACACCAATGAAGTCTGGCACCAATGCAGAAAGTCTGACCTCACTGAAAAGGTCTGTCACCAACAAAGTCTGGCACCAATGCAGAAAGTCTGACCCC
>OLSE01000702.1_pt1 | contig 36631 bp, 25 predicted proteins | sample 1673191 | NCBI WGS metagenome assembly OLSE01 (sample SAMEA3136764, study PRJEB25190) | human gut metagenome | biome: human gut; feature: human-associated habitat; material: faeces | place: Austria | collected 2013
TATATTCCATTAGCTCTTTCCACTTTGAATAGAACGGCTCTTTGGTTGTAAACGGGTTGGCGCTTGTGTCAATACAGGTATTAACACCCTGCTTTTTAGCCTTCTTGAACAAATCAAGCAAAAAGTCAATCTGTAAAAGCGGCTCACCTCCGCTTACTGTGATACCGCCCTTATTTTTCCAATAGGGGCGGTATGCAAGCGCTTTATTAAGCAACTCGTCGGCGGTGTATTCCACGGTGTTTTCATCGTGTTTCCATGTGTCGGGATTGTGGCAGAACTGGCAACGCATTGCGCAACCGCTCAGAAAAATCACAAATCTCACGCCCGGACCGTCAACAGAGCCAAAAGTTTCTATTGAGTGTACAAAGCCTTTAACAGCGTTGTCCGACATTACATTCTGTCGTGGCAGGTTCTGGCAATAACATCCAGCTGCTGCTCTCTTGTAAGGTCGATGAACTTAACAGCATAACCCGATACACGGATTGTGAAGTTAGCGTACTCTTCCTTCTCAGGATGCTCCATAGCGTCAATGAGTTTTTCTGTACCGAATACATTTACATTGAGGTGGTGTGCGCCCTGATCAAAGTAGCCGTCCATAACATTTACGAGGTTGTCAACACGCTCGTCATCGTTGTGTCCGAGAGCACCCGGGTTGATTGTCTGAGTATTTGAAATACCGTCAAGAGCGTACTCGTAAGGAAGCTTAGCAACAGAGTTAAGTGAAGCAAGAAGACCGTTCTGCTCTGCACCGTAGCTTGGGTTAGCACCCGGTGAAAGCGGTTCGCCGGCTTTTCTGCCGTCAGGAAGTGAACCTGTAGCCTTACCGTAAACAACATTTGATGTGATTGTAAGGATAGAAGTTGTAGGCTCTGAATCTCTGTATGTGTGGCAATACTTGAGCTTAGCCATGAATGTCTTGAGAAGATCAACGGCAATCTTATCTGCTCTCTCGTCATTGTTACCGTATCTTGGGAAGTCACCCTCTGTTTCAAAGTCAACAGCAATGCCGTCCTCGTCACGGATAACCTTAACCTTAGCGTACTTAATAGCGCTGAGTGAGTCAACAACATGTGAGAAGCCTGCAATACCTGTTGCAAATGTTCTTCTTACATCTGTATCGATAAGAGCCATTTCTGCTGCCTCATAGTAGTACTTATCATGCATGTAGTGAATCATGTTAAGTGTGCCTACATAGAGGTGAGCAAGCCAATCCATCATTGTGTCATACTTCTTGATAACTTCGTCATAATCAAGGTACTCTGATGTGATAGGTGTATATTCAGGACCAACCTGCATCTTTGTCTTTTCATCAATACCGCCGTTGATAGCGTAGAGAAGGCACTTAGCAAGGTTAGCTCTTGCGCCGAAGAACTGGATTTCCTTACCTGTCTGTGTTGCGGATACGCAGCAGCAGATTGAGTAATCATCGCCCCATACAGGACGCATTACATCATCGTTCTCGTACTGAATTGAGCTTGTTGTAACTGAAATATGAGCAGCATACTTCTTGAAGTTCTCAGGAAGTCTTGAAGAATAAAGAACTGTGAGGTTTGGCTCAGGTGAAGGTCCCATATTCTCAAGTGTGTGGAGGAAACGGTAGTCGTTCTTTGTAACCATTGAACGGCCGTCAATGCCAAGACCTGCAACTTCGAGTGTAGCCCATACAGGGTCGCCCGAGAAGAGCTGGTTGTAAGACTCAATTCTTGCAAACTTAACCATACGGCACTTCATAACAAAGTGGTCAACGAGTTCCTGAGCCTGTGATTCTGTAAGTGTACCGTTCTCAAGGTCACGCTCGATGTAGATGTCGAGGAATGTTGATACACGACCAACGCTCATTGCAGCGCCGTTCTGAGTCTTGATAGCAGCAAGATAGCCAAAGTAGAGCCACTGAACTGCCTCTGCAGCGTTCTTAGCAGGCTGTGAAATATCAAAGCCGTAAGAAAGTGCCATTTCCTTCATATCGTTAAGAGCACGAATCTGATCGGCGATTTCTTCACGAAGCTGGAAGTCGCCTCTTCTCATACCCTGACGGTTTGTTTCTGCAAAGTCCTCTTTCTTGCCTTCGATAAGACGGTCAATACCGTAAAGAGCAACTCTTCTGTAGTCACCGACGATTCTGCCTCTGCCGTATGTGTCGGGAAGACCTGTAAGAATCTTGTTGTGACGGGCAAGCTTCATCTCGGGAGTATAGATATCGAATACACCCTGATTGTGAGTCTTGTGATATTTTGTAAAGATTTCGTGGAGTTTAGGGCTTGGAGTATAGCCATACATCTGGCATGACTGCTCAGCCATTTTGATACCGCCGTAAGGCATAAATGCACGCTTGAGAGGCTTGTCTGTCTGAAGACCTACAACCTTTTCAAGGTCTTTATCAAGATATGCAGCGCCGTAAGCTGTGATGCCGCTTACAACCTCAGTTTCCATATCAAGAACGCCGCCCTTGGCTCTTTCTTCCTTCTGGAGTTCCTTGAGCTCGCCCCAGAGCTTGTCTGTAGCTTCTGTAGGACCTTCAAGGAAAGACTGGTCGCCGTCATAAGGTGTGTAGTTTTTCTGAATGAAGTCTCTGACATCAATGTCGGACTCCCATTTGCCACCTGCAAAATTTGTCCATTCTTCTCTCATTACTGTAAAACCTCCGATAATGATAATTAATACTGAATTTTGTATATGACACAAAAAAATGCCGACTCAATTCCAAGCAGACGCCCGGTAAGGTCAGCTCCTTGAAAAAATCGTCATACATCCTTGTATTCTGTCATTTATTCACTTTTATAATCATATAACCAACACCATTAAAATAACACTTTTTAAGGGCGTTGTCAAGCATTTTGGGATACTTTTTACACCACTTTTTCACACTCAAAATACTATGGTAAATGAGTACAATTTTAGGGTATGAGGAACATTATTTTCAGCAGATTTTTTCCTGTATTTGTGCGGAATATTTTGTCATATGCCTGCTCTGCGGCACTGCGGCTTGAATCGTCCTCATAAAGGTTCACAAGAAAGTCTGCCTCTACCAAAATTCGGTACGGCAAAGTATCAATATTTCCATAGGTGTGATGGTGTCCCACAAGGTAACGAACTTTGTCAATAAATGTTTTTTCGTAGCCGAGAGCAGCAAGCAACTTTTCAGCCTCGTGAGGACCTTCAAGTTCCTGATACTTTCCTGCAGACGAATTGTACTTTTCTTCGCTCACCTTTATGCCGATGTCGTGAACGATTGCGGAGATTTCAAGAAGCTCCTGATCGTCGGGCAAAAGATTTTCACTTTCACCGATTGTCTTTGCGAATGAATAAACCTTGAGAAAATGGTGAATCCTTTTCTTGTCACTTCCAAAATATTCAATCATAGCAGTTATAACCCTGTCGGTTTTCATATTATCACTCCTTACGGCGAGCCGCCGTACCCTATTCGTGTAGATAGTTTTTTTGTTTGTGCAATTCTGTAGGGGTAGCCTTGCGACCGCCGCCTGTGGCGGATAAAGGGAGCAAAGCGCTGTCTGAAATAGCGAGCAAGAGGCAGTACATTTATGTACAACGCATTGCGACTATATTTCAGACGGGAGGATTCGCACAAACAATCACTTTTTCATACTTCTTATATATGCAAAGGTCTTTTCTTCACCCTCATCTCTCAGCATAACCAATAATTTTTCAAGCAAAGCCTCGGTGTTGGGGTGCATACGATGTTTGCCTCTGATTCTGCAAAAATATGTAAACGGAGCGCCGTCCGTGTAATTTTTGCCGTTGTAGATTTTGCTTGCGGCAACTCGGTCGCAGAACATTTCGATAAGATATTTTACAGGCATTTCAACATTTTCAATCTGCTTTGTCTTTGGGTTGTAATCGTTCCAGTATTCGTAATGGTGACGGTTTCTGCCCTTGTGATGCATCCACGCCTGTGAATAGCCGTACAGCTCTCTTTCCTTTTCATTGGGACTTCTCGTGCCCTGAAAATACTTTGCACCCGGAATAAATTCTGTAGGCGAATACTTTGACAAATCGTGTATTAATCCCTGTCTGAGAATTCCTGCCCTTGCACAGTTGGCAATTACCTTGTGCCTGTGACGGGTTATTGTTCTGAAATGTTTAATCGGATGTGCCATAATTATCACCATAAATTGTTAGTTTGGAAAACACAAAACATTCTCCGACTGACATTTTACCACATTTCCTGCCGATTTAAAATAGCACTTGCAAGATTGTCGAAAAAAAGTTATAATATACAAAGGTTAAAATTTTGTAACCATTTAATGTTAAATTCTATAAGGATAGGTAATCTATGAAAAAGAAAATTTTCATTCTTTTACTTTGTGTTTTCCTCATTGCAACCTGCATATTATGCGGTGTGACGGGAATTTTCGGAAATGATTCTCAAAATTCTCCAAAACCGCAGACACCCGATACGGCAGTAACCGAAAATATAACATTTCCGAGCAAGGTTGATTCGCTCACATTAAAAGTCGGCGAATCAAAGCTTATTGAACTGTCATCCGAAAAAGCAAAATCCGTTACCAAATGGACAAGCTCGGACAGTAAAATTGTTACCGTTGATGACGGCGGAAGGGTTGACGCTCTCAAAGAGGGGACGGCTCTGATTTCTGCCATTTCAAAAGACAAATCAAAGTCGGAATTTCAGGTTACGGTGGCAAAATCAACTGCAAAAAAACAGCAAAGCTACTCAACCTGTATAACGGCAAATCTTGACAAGCTTGAAAGCAACAAGCGTAATACGGCAAAAAACCTGTACGCAATCAAGGTCAACCGCACGGCAAACTGCGTGACGGTTTACACATATGACGAAAAGGGCAAGTACACAATCCCCGTAAGGGCGATGATTTGCTCCACAGGTCTTGACAATTCGACAATCACGGGTGACTACACAATCGGAATCAAGTCCGAATGGCTTTCCCTTGTGGGCGATGTTTTCGGAAGATACATCAGCGGGATTTCGGGCGATTATCTTTTCCACTCCGTTCCCTACTACACAATGAGCGAAGAAGATTTGGAGCTTGAGGAATTCAATAAGCTTGGCGAACAGGCATCACAAGGATGCGTAAGACTTGCGGTTTCGGATGCAAAGTGGGTTTATGACAACTGCCCCACAGGCACGAATGTAAGCATATATGACGATGCAGAAAATGCAGGCCCTCTCGGAAAACCGGATGCAATCAAAATCACCGATTTCACCAACAAATGGGATCCGACAGACAGCAATAAAAAATGCCCGTATGCCAAAGCAACACCAATAATCAGCGGTGCAAACGATTACACAATCAAAAGCGGCGGCGAATTTTACGCCCTTGCAGGAGTAACAGCCGTTGACACCTGCGGCAACGACATAACTTCGAATATCGAAGTTTTCGGCAATGTGATAACCACCCGAAAAGGCAAGTACAAGGTAACATATTCAGTCACCGATGTGCTTAAAAGAACATCAAGCGTAACGATTACGGTAACGGTGCAATAAACACGGTGCGCCACTGTTCTCCGAGCGGAGCTTTTAAACTGAAAGTGGAAAATTGAAAATGTAAAATAAAAATGCGGTTGGCAATGTGCCACCGCATTTTTTATGTTCGTGTGTTCGTGCAGACGGTTTTAATAGTAAATTACAAATGTTGCCCGAGCATAACATAGTAATTGTTTGTACATACAGTAGCGGCGGTCAGTGACCGCCATTTGATTTGGTTGCAAAGCCAAATCAACCACACAGCAACATACATATTTTGACCAAGTATAACATTCCAATTATTTTTGCAATGTATGTTTTAGGGGCGAACCGTGTTCGCCCGTTCGTATGCAACGCATACGATTGCACGCAATGCGTGCAAGGTTCAATACACAATTATAATCACATCAAAACATATGTGATTAAACAAAATATTTCATCAAGGCGGGCGGCCGATGACCGCCCCTACGGGTTTACATTTATAAATTATTATTTAAACGGAAAAATACTGACGTTGCCTGTGGTCGAACCGATTTTGCAATCGGTTCGATTGGCGTTCACTGAACGCCGCTACAATTTTCCACTTTCCATTTTCAATTTTCAATTAAAAAAATCCCGAACACGGCAAATGCCATATTCGGGAGAATTTTTTATTTATTCACATATTCACTTTGTACAAGCTTTAGCCAAAATTATTCGGCATCGGGAAGGCTTGCAAGCTTTTCAAGGTGAGCATACTTATCAGCAGCAACCTTTTCAGCCTTTTCAAAGAGTTTTTCTGCTCTTTCGGGGAATGAACGAGTGAGTGAGTTATAACGAACTTCGCCCATGATGAAGTCACGATATGATGCAGAAGGAGCTTTACCGTCAAGCATGAACGGATTCTTTCCTTCGTCTGCAAGACGAGGATCGTAACGGAAGATGTTCCAGTAACCTGCCTCAACAGCCTTTTTCTCCTCAAGCTGAGCAATACCCATGCCACCCTTGATACCGTGGTTGATACACGGAGCGTAGCAGATTACGAGTGACGGACCGTTGTAGCTTTCAGCCTCAACCATAGCCTTGAGAACCTGATTGTTGTCAGCACCCATAGCGCACTGTGCAACATAAACATAGCCGTAACTCATTGCAATAGCGGCGAGGTCTTTCTTCTTAACAGCCTTACCTGCGGCGGCAAACTGTGCAACCGAACCTACAGGAGTAGCCTTTGAAGCCTGACCGCCTGTGTTAGAATAAACCTCGGTATCGAATACGAGGATATTAACATTTTCGCCTGATGCGATTACATGGTCAAGACCGCCGAAACCGATATCGTAAGCCCAACCGTCACCGCCGAAGATCCACATTGACTTCTTAGCAAGTTCGTCCTTGTCAACGAGTGTTTTCTTAACAAGTTCGCCAACCTTTGCGTCCTCTGTGTTCTTTTCGAGTTCAGCGATAAGAGCGTCTGTTGCAGGACGGCTTGAAGTTGAATCTGTTACTGTGTCGAGATAGTTCCGGCAAGCTGTCTTAAGGTCAGCGCTGTCTGTATCCTTCTGAATACCCTCAACATACTCGATAAGTCTGTTGCGGATAGCCTTCTGACCGAGAGCCATACCAAGACCAAACTCTGCGTTATCTTCAAAGAGTGAGTTCTGCCAAGCAGGACCGTAACCCTTCTTATTCTTTGTATAAGGTGTTGCAGGAGCAGACGCACCCCAAATTGATGAACAGCCTGTTGCGTTAGCGATAAACATTCTGTCACCGAAAAGCTGTGTAACAAGCTTTGCATACGGTGTTTCACCGCAGCCTGCGCAAGCGCCTGAGAATTCAAGCAACGGCTGTTTGAACTGACTGCCCTTAACTGTAGTGAACTTGAACTTCTCGTGAACTTCAGGCTTATCTTCAAGTGTGAGAGCGTAGTCAAATACTGCCTGCTTAGGACGCTGTGAGTCGATTGGCTGCATTGTGAGAGCCTTAGCGCCCTTCTTACCCGGACAAACCTGAGCACAAGCGCCGCAACCCGTACAGTCGAGTGTTGAAACTGTCATTACAAAGTTGAGGTCCTTAAGTCCCATCATCGGGAGGCTCTTTGTACCCTCGGGAGCTTTTGCAAGCTCATCGGCTGTCATGGCAACAGGACGGATTACAGCGTGAGGACATACGATTGCACATCTGTTACACTGAATACAGTTTTCAGGATTCCATTCGGGAACATCAACTGCGATACCTCTCTTTTCATAAGCGGCAGAACCGTTAGGAGCAGTACCGTCAACATGATCCATAAATGTTGAAACAGGGAGCTTGTTACCCTTATATGCATTTACAGGCTTGAGGATTTCGTTTACATACTCAACGAGAGCACCGTTACCCTCTGCCTTGTCAGCAACTGAATTATCAACAGCGTTAGCCCAATCAGCAGGAATTTCAACCTTCTTGAGGTCTTCCATACCACGGTCGATAGCGGCGTAGTTCATATCTACGATAGCCTGACCTTTCTTCATGTATGACTTCTTAGCGGCAGCCTTCATAAGCTCCTTAGCCTTGTCGGCAGGAATGATATCTGCAATCTTGAAGAATGCTGACTGAAGAACCGTGTTAATACGACCGCCAAGACCGATTTCCTTACCGATCTTGATACCGTCAATTGTGTAGAAGTTGATGTGTCTTTCAGCGAGAATCTTCTTCATCTTACCCGGGAGACGCTCGGAAAGCTCTTCTGTATTCCATGGGCAGTTAAGAAGGAATGAACCGCCTTCTTTAAGGTCATCAACAATATCGTACTTGTCAACATAAGACGGATTGTGACAGGCAACAAAGTCTGCCTTTGAAATGTAGTATGTTGACTTAATGGGAGTTTTACCGAAACGAAGGTGAGAAACTGTAAGACCGCCCGACTTCTTTGAGTCATATGCAAAGTAGCCCTGAGCGTACATATCGGTGTTATCGCCGATAATCTTGATTGAGTTCTTGTTAGCACCGACAGTACCGTCAGCACCAAGGCCCCAGAACTTACAGCTGTGTGTACCCTTCGGAGTTGTATCGGGATTTTCAACAATCGGAAGTGAGAGGTTTGTAACATCATCAACAATGCCGATTGTAAATCTTCTCTTAGGTGTTTCGCTTTCAGCGTTTCTGTAAACAGCGATGATGTCGCCTGGTGTTGTATCCTTTGAGCCAAGACCGTATCTGCCTGTGTAAACCTTTACACCTGCAAAGTCCGAACCGTTGATAGCGGCGAGAACATCAAGATAAAGAGGTTCGCCGATTGAACCGGGTTCCTTTGTTCTGTCAAGAACAGAGATTGTCTTAACAGTCTTAGGAAGCTCTCTGAGCATATAGTCGGCAACGAAAGGTCTGTAAAGGTGAACTTTAAGAAGACCGACCTTTTCGCCTGCGGCATTGAGGTAATCAACAACTTCTTCCGTACAGTCGCAGACAGAACCCATAGCAACGATAACATGCTCTGCATCCTCTGCACCGTAGTAGTTGAACGGCTTGTAGTCAGTGCCGATTTTAGCATTAACCTTGTCCATGTACTTAACAACAACTTCGGGAACTGCGTCATAATACTTGTTACAAGCTTCTCTTGCCTGGAAGAAGATATCGTCGTTCTGAGCAGTACCTCTTGTTACAGGATGCTCAGGGTTAAGAGCACGACGACGAAAAGCCTCAACTGCATCCCAGTTAAGCATATCGGCAAGGTCTGCGTAATCCCACTCCTCAATCTTCTGAATTTCGTGAGAAGTTCTGAAACCGTCAAAGAAATGAAGGAAAGGAACTCTGCCTTCAATAGCTGCAAGGTGAGCAACAGCGGCAAGGTCCATACATTCCTGAGGATTGTTTGAACAAAGCATTGCATAACCAGTCTGACGGCAAGCATAGATATCTGAGTGGTCACCAAAAATAGAAAGTGCGTGGCTTGTGAGCGCACGGGCTGATACATGAATAACGCCCGGAAGGAGCTCGCCTGCCATCTTGTACATATTCGGAATCATAAGGAGCAGGCCCTGTGATGCTGTGTAAGTTGTGGTCAAAGCACCTGCTGCGAGTGAGCCGTGAACAGCACCTGATGCGCCGCCCTCCGACTGCATTTCCGTTACCTGAACCTGTCTGCCGAAAAGGTTCTTGGCACCCTGTGCCGAGAACTTGTCGGTAAGGTCAGCCATTACGGAAGAAGGTGTAATAGGATAGATAGCCGCAACATCGGTAAACGCATAAGAAACATGAGCTACTGCGCTGTTACCATCCATAGTTTTCATTTTTCTTGCCAATGGAATCGTCCTCCTTTTTAATCAAAGCGGCAAAGGAAATGATGCCGCATAAATTTTCGATACCCGTTAATTACGCACCGTAAATCAACAAGCGGTACGGATACTTTGTATCATCTTAAATTTTATCACTTAAACACCGATTTGTAAAGTGTTTTACACAAGAAATTCAAAGCAAGATATACATTTTTGTTTCGTTTTTTACAAAAAAAGTTTTTATATTTACTTGTTCCTGTCAAGATACCTTGTTGTTGATTTTTTAAAAATCAATAACAAAGGTTTTGGCTATTTGTACAAACGGTTGCAATACTACGCTCGGGCATAATATGTTTTTTGACATTTACAAACTGTCTTCACGAATTGGGAACGGCGGCTCGCCGTAATTTTCAATTTACAAATGCTTTATCGCTTCGCTTAAATCCGTACACAAAAAATCTATCATCGGTTTAATTTCGTCTGTCGGCTCTGACAAATCGGGTACCATAACCGTGGTCATACCTGCGGCATGTGCAGATTTTATGCCGTTAATGCTGTCCTCAAACGCAACGCAGTCCACTGGCTCAAGTCCGATTATAACCGAATTGAGAAAGGTCAAAAGTGTATATGACGAGCCGACTGCCGCAAGGGCATTGTCGCCCGCATATTTTCCGACCATCCATGTATCGGCAAGGTTGTAAAACTGCTGAAACACATTGCAGAGCATAAGCGGTACTGCAAAAGACCACAGGCCGCCTGTTATACTGCCTGTGGTCAAATCTCTGTTTTTATTTAGTTTTACCACAAAATCATTCCGTTGCAACCGCAGATTCTGCGGTCATATTTTTTTGTTAAATTCACTTCCGCATTTCGGACAGCGAACAGTATGATTGCCTTTTTTGTTGCGAACACGAAGCTGCGCCTTGCACACGGGACACTTGATATAACGGTAGTCCTTGCGGTCACGAATTTTCTTGAAGGTCAGTTTGAACCAACCTGTTACCGCATTGTAAATCGGAAGAAATTTTCTGTTTTCGGCACTTCTTGCAACAATGTTGCGTGAGAACATACGAAAACAGATAAGCACGATAATCAAGAGCATTATTCCGTCAATGATGTATCTTGCAACACGGTTCCACACAAAAATATTCACGAACCACAGTATGAGCAACAGCACCCAGAGTGCATTGTTGAGCTTATCCGTGCCGTATCTGCCCTGCATAAAATTGGCGAATCTGTTAAATAATCCTCGCATAAAGTTCATCCTTTCCGCAAAAAGCGGTAATTACAAAAATCATCCTTCCACCATTTTATCACAGGCAGGGCGTACATTCAATAAACATTTGACGATATATGTCACTAAATCAGCCGAGAACAAGCTTTGCCGTGTCAACGCTTTCTTTTGCGTCACGGCAGTAGTAGTCAGCGCCGATTTTCATAGCGTAGTCCTTTGTAAGAACCGCACCGCCGACAAATATTGTACATTTGCTTGAGCCGTCGGGATTCTGAAGTTCCTTACATTCTCTTACAAGCCTTATTGTATCTTCCATGCTCTTGAGGGTTGTTGTCATAAGAGCCGAAAGTCCTATCATTGTAATATTCTGTTCAACGGCAGTATCAACAATAAGCTGAGGATCAACATCACGACCGAGGTCAACAACTGTGTAGCCGTAGTTATCAAGAAGAACCTTTACAATGTTCTTGCCGATATCGTGAATGTCGCCCTTTACGGTTGCCACAATAATTTTGCCCTTGCTTACGGGAGTTCCGCTTGTCTTTGTAAGGTGCTTTTTGATTACATCAAAGCACTCCTGAGCTGTGTTTGCGCTTTGGATAAGCTGTGGAAGGAAGATTTTATTCTTTTCAAAATCTTCACCCACTCTGTCAAGTGCAGGGATAAGCATTTCGTTTACAACCTGCATTGCATCGGTTGTTTCAAGAAGCTTTGCGGTTGCGGCTGCACCTTCGTTTTTAAGTCCGTTATAAACAGCCGCAAAAATATCAACATTGCTGTCTGCCTTTTTAACGGGAGCGGCAGGAACAGCATCGTTATATGCGTTGATAAATTCAAGCGAGTTCTTGTCAATGCCGTTAAGCACACGGAATGCTCTTACAGCGCCTGTCATCGACTCAACATTTGGGTTGATAATTGGCAAATCAAGTCCCTGTTCCATAGCCATTGTAAGGAAAGTTCTGTTGACAAGCTCACGGTTCGGAAGTCCGAACGAAATGTTTGATACACCGAGACAGGTTTTACAGCCAAGTTCCGTTTTTACTCTTTGCAAGGCCTCAAGAGTCTGACGGCAAGCCGCCTGTTCTGCGGAAACCGTAAGAGTAAGACAGTCGATATATACATCTTTTCTGTCAATGCCTACAGCCTCGGCTCTTTCAACAATTCGTTTTGCAATCTCAAATCTGCCCTCGGCGGTTTTCGGGATACCGTTTTCGTCAAGTGCAAGTCCGACAACAGACGCACCGTACTTTTTGACAAGAGGAAGAACCGTTGCAAGGCTCTGTTCCTCACCGTTTACGGAGTTCAGAATCGGTTTTCCGTTGTAGTAGCGGAGTCCTGCCTCAATAACCTCGGGCTTTGTGGAGTCAATCTGGAGCGGAACATCACACACACTCTGAATAGCCTTGAGAACACGCACCATCATCTTTTTTTCATCAATTTCGGGATGACCTACATTGACATCAAGAATTTCCGCACCGCCCTGAACCTGACTGAGAGCCTGAGTGAGGATATAGTCAATATTATTTTCAACAAGCGCCTGCTTAAACAGCTTTTTGCCTGTGGGGTTAATTCTTTCGCCGATAATTCTCGGACCGTTGATTTCGACAACCGTCGTTGAACTGCAAACGGTTGTGTCAACGCTTTTTGTCTGAGGCTGATATTCTCTGTCGGCAACCTCCGACTTAATTTTTGCAATATAATCGGGATTCGTTCCGCAGCATCCGCCGATAACCTTAACACCGTATTTGAGGAGTGAACAAACGCACTCGGCAAATTTATCGGGCATAATGTTGTACTCGTTGCTGTTAGGATCGGGCAAACCTGCGTTAGCCTTGATTACAAGGGGAAGATTTGTGTATTTCGACATCTCGGAAACAACGGGTTCAAGCTCATCCGGACCGAGTGAACAGTTGACACCGAGAGCGTCAACACCGAGTCCCGTAAGAGTGACAGCCGCACAGGCAGGGGATACACCCGTAAATGTTCGTCCGTTTCTCTCAAAGGTCATTGTTGTGAGGATAGGTTTGTCGCAGTTTTCCTTTGCGGCAAGGACTGCGGCTTTAAGTTCATAAAGGTCGGTCATTGTTTCAAAAACTATGACATCGGCATCTTTACCGGCAAGAATCTGCTGTTTGTAATACTCATAAGCCTCGTCAAATTTCATTGAACCGGCAGGTTCAAGCAACTGACCTATCGGACCGATATCAAGGGCAACGAGGGCGTCTGTACCCTCAACGGCTTTTCTTGCAATCTTAACACCGGCGCCGATGATTTCTTCAACGCTGTAACCGCTGTCCTGAAGCTTGTAGGCATTTGCACCGAAGGTGTTTGCGTACACAATGTCAGATCCGGCATCAATATACCTCCTGTGAAAGCTCTCGATAAGCTCGGGGTGAGTAATGTTCAGCACCTCTGGCACATGGTCGTACTTTACACCGCTTTTCTGAATGAGAGTTCCTGTTGCACCGTCAAGCAGAATAAAATTCTTTTGGTTGAGATATTCACTAAAGTTTGAAAAATTCTTAAACACCACAATGTTCCCCATTTCTTCTGAAGCGACATTTGCCTTTCATACTGCAAATTGCACACCCTCGTTTTCTTCGTTCAATCGGATTGTCTGAAATTCCGAGAACCGCCGTAACCGACTTTGACGGCACAAGCAAACAGCTGTCGCCTGTTGTAAGACCTATTTTTCTCGGAGCGTCAAGTATTCTAAGATACTCCTTCTGCATCTCAATAGGATAGTCCCCATAGCCGGGGCTGAAACGGAAGGTCATATACTTTCCGCTGTATTTTTCGGCAAGAATTTCGTCAACCTTTTGACACACCTGTTCAACGGCAACGCTTGCAAAGCTGTCAAGCACAACCGCCCTTGCCATATCGGAAATCTGACTTATACGGATAAGCTTGTCAATTTCCGAACCGATTGTCGCACACATCATAACGGCTGTGTGGCAACCCTCAAGGTGCTTTTTTATATCATTGCCGAGTAAAATATCGTCAAACGGAGCTTTGCGTTCAACATAGAGAAATCTCGGCTCTGCTGTTTTCAGTATTTCTTTTTCGCATTCATCCATCAGCACATCCATGCGGTAATTAAGGCTGATTCCTGCACCGCCGAGGTAGCGTATAGCCTCTTTGCGGTTTAATCTGTCAAGCGTTATCATAAAAGACTTGACACCGCCTCCGTAATTTTTCTTGCAACATACGGGTTGTTCATTGTGTAGAGGTGGATGCCGTCAACACCGTGTGCGATAAGGTCAACAATCTGGTCAACCGCATATGCAATGCCTGCGTCACGCAAAGCCTCGGGCCTTGTATCATACTTCTGCATAATCTTTGCAAATTTTGCAGGAAGGCTTGCACCACACATTGAAACCATTCTTTCAATCTGACTTTTGCTTGTTACAGGCATAATACCTGCCTCAATCGGAACATTCACGCCTGCAATCTTCGCTCTTTCAAGAAAACGATAGTAAACGGAGTTGTCAAAGAAAAGCTGTGAAATAAGGTGGCTTGCACCCGACTCAACCTTTTTGCGAAGATTGTGAATGTCCTCGACCTCATCGGTTGCCTCGCTGTGAACCTCGGGATAACAAGCGCCGGCAATGTCAAAATCACCCTGTGACGCAATATATCTGCACAAATCGCTTGCATAAGTGAAATCCTTCTGCGGTTCAACACCTTCAACCCTGTCACCACGGAGTGCAAGAATATTCTCAATGCCGTTCTCTTTAAAAAGCGCAAGGTTGCGGTCAATATCAGCCTTTGTGCTGTTAATGCAGGTGAGGTGTGCCACGGATTCAACTCCGAAATCTCTCTTGATTTTTGTTGCGATTTCGCAGGTACGGCTCTTTGAACCGCTGCCGCCTGCGCTGTATGTTACGCTGATGAAGTCCGGCTTTAAAGCCGAAATTTCTTCAAGCTTGCTGTAAACCGATTCAATCGGAGAGGTCTTTTTAGGCGGAAATACTTCAAAAGAAAAAACTGTTTTTCCGCTGTTAAATAAATTGCTTATTTTCATATATAAACACCTCGGTAATGGTTTTGTTAAACTTGATTAATTATAGCATAAATAATTTTTGCATACAATACTGTTTTGGTGGGTTTTGTCGTTTAAGACTATCATTTTTTTGGAAGTTTGGGTATAAGCAAAAATTATATCAAAGAGTTTTATAATAATTATAATTTTGTTAACAAACCAAATTCACCACTACAGAGTATAAATTTACTTTCATAATAAAGCAAAAATTGCATCAATGCCGCATTCGGGCATCTGATGCAATTCCTTTATCCGAGTATCTTCTCGAATAGATTGCGGTGGCACACCGCCGACCGCAATTTTCAATTTTCAATTTTCAACTTTCAATTTTAAAAAATCACAGATGCAAAATCAGCTTTGCAACGCCGAAATAGATAAGCAATGAAAGCGAGTCGCAGACTGTTGAAATGAGCGGATTCGCCATAACGGCAGGGTCAAAGCCGACCTTGCTTGCCAAAAGAGGCAGACTGCTGCCGACAAGCTTTGCCATAATAATTGTGCCGACAAGCGTAAGCGAAATTACAAGAGCAATCATAAATGCGTTTTCCTGACCGTTGAGATCAAACAAAAGCAGTTTTACAAAGTTTGCCGCCGCAAGCGTAATACCGCAAAGAATTGACACCCTGAATTCTTTCCACAGCACAAGGAAAATGCTCCTGAAATGAATTTCACCGAGCGACAACGCACGGATTACGGAAACCGACGCCTGAGAACCTGCGTTACCGCCCGAACCCGTAATCATCGGGATAAACGATGAGAGAATCAAAACATTTGCAAGCACAGCCTCAAATGATGAGATAATCGCACTTGTAAAGGTTGCCGAAAGCATGAGTATAAGCAGCCACGGCGCTCTCTTTTTGTACAGACCGAAAACGCTTGTTTTCATATACGGTTTGTCAGACGGCAATACGGCTGCCATCTTTTCGATATCTTCGGTAGCCTCTTCCTGAATAACATCAATAGCGTCGTCAATTGTTACGATACCGACAAGTCGGTTTTCGTTATCAACAACAGGAAGAGCAAGAAAGTTATAGTTTGAGAACATCTGGGCAACCTGCTCCTGATCGGCAAGAGTAGTTACCGAGATAACATTTTCCTCCATAATCGACTTTACAAGCTCGTCATCTTCGGCAAGCAAAAGGTCTTTTACAGTGGTAATACCGATAAGCTTGTTGTTGGCATCGGTTACATAGCAGGTGTAGATTGTTTCCTTGTCAACACCTGTTCTTCTGATTCTTTTAATAGCCATTTCAGCCGTCATATCGGGACGAAGCACAATAAACTCGGTTGTCATAATCGAGCCTGCGCTGTCCTCGGGATATTTTAAAAGCTCGTTAATCTGCTTTCTCATATCCTTGTCGGCCTGTCTTAAAATACGCTTTACAACATTGGCAGGCATTTCCTCAATAAGGTCAACGGCGTCATCGACAAATAACTCATCGACAACCTCTTTCAGTTCGCTGTCGCTGAAGCCGTGGATAAGGAATTCCTGAGTTTCGTCATCCATTTCGACAAAGGTTTCCGCCGCAAGCTCCTTTGGCAGAATACGAAACAGAATCGGCATTTTTTCATCCTGTAGATTTTCAAAAACCGCCGCAATGTCAAACGGTTTCATCGTAATCAAAATGTCACGCAAAGTGCTGAACTTTTTGTCATCAAGCAACACTTTGATAGTTTCGGTAAGGGTTACGTTAACCTGTTCCATCATCTTTTCCTCCTTTTTAATTCAATTGGAAGTAAAGACGGTGTCACCCTGAGTATTAAATTAAATCAATTCAAATTAAAATAAAAATACAAAGCAAAATCAATAAAACAAAATGAACGCACAAGCGCACATTCTGTTGCAACTTCGCCCGGGTACAGCGCCTTTATTACCGTCTGCGTCCATTAAGTTTTCACCTCATTCGCATTTAAATTCGGGCAAAAGCCCGTACATATTTATTTTATTCTTTTTTATGTCCGATGTCAACGGATTTATCCGCTAAAAATCCACTTTGCAAACATTTTACATTATCCTCTGTAACAGCTTGGTAACTCGGTATAATATTTCTTGCTTTTTGAAGTGTATCAATGTATAATAAATATGCATGATTCAAAATAAAATTTCAAAGATTGGAGATTAACCGTTATGACAGATATGGTTAAAAAATATGTTCCCTATGCGGTAATAATTTTGCTTGTTTATATGCTGTTGCCGCTTGTGTTTATTCCGGGCGCAATGCAGAAGTTTTCACCCGTTGCATATGACTTTGTGTTCCCGATTACAGCAATCGGCTGTTCGGCACACTACTGCTCAAAACACGGACTTGACTTTCTCTTTGCACTCATTGCGCCGATTATTTATCTTCCGAGTATGCTCATCTACAACGGCGGATTTTCTTCAAGCACACTTTCAACAAACCTTATTCTCCTCGTAGTTTATCTTGTTGCCGGAATTTTCGGACTTTTCCTCGGCGACCTTGCTTTCGGTGACAAGCGCCGTCAGAAAGAAAAGGCAGAACAGGAAGAAGCAGAGGAAATGCTTCTTGAGGCAAAGCGCCGTGAAAAGGAAGAGCTTGAGAACATGACTTCATCAAGCAAAAAGTCCGAAAGAAAAGCACCTTACAGACAGGAACGCAAGCCTGCACGCAGACCGTCGCCTGCACCGCAGAAAACCGAAACAGCAGATGACGATGATTTTGATTATGACAAGTACCTTTCCGGTATTGACAGAAAGCAAGATCCGAACGAAAGCGAAATTGACGATATATTAAACGAATACGGACACTAACGGCGAGCCGCCGTTCCCAGTTCGTGCAGATAGTATTTATAAGGGCGAAAATAAAATGCCCGAGCAGAACTCTATAACTAAAAATGTAAAATTAAAGTCGGGAAGACAATTTGCAAAATGCAAAGCATTGTCTTCCCGACTGTTTTTGTTTAATCAGCAGGGGCGTTCATCGGACACCTGTTTTGATTAAATTTTATGTTTAAATATGATTATGTGATGTTATGGAAGTTGTGTATGATTTTGTAGGGGAGAACCGTGCTCTCCCGCACGGCGAGCCGCCGTTCCCGATTCGTGTAGATAGTTTGTAATATAAAAAAACATATCATGCCCGAGCGTAGCATTGCAATTTTTCGCACAATCCCGTAGGGGCGTTCATTGGACGCCCGCCAAGTAATGACAGAAAATTTATGATGAAAATAAACTGTATGAATGAGATACAGAATTGCAGTTACTTTGTAACATTTATATCATTTAATTTACAATATTATTTGTACCATTATTTTTGTTTAAATCAACCCAACGATATACTTCTGAATCAAGGTTGCGTCAACAACACTGATTTCACCGTCATGGTTTACATCGCTGTTAAAAAGCTGAGTCTTGCCGAATTCTACAATACCTGCAATATATTTCTGAACAGATGTTGCATCTACAACCGTAATGTTTCCGTCTGGATATACATCACCGCAAGTCAGGCAGTTCAATTTGCCACCAATCGTTATTTTACACTCTGCGCCGTTTTTAAGTCTGCAATATTTATAAGCCATAAGGCCCGTATCCTCGCCAAGCTGTCTTGAAATATACAACTCCGCATAGCCGTTCTTATCGGGGACAAAAGATGTTACCGCACCTCCGCTGACAAAATATGCGCCCGAGGTTGCATAGCAAGGTTTGCCGCTGCTGTCTGTACCGAAATCCTCATATGTAAAGTCAAAATTCTTGTATGTGCCATCGCTGAGTTTTCCGGTCATTGTGCCATCATCATTAAAGACATCAGGAAAATAGTCGGAGAGTTTAATCCTCATCTTAACATATTCTCCGCCTGTTGAATCATAATTGAATTTCATACCCGTATTACCAAAATAACGATTATTCGCTGTTATCATATGACGAGTAAATTCCTGATTTTTCGGGAGATTTACAAACTTCGGTGCATCAATACAGTCCTTAAACATCACGCTGTACTTTTGATAATCCGTTGATATGAACATTGCCCCGAAATTCTTTGCCGTATTTTCGGTATATCCCGTTGTTATAACAAAAAGCTGATTGTTTGAGATTTTCTGCGTTGTACCTGTAACTTCAAAGTCCTTGCGATCTTCATACTCGCTTACCGCACCTGTCATAAGAACCGAACCGACGGTAAGCACACCGCACATTGCGATTGCAGTTAATTTTTTGATTATATTTTTCATTGTTTTTCCTCTTTCTATCAGTATGGGCGCTCATTGGACGCCCGATTTGATTGAATTTTATGTTTTCGCAAAATCAGTTGATGTTATGGAAGTTGTGTGTAATTGGCGACATATATATAATCTGTCTTATCAAAAAGATTGTACCATTACTTCGTCAGTTTGCTTTTACATGAAATTTTTATTTAACTCAACCCTACAATATACTTCTGAATCAAGGTTGCGTCAACTACACTGATTTCACCGTCATCGTTTACATCGCTGTTAAAAAGCTGAAGCTTGTCAAAGTCCTCAATACCTGCAACATATTTTTGAACAAGCGTTGCATCAGTAACAGAAATGTATCCGTTTAAATCCGTATCACCGCAAGTTAAACCGACCAGAGTATCTCCGATTATTCCGTAATCGCAATGAGCTCCGTCTTTAAGTCTGCAATAGCGGTATGACATTACTTTTGTATCTACGCCAAGCTGTCTTGAAACATATATTTCAGCATAGCCGTCCTTATCGGGAGCAAAGGAGGTTACCGCACCTCCGCTTGTCGCATATGCGCCGGATTCCGCATAGCAATTAACACCGATGCTGTCAGTTTCGAAATCTTCGTATGTAAAATCAAAATCCTTGTAAGAACCGTCGCTGAGCTCAGAAGTCATTGTTCCGTTTTCATTGAACAGACGGGAAAAATCGGAAAGCTTAATTTTCACCTTGACATATTCACCGCCTGTTTTGTCAAACTGATAGAATGTCTGAACATTACCGAAATAACCGTGCCCCTGCGTCATCATATATTTTACAAATTTTTCGCCCTTTGGAAGATTTAAAAATCTCGGTGCGTTGATACAATCCTTAAACCATATATCGTAATCCTTTTCTTCGGTTGTTTGGAACTTTGCACCGAAATTTTTATCGGTATTTTCAGTGTATCCCGTTGTTGTCACAAAAAGCTGATTGTTTGAGATTTTCTGCGTTGTACTTGTAACTTCAAAGTCCTTGTGATTTTCATCCTCACTTACCGCACCTGTCATAAGAACCGAACCGACAGTAAGCACACCGCACATTGCGATTGCAGTTATTTTTTTAATTATACTTTTCATTGTTTACACCTATTTATATTGTTTAGCTATCCAAACCGACAACATATTTCTGCAAAACAGCTGCATCTTCACCGTGATGCAGTCTGCTGTAAATTATGACGCACGCTCACATATTACATAGTAACGGTCAAAACCGCCGTTGCCGTCACTTATGCAGGTAAACATCGTGAGCAAATCTCTGTCCTTCTGCAAATAGCAGTCGCCTGATTCGTTCGGCTTATTGACTTTGGTTTCAACGACCTTGTAATTGAGTGTATCCCAATAATTTGTTATTGAAACCCTGTCACCGATTTTGAGGTTGCGGAGGTTGTCAAAGAATATTCGACCGATGTATCCCGTGTGACCTGCAAGGACTGCGTTTGTATTCTTACCGCCAATCGGCAATGAGGTTGCACTCATATGTGCCGCACCGTAGCTCATATTTGAGCTGTTCGCACCGAGGTAAATCGGCAGACGCATATTTATTGTTTCGGCGGTAACATAGCCGTAAATGCCGTCGGTTATGCCGTAATCCTCAAGATTGACGGCAGCCTGTGAATAGGTATCGTTGCGGAGCATTTCATACTGGTTCGTTTCAAGTTTTTTGTTGTAGGCAACGCTGTCATTGAAAAGTCTGTCGAGGTCAGCCTTGAAAACAACGGGCTGTTTGGAGGTACGCTTGCCGTCCCTGTCAATTTTGTAGCCCTCTTCGTCAACCTTGCCGTCCTTGACTGCCTGCTCAAAAGAGCCGTCCTCAGCTTCTTCAACACGGGTATCAAAGCCGTCAGCCTCACCGTTTGAAATCTGTGTTCCGATAAAATTTGATATAGGGGGGAATGCGACAAGACCTATTCCGACAACGAGCATTGCTATTGCCACACCCGTAAGTATTTTTTTAATCATCGGAATCACCGCCCGAATCATTCTGATTTTCGTCAGCCGAGTCATCTCTCAGCCGTTTTGCACCGTTTGACTTCTTCTTTTTACGCTTGAGCAGAAATACAACCACAAACACAACAAGAGCAACAAAGCCGACAATTATGCCGATTGCGACTGCATAAGGGATTTTGTAACCGAGGAAAAATATGTAACCGTTGTCAAACTTTGCAAGTGACTCGCCCGTTTCAATATACTTTGTATCGTCATAATCGACACGCTTGCCACGCACGAGAAGTCTGTGAGTATTAACGCCGTATGGGGTACAGGTCAAAAGCGTTACAAGGTCTTCGCCGTCAACAATCCGCAAGGAATTGATTTCCGAGGGAAGAACAACTTCGATTTGATCAACCTCATATTTCAGCGTTCTGTCGAGGATATGAACATAAAACTCATCGCCGACCTTCATATCAGTGAGATAATCAAAGAAAGTTTCTCCCGGAAAACCCGAATGGGCAGAAATTACGGAATGTGTGCTTGCACCGCCGACAGGCAGGGAAGTGTTTTGAAGATGCCCTGCACCTTTAGAAAGAATCTCTTCGCTTGTGCCATGATAAATCGGCAGATAAACATTGATTTTCGGCACATCAATATAGCCGATAAGACCGTTATCATCAATATTGAGAGTTTTCTCATAATTTGCACCGATTTTCTGAAAAGCCTTTTCGTCGAACGGGTCGGTAATTATCATATTATTTGAAAGGCTGTTATTGTACTTTGTCGCCTCTTCAAACATTTTTTGAGTTTTCTCACTCGGCATCTGAGCAACCCTGTCGGTGTACTCCTTAACCCTGCTTCTACTGACATAGTTATTAATTGCGGAACTGACAAGCGGATAGCTCATTATGCCGATTCCTGCAACGAATATTAAAACTATTAGTAAAATTGACAGCTTTCGTTTCATAAAATTTTCCTTTTCTGCGTGTTTTTGTTCCGTTGTTATTATACTACATTTTGCCGTGCAGGGCAATACACGGCGAGCCGCCGTATGGACAGATATTATCCGCATATACGGCTCTTGTGTAAATAGAATGGGGATGCGTTGCCGCATCCCCTGAAAATTACATATATTACAGATTTTAAGATAAAAGATATTCAATCAATTATTTAGCTGCTTTCTTTCTCTTAAGAACAAAGAGGAGAACACCTGCGCAAGCGATAAGTGCTGCACCGCCAACATAGAACATCATTGTACCCATACCGCCTGTTGAAGGAACTGTTACAGGATAATCAGGAACTTCTACCTGATTTACTGTGCTTGAATTACCGTCAACTGAAACTGTAATAACACCCTTTGTGCTGATATTAATAGTATATACTGTAGAGTTAAGGTTGTATCCTGATGGTGCAATTGTCTCCTGAACTGTGTATGTACCTGCAGCAAGCTTTTCAAATGTAACTTTACCTTTGCTACCTTCTTCTACGCTTGTTACTTTAGTAGCAACCTCTGTACCATCTGCTTTCTTGAGTACGAATGTTGCATTGCCAAGACCCGTCTTGTCAGTTGTTGTGCCATCATACTTGAATACAGGAAGGTCGAATGTGTAAACATATACTGTATCATCGCCCGGCTTTGTAGTCTTACCGTATGTGTTTGTGTATGTAAGGCTGTCGCTGTTGCTGTTGTCTGTTGTATTGTAGCCTGAAACAGCTGTGTCCTTAAGAATTGCTGTAAGTGTTACAACAACATCTGTACTTGCATAGAAGTCGTTTGTGCCTTCCTTAGCAGCTTTAAGATAAGACTCTGAAAGAGAAATCTGAATATCTGACAGATTTGTTTTATCTACAGTATAATCTGTACCTTCTTGAAGCTTAGTGCTGCCAACCATAACTTCTGTTACAGCAGGAGTGTCAAAGCTACCTGAAAGGTTATCGTGGATTGTGTACTCAGAAAGCGGAACTTCTTTAGAACCTGTAACTGAAGCTGTGAGCTTAAATGTTACTGTGTCGCCTGCAGAAGCAGTTGTGTGCTTATTATCGATGTCGCCACCAACGATTTCCTTAGAAACATTAACTGCACCTGTGTTAATCTTGAGTTCGATTGGAGCTTCTGCTGAACCCTGAGTTTTCTTTGTGCCCTCAGGAAGAGCAAAGAGAGCGCCGCCCTTGCTCTTTACGCTTGTTTCAGCAGGCTGGCCTGTAACCTTAACATAGTAAACACCTGCTTCATTTGTACCGAAGTTGTAAACATCTTCGTCAGAAGCGAATGTGTGGTCACCCTTGCTGTCTGCATCTGTAAATGTTGCATTTTCGCAAGCAGCGAGAAGAGCCTTTGAATCGTTACCTGATGCATTTTTCCAAGTCTTGAGAGCTGTTGCAACAGCTGTGCCACCCTGGATTTCTGTATATTCGCCTGTTGTTGTGTTGATTGTTGCTACCTTATAAACATTTACTTTAAAGCCGTTTTTGCCCTTGATAAATGCGTTATAAGTATCGGTTTCTGCTGCGCTTGCTGAGAATGGGATCATGAGAGCAATCATCATTACTGCAAGAACAGCTGCAAAGATTTTCTTTGTAGTTTTCATTTTTACTTTCTCCTTTGTGATTGATTTAATATATGTAATTCTATTCTAACCGAATGGTTAAACTGAATTTGGGTGGCTGCATGGCAGACACCGGCTAACAACGGTGTCCGTAGCAGTCAAAGAGGTTTTCTATGAAAGAAACATATGATTAAAAAATCACCTGTTCTAACAAGTTAAATCATATTGGGTTACTTTCTGCGTCCTGCTCTGCGTTTTTTACGAACTTTTCCGTAATAGATTGCGTAACCCGTGAACATTGTCACCGCAAGACCTGCAACCGATACACCGAGAACAACATAACCGTTCATTCCGTCACCGCTTGCCGAAGGCATTGTGATTGCACCGTCAACATAATTATATGTAACATCGTACTTACTCTCAACAGGAAGTGTGAAGTAGGAAAGTGTGTAGTTCGGGGTGTAACCATCTGACGGTTTGTACTCAAACAGACAGTATGTTTGATATTTTGAAGTACCTGTTATATAATTGTCGGAACTTTCGTTCCATACAACTTTACCGTTTGTTTTTGTAAACTCGCCCTGACCGTCCTTGAAGATTGTCAGTTTGTCAAACACAGCCTGACCGTTGCTGTCTGTCTTTTTAGAAACCATATGAGTTTTCATTGAGGCATCATTAATGATTGTATTGATATCATCTGCAGTAAAGATATCCTTATCAGATACCTTCATCACCGCAAATTCCGTATCACTTACATTACCGCCTGTCTGATTCTTCTTGTTTACTGTTGCGCTTCCGTGTGTGGTTTCATTTTCAAACACGGCTTTTTTAGAAGAAGGATCGTTGAAGTATTCTGCAAGCTGAGCATCGGTTTTGCCTTCAATATCTGAGTTCTTAACCTTAATGTACTTAGCCTCCGTTACTTCACCGCTTTCAAGCAATTCAATCTCGGCAAGCCAGGTGTTTGTATCCATTTTATAATCGGATGCATTTTCACCCTCGGCAAGAGCCTCGGTAATCTTAAATCTGTAAACACCCGCAGTGACTAATTTGAGGTCTTTGAATTCAACCTTACCGCTTGCGTCAGGTGTTTCCAAATTCGTGGAAATTGTTTTTGCGCTGTTTGTCTTGATAGGTTTGCCGTCGGCATCAGGTTTTGTTGTATCCATTGATTCAAGACCTGTCAATGTATAGACGAACTTGCTGCCGCTGTAAGCCTGACCGTCAAGAGTTTTATTTACCGAAATGGCAATGTTTGTAGGATTAACCTTATTGATAAATTTAAGCGCATTTCCTGCTTCGGCGAGAGTACCGACGAATGTACCGTTGAAGTCCTGATTGCCTACTTTATAAGGAACATAACCTATAACTCTTTTCTCTGTAATCTTATAGGTTGCACCTACAGGAATATTGAGAAGCTTAATGCTTTCGCCCTTTTTGATTGTAAACGAACCGTCCAAGGGTGTACGGTAAGCTGTGCTTGAATAATCACTTGCGCCCTTCTCTTTGAGCTGATATTCAAGAGGATAGGTCTTGTAATCATAGGTTGAACCGTCGCCGTCAAAGTCGAGAGCAATCGCAAATGTAAACTGCTGATCTGTATCGTAATCGGTTTTACCGTCTTCACCAACAACATCCTTTGAAATTTCAAGAGGTGCTGTCACTATACTGTTGGTATAGTTGAGCTGGAGCTGTGCATAAGCACTGTCATCCTTGTCATCTACAAGCTTGAATTCCGAGTTCGTAGTTGAACCGCTATCGATTGTTGAACCGACTCTGTTGTTAACGAGCTCCCAGTTTGTTGTGTATGTAAGCTTACTGCTGTTTGTTGACTCGTTAACCTTCATTTTATTGCCGGTCTTGAATGAGTTGTCAAAGTCAGCCATATAACCATCTTTAAGTTTGAGACCGCTGTTTGAAAGAGGTTCAGTGCTTGTGCTTCCGTCTGATTTTGTAAGCTTGTAGCCTTTACCGGAGGTATCGTTGCCGTTCTCTTTGATTGTATAATCAAAAGTTTCATTAGCTTTGAGGTCATCTGAAATTTCAGAAACAACATCGCCTGTATCAAGTGCCTTTGTAACCTTGAGGTCATTGTTGGCAGGTGTCATTGTGAAGTTTACTGAGAAGTTAGACTCAGCCTCACCACGCTCCATATAGAATACTACCATATGGTATGTCTTGTTAGGATCAAGCTGAACACCATTGTTGATGTCCTTTGTAACGGCTTTACGAATTATAGGATGTAACCAAACTTCTGCGGTATACTCAGTGCCGTCACCATTCCACATTTTACCGTAAAGGTCTGTAAGCGTAAGGTCTTCTGTAAGCTTGCCGCCGGTACCTATATTCTTCCACTTACAGAAGTTAACTTCTGTATTTTTGCCAAGGTCTGCCTTTTTGAATTTGTAAAAACCGTCTGATGTTTCATAAGGGTCTACAAAATATCCATCGACATTATGTTTACCAACTGTTTTATCCTGCCAAACATTCAAACAGAAGCTAGCATAATCACCTGTCTTAACCCAAAACTCATCCTTCGGAACTGTAGCTTTTGTCGACGATGATGAAGATGAGTAGTCGGCAAATACATCGTCAGCTGTTGCTTTCATTGTATTAAAGTTAATTGAACTGCTTGCCTCTTTATGGTCACCGCCGAGGTCGAGAGCAAGCTCTGCATCAGCACCTGTTGAATCCTCACCGATATAAACCCAAAGGTCATCGTCACCGCTGAAGTTAAAGGTTGCAGGTTTGTTGTCTGCAAGTAAACCGTCCTTCGGAACTCTGAAGTCTATATCAAGTCTGATACCAAAACCATAGTCAAGGTTAGAGTTAGTACCCTTGCCCGTTGATGTATTCTGAGTATTGTTGAATGGGAAAACACCATAACCGTTTTCTGTACCGCCGAATTTTCCCAAATCATCATGTACACCAAATTGTTCGCCCGCACCGTAGTTAATTTTTGTAGGTGTAAGGCCGTCCCATGTAAAGTAGATGTTATCTTTTGCATTTTTTGAAGTGAATTCATAAGTAGTAACACCATCAGGGTCAGTAGTTGTACGGAACGGGAAAGATGACTTATAAACATTGGCAACTCTTTTATCATTATATGTAGCGGTTGAAAGTGCCTCAGCATCAAAGTAAGGAGCCTTAACACCATTTATAACCTGAAGATCGCCCTTGCTGTCAAGCCTGTTGTACATAAGACCCTGTAAGGACTGGTTATAATTACCGTTGCCCCATGCCATACCGTTGGCGTTGTTTACTGCATAGTAATAGTTATCATTATAATCGTTGATGTTTGTAAGTCCTCCTGCGTGGGTCTTAAATGTTTCGTAGTGTTCTCCACCCTTATACATATTACCGAAGTAGAGAGGATACTTCCAGTCCGATTTATGTGGTAAAGCAATCTTGCTTATGTAGTTGTTGAAGTTATCAAACTGATACCAATAGTCATACATATTGTCGTTACCCTGACACTGAAGATACCCTTTCTCCTGCTCCATATCCGACCAGTAGTCAAAGTATGTTGCGTCAACGCCTACGATGTCAGGATTACTTGAGAATGAATTTTCAACGACAGCACCATAGTTTACATTGTCTATTTCCGAGAATTTTGTCCAGCCTTCGCCTCTGGCTGTCTTAACATATGTAGCCGTGTTATCGCTGTAGCCCGAACCATCATATCCCGAATCTGTCGGATATGATGTTGCAGAAGATGCACCGTTGAGGTTATGTTCGTTCGGATGGAATCTTAAAAGCGCACCCGCCGGAATTTCACCTTTGAACACCACAGAACCGCTTACCTTGGTGTCTTTGGTGTCTTTTGTAAGCTCAACTGTTCCTTCATAGGCATCGTTGTAGTCAAAAGTTGCATAAACCTTTGTAAGCGACTTCCAGTCATCGTTTGAAACATAAACTGTTTTATATGTTGCTTTCGACTGTTTGTCGGGAGCTTGAACAGAAAGGTATTTACTTTCTTTGAACGAGCCGTCGGTAGAAAGATAAAATTCTGTGTCGCCCGTAGCACCAGAAATGTCGATGGTCTTGATGAACGGGTTAGTCCACTGACTTTTTGAAGCATCATAAAGAGCATTATCGGCACTGTATGAGTCGTTAATACCGAGGTCGCTTGTTTGTGTTTCGCCCTTGTTGCTGAAGATTACATTTTTATGGGATGACTTAACATCTACATAGTAGTAATCGCTGTCTGAAGATGTCTTAGTCATTGCAGCACCCGGCCACTCTGCGTTGAAGTCAGTATCGTTTACCCAAGAATATGCATAAGCTTCATTATAGGTATTATTGCTGTTATAAAGATAGATACGGCGAAAATCTTTTGCAACAGTCGTTTTGGGAAGAGTAAAATTAACCCCGGAAGAAAGCTCAATTCTTGTCGCACCGGATGGTGCAATGGTTTTAAAAACTCCCGAAGAAGGATCTTTGCTTACCTTTTCTGTTTTAAGAACCGTGCCGTCATCCTGAGCAAAACGACATGTAACAGAAGAAAAACCATTCCATTCCTTATTCTTGTTCAGGTTAATGTAAATCTTCTGATCCAAAGATGTTGCCGCAAACACATTAAGCGACATACCCGACACGGCACATATCGAAAGCATGAGGGTAAGTGCAAGCACAAGAGAAAAGCTTTTCTTTGCGGTTATGCAAAGCTTTTTACCTAATTTCATAATTTTTTCTTCTCCTTCATTGCCGATTACTTTGTTTTGGCAGTCAAAGTACAATTAAACAGAACTGCATAGGACAGTCCAATATATCTGCCAACTAATTATGAAACGCAATTTTTTGAATTTGTTCTTCTTTTTTACTTGTATACAAGTATATAATATTTTATTGCATATTTGTAGAGGCAATACAGCCAAACTTTGGGTAATATTTTTGGCTATTTTGCATATCTGCAAGCACGATTTAATATTTTTGACCATAATGTGATTTTATTACTTATTTATCGCCATTTTTTGTGTTTAAGATAAATTATACCCATTGTACAACCTTAACAGGCAGTTAAAAAGTCAATTTCGGCACTAAATTTGTTGATTTTTAATTCTTTTTTCAAAAATATCAAAAATTTTATGCAGGTTTACTCCAAGCTGTGCGTGCGGAAATATGTATTATTTTGCGATTGCTGCTTTTAAAATGCCCCAAAACCAGCATTTTGCAGAATTTTTCAGATATATTTTTATAATCAGTTTCTATATCCGATAAAATTAATCACCGAACGCCTTGAAAATTCGGCATAAATAAAGGGCAGAGTATTGCTCTCTGCCCTTCAAAATGTAATTCACTTAAATCGCAATTATACAAACCGCTTTATGCAAACATATTAAAGATCTCTGCCGCAGCACTTCTTGTACTTTTTACCGCTGCCGCACGGACAGGGATCGTTTCTGCCGATTTTCTTGCCCTTACGGATAGTCTTGTTGACAGAATCCGTACCGTCTGCAGAAGTTTCTGTAGGCTGAGCAACCTGCTCACGGTGAAGCGCCTGCTTTACGGCGTCCGACTGTTCAACAGCTTCTTCATCATCGGATGCAGACTTTGCCGCTGCGGCAGCCCTCTGAGCTGCTCTCTTTGCCGCTGCAATTGCATCCTGTCTTTTCTGAATCTCATAAACACGCTTTGGCATAATGAGCATCATCTTGACAGTATCTTCACGAATGCTTTCAATCATCTCATCAAACATATCGAAGCCTTCAACTCTGTACTCAACAACAGGATCGTGCTGACCGTATGAACGAAGTCTGATACCGCTCTTGAGCTGATCCATATTGTCGATGTGATCCATCCAATGTGTATCAACATTCTTGAGAAGGTAAACACGCTCCATCTCACGGATTGTTTCCTCGGGAAGAAGTTCTTCGTTTTCCTTGTAGATTTCAAGAGCATCGTCAACGAGCATCTTCTGAATCTCTTCGGGTTCCATATCTTCAAGATCTTCAAGGCTGAAATCATACTTTGATTCATCTCTTATAAGCCAGCCTGCGTAGTAATCCTTAAGGCTCTGGAAGTTCCAATGCTCTGCAGGACCTTCGGGGAGATACTGCTTGATTGAAGTTGCGATTGTATCCTCAACCATTTTGAGGATTGTTTCGTGGAGATCCTCACCGTTAAGAACCTGATCACGCTGACCGTAGATGATTTCACGCTGTTTGTTCATAACATCGTCGTACTGGAGGACATCCTTACGAATGCCGAAGTTACGAAGCTCAACCTTTTCCTGTGAGCCCTCGATAATACTTGTGAGCATTTTATTCTCAATAGGCATATCTTCGGCAACATTCATACGCTCCATCATCATTTTCATTCTGTCACCGCCGAACAGACGCATAAGGTCATCTTCGGTTGAGAGGAAGAAACGGCTGACGCCCGGATCGCCCTGACGGCCTGCACGGCCACGGAGCTGGTTATCAATACGGCGTGACTCGTGTCTTTCCGTACCCATAATGTAAAGACCTCCGGCCTCTCTTACCTTTTCAGCCTCGCCTTTAATTTCTTCCTTATACTTGTCATTCAGTTCTCTGAATGTATTTCTTGCATTGATGATTTCTTCATCATCGGTTTCCGCATAACCTGTAGCTTCTTCAATAAGCTCCTCTGTAAAGCCCTGCTTACGCATTGCAGCTTTTGCCATATACTCTGCGTTACCGCCGAGGATGATATCGGTACCACGACCTGCCATGTTGGTTGCGATTGTTACCGCACCGAGTTTACCTGCCTGAGCAACAATTTCAGCCTCTTTTTCATGCTGTTTTGCATTGAGGACATTGTGCTTGATGCCTCTCTTTTTGAGCATTTTTGAAAGAAGCTCCGACTTCTCAATTGAAATTGTACCGACAAGGACAGGCTGTCCCTTTTCGTGAGCCTCAACAATTGCATCAATAACAGCGTGGAACTTGCCGTTTTCTGTCTTATAAACCGAATCGGGGAGGTCTTTTCTTAAAACAGGCTTGTTTGTAGGAATTTCAACAACATCAAGCTTGTAGATTTCCTGGAATTCTTCCGACTCTGTCTGAGCAGTACCTGTCATACCCGAAAGCTTTTTGTAAAGACGGAAGTAGTTCTGGAATGTGATTGTAGCAAGAGTCTTGCTTTCGCTCTGAACCTTTACGCCCTCTTTAGCCTCAATAGCCTGGTGAAGACCTTCGTTAAAACGACGGCCGTACATAAGACGACCTGTAAATTCGTCAACGATGATAACTTCGCCGTCCTTAACAACATAGTCAACATCAAGCTTCATAACGCCGTTGGCCTTGATAGCCTGATTTACATGGTGCTGAATTGTAAGGTTATCGGGATCGGTAAGGTTTTCAATACCGAAAAATTCTTCGGCTTTCTTAACACCGCTCTGTGTGAGGGTTGCTGTTTTCTGCTTTTCATCAACAACATAATCAATGTCGTTTTCCTTGTAATATTCCTCCATATCCTCTTTTGCGTCAAGTTCTGCAAAACGCTGAACTTTAAGAGTTTTTGCAAAAGCGTCAGCCTTTGCGTAAAGGTCTGTTGACTTGTCGCCCTTACCCGAAATAATAAGAGGAGTTCTCGCCTCATCAATGAGGATTGAGTCAACCTCATCGACAATTGCAAATGCGTGCGGGCGCTGAACCTTGTTTTCCTTGTAAACTACCATGTTGTCACGGAGGTAGTCAAAACCGAGTTCGTTGTTTGTTCCGTATGTAATGTCTGCGGCATAAGCCTTTTTTCTGCCCTCGTTATCGAGATCGTGGCAGATAAGACCAACCGAAAGACCGAGGTATCTGTAAAGCTTGCCCATCCACTCTGAGTCACGGCGGGCAAGGTAATCGTTGACTGTTACAATGTGAACACCTTCGCCTGTAAGAGCGTTGAGATATGCAGGGAGTGTAGCAACCAAGGTTTTACCTTCACCGGTTTTCATCTCGGCGATTCTGCCCTGGTGAAGAACGATACCGCCGATAATCTGAACGGGGAAGTGCTTCATACCAAGCACTCTCCAGCCTGCCTCACGACAGGTTGCAAATGCTTCGGGGAGAATATCGTCTGTTGTTTCGCCGTTGGCAAGTCTTTCTTTAAGAATTGTTGTCTGGTTCTTGAGTTCACTTTCGCTCATAGCCGCATATTTATCTTCGAGTGCAAGCACCTTGTCACAGATTGGTTGCACACGCTTAACTTCACGCTTGCTGTAGTTGCCGAACATAGCCTTTAAAAAATTCATCAGGGTTCTTCCTTTCAATGTACCGAAAAAATCGGTCAAACTGTATTTTCAATAATATAATTTTAATTTACTGCACCGCAGACGCTCCAAGGCTTTTTGCAGCCTGAATCATTGCGGCCTCAACCACGGGACCGGCATATTGGAAACCGAAACCCGAATCCTGTACAACACAGGCAAAGGCGAGAGGGCAGTCCTCATCTTTTGAGTAGCCGACCATCCAGCCGTTAGGGTTCTTATCATCGCCGACTTCACCCGTACCTGTTTTGGCACAGACTGTAAGTCCGCCGAAAAGGTTGTCGCCGTAGTAATCCGAAACGGTGTATCTCATAACATCATCAAGCTTTGTCGCCGTATCGGATGAAAAAAGCTCCTGTCCACTGCTCTTGTAGTTTATGCCGAGTGCGGAGAGTATGGACTCATCTTTGATAAGGGTAGGGTTTGTAGCCTTACCGCCGTTTGCGATTGCACCGCAGATAATTGCCATCTGCATCGGGTTTACCTTGTCATTATACTGACCTACACCCGACCAGCCAAGCTGGTTTTCATTGGCATCGCTGACATCATATGAACCTTTTGCGGTTTTAATTCCGTCAACATCAAAGGAGCTGTTAATGCCGATTTTCTCGGCAGTTTTTGTCATTGTGTCACTTCCGAGTTCAACGGCAAGCTTTGCAAAAACAATATTGCAGGAATGTGCCATTGCCTCTTTATATGTCAGCGTTCCGTGAGTTTCCGTACAGGTAACTTCACTTCCGCCTATGTTCTCACTTCCGTTACAAACCCAAGTGCGGTCATAAAGGTCGGGAATATTCTCGATTGCCGCCGCAGATGTAACGATTTTAAAGATTGAACCCGGGGTAAAGGTTGACGAAAGCACATTATCAAGGTAAACGCCCTCGTATTCGCTTTCGTTGTCCTCGGTAATTTCGGGAGGAGCCTGCGGATCGTAAGCCATGGTGCTTATGGAACAGATAACCTCGCCTGTTTTGTAGTTATATATTACACATGCACCTTTTTTGTTATAAGCTGCAAGAACATCATAAGCAGCCGCACAGGTTGCGGAATCGACTGTCAGCTTTATATCGTGAGAGGCACGCAATGATTCCGGCATATTAAGTCCGAAAACAAGGTTATAGCCTATCAGCTGAGAACGATACATACTTTGAACAGCCGTTGAAATGTTAAGGCTGTCATCACCGACAACATGAAGCAGAGATTTTCTTACGCTCTCGCTTTCGTTATAAACTCTTTTACCGTCAACCGTCTGTGCAAGAGCCTTGCCGTTGCGGTCATAAATCGCTCCTGCCTGTGCAAGGCCGCCGTCACCTGCTATATGCGCATTATATGCCTGATCGACCCAATCGTCTGCCCCTGTTACAAGCTCAAAGGCAAGATAGCCGAGTCCGCCGATAAACGCAAGCGCCACTATATATATAAGTGTACTTCTGCGAAGTATTTTTTTCAAACCTTACACCTCCCTGTGTATCAGTAGGGGCGTTCATTGGACGCCCGCAAGTAAAGGCACTAATTTTATTTAATACCAAAGTACATATATGAAAAACAAGTTTTCAATTTACTAAACTTATCTTTTTACCGAATAAGTTCTCTCGTCTGCGGCTTTGATGAATGCAACAAGTCCCCAACAAGACATAATACTTGAACCGCCGGCAGACACAAACGGAAATGTTACGCCTGTAAGCGGAAGAACATCGGTTGCACCGAAAACATTGAGAGAAAGCTGAACGACAAAAAGTCCTGCCGCACAGCACGCTGAAATTGAATAAAAGGTACTTCTGCTTCGGGTTGTAATTGCCCTTGCATAAATAAACATTGCACCTACTGCCACGGCAAGTGTGAACGCAACGATAACTCCCATTTCTTCCGAAACAAGTCCGAAAACAAGGTCACTTTCGGATGCGGCAACCTGCTTTAAAAAACCGTTGCCGATACCTACGCCGAAAAGTCCGCCGCTTGCCATATATGTGAGAACTCTTGCCTGCTGATAACCGAGGTTGTCCTGAGTATGTTCCCACACATGACGCCAGCCCGAAAAACGGTCGGCAACATACGGTTTAAACTTGAGGACAAAGGTTACGCCGAAAATTGCGGCGGCAACAGCAAGAATAATCGTCTTGAAATCGCCCGAGCGCATAAACGCTGTGAGCAAAAATGTTACAAAGAAGATGAGCGCAGTACCGAAGTCACCCATAAGAGCCAAAAGGCCGACGCAGACTGCCGAGAAGATAATGTACTCAAGCAGGTTCTTCTTTGTCATCAACACATCAAGCGAACTTGCGCCGATAAAGATGAAAATAATCTTTGCAAGCTCTGACGGCTGAAATGAAAACGAGCCGATATAAATCCAGTTGGCGGCGCCGTTTGTAATCTTACCGAATACAATTGTTACGCCCAAAAGACCGACCGCACAAATCATTGCCGGAAGTCTGAGTTTATTTACCTTATCGGGATCTTCAATCAGCTTGATGATTATGCAGAAGAAAATCATACCTATTGCGGCGGCAACAAGCTGAACATAAGCCGAGCGTTCCGACTGTCTGATAAGCATCATTACGCCTATGCCCGTCAAAAACAGGGCAAGCGATTCAAGCTCGAAATTTACTCTGCGGATTACAAAATAGGAGATAAAGAAGAATCCCCATTCAACAGCCGCAAGAGCGCCGAACAGCACGAGCGGAGCCATTGTATTTGTGCCGTCATTCCAGAACATTGCCTGAACGCACATAAAGAAGTGAAAAAATGTAATAAGAAGCATAAGCTTCCACGATTTCATTGCAGGCTTATCGCTGACCTTTGAGAAAAACCAGCTCGACTGCAACGGCTGTTGGAACTCCTCGCCTCTTTTTACTATAAGGCTTGTACCGCCTATTGTTATTGTATCGTCAATTAGCACCTTTGCTCTGCCTCTTGTTCTTTTGCCGTTGAGCATTGTGCCGCTCTTTGAGTCGGTATCGCTTACATACCAACCGTCTTTACGGCGAAGGAGTACGCAATGATTTCTTGAAACCGTCGGGTCATCAACGGTTACATCACTGCTTTTACTTCTGCCGATTGAATTTTCCCAAAAAAGCACGGGGAGCATCTCGCCCGTTGCAGGGTTCAAAAGTGAAATCAAAGGAGTTTCGGGACGGCGGCGACGGCGCATTGCGGCAAAGCACTGGTACACAATTATTATTGCATAAACAGGCATAAGAAAACGCAGTGCAACAACACCCATATCGAAAATTATCGAAAGATCCGGCACTTTTTTCAACTCCTTCACAAATCATATATCTTAAAAATAAGCATACTTAAAGTTATACAGTTTAAATAATAATCCAATTTCCTCCAAAAGTCAATATTTTCATTCGTGAAGATAGTTTTTTAAGTCAAATACTTTAATGCCCGAGCGTTATTTTCTATATTAAGGTAACTTTGTAGCCGAGTGCCTCGGCAGTCAATTCGTGAAGATAGTTTGTACAATAGAAAACTAAAAATGCCCGAGCGTAACATTTTAATTGTTTGTACAAACCAAACTGTCTGCACAAACAGGGAACGGCGGCTCGCCGTAAACAAAAGACCTCACGAAATTCGTGAGGCCTTTTATCATGATATATCTATGAGGATTAATGAAGACTTTTCATTTTATCGGCTTTATCACGGCATATATGCGACCATTTGCAGTCACCGCACACCTGCGAAAGCCTGTCTTTTAAAATTATATTTTCTCTTGCAATTCTCGAAAGCTCTTTCCAATCGGCAGTATCGCCGATTTTCATTCCGAGTAAATCAAGACATCTTTTGTCATAGCATGACGCCTTGCCCGTAACATCGCAGCTGCCGTTGTCACGGTTCGGACACGATGAACAAATTTCGTCACAACCGCCCGTAAGTGTAAGGTTTGCGTTGTTATTTTCAAGAACCGACACTATTTTTGCCATTCCGCAGACAAATTCATCGCTGTAACCCTTGCCTTCAAAAAACTGCACACAAAGGCTGTGATGCGGTCTGAACTTAAAGCTTAACGATTTTGTCAAGACGATTCACCAAAACTGTTGCAACAACAATCTTTGCAGCATCTGCAAGAAGGAACGGAACAACGCAGGTGAGAAGTGCGGCAACAAAGTCTGTATGCATTGCAATCATAAACCAGATTGTACCGAAAAGGTAGCATACTGCAAGGCCTGCAACCATTGAAACCGCAAGCACCCAAAGCTTTCTGCCGAGAAAATCAGTCATAAGTCCAACGATAAGCGCCGTAAAGAGGAAACCGATGATATAACCGCCTGTCGGACCGCCGAGAACGCCGAGTCCGCCTGAGAATCCTGCAAACACGGGAACACCGATTGCACCGAGGAGAACATAAACCGCAACGCTGATGAGTCCTCTTTTCCAACCGAGCATAGCCGCAGCCATAAAGATGCCGAGAGTTTGAAGTGTGAACGGAACTGTCATCGGAATCTGAATCTGTGCGCACACTGTGATGATTGCGACGAACATCGCCATATACACAAGGCTTAATACATTACTTTTTGATTTACTGTTTGTTTTTGCTTCTGTCATAAAATTACCTCTCCTTTGCAAAACCGCTTCTTATGTTTTGCAGATTGTCAACCAAACTATTTTATCGGTTGACAATTATTATAGTACCGATTATCGCATTTGTCAACCCGATTTATGTTTTAAAGTGACAATTACAATCCGTTTTGATGTAACAATTGACTTTACAACCGTCTTATAATCAAAACCACCCGTCCAACGGGTGGTTTGCTCTAGGGCTATAAGCCCATGCTA